>Ga0209536_100010792_pt1 | contig 13431 bp, 7 predicted proteins | sample DeeMarSeWOR28_12_FD_187461 | JGI IMG/M metagenome (GOLD analysis project Ga0209536, IMG submission 187461) | Marine sediment microbial communities from White Oak River estuary, North Carolina - WOR-2-8_12 (SPAdes) (version 2) | ecosystem: Environmental > Aquatic > Marine > Intertidal zone >...
CCGAAGACGAAGATACTGCCCGACGGGCTGCTGCTGCCATCGCTGTGGAATATGAAATCCAAGAGCCGTTAACAGATGTGCATATAGCTGAAACCAGCCCCGTTAACGTTCATGAATCCGGCAACCTGTTGAGTGTATCCCATATTCAACGCGGCGATGATATTGATTCAGTTCTAAAGGCGTCGGCTTATACGGTGGAAGCCACTTACCAGACCCAGCGGGTGGAACACGGGTTTTTGGAACCTGAGGTCGCGATTGCGCTGCCGGTGGGCGCGGATGGGATTAAACTTTATGTTCAGAGCCAGGGCGTCTATGAGGACCAGCGACAGATTGCCCGCATCCTCGGTGTTGCCAGCGATAAGGTCAGCGTAAAACTGGTACCCACCGGCGGGGGATTTGGCGGCAAAGAAGATTTGACCGTCCAGGGACATGCGGCTGTATTCAGTTTTCTGCTGAAAAAACCGGTCAAGGTCGGCTTAAGCCGCACAGAATCCATTCGCATGCATCCCAAACGACACCCCTTTCACATGCAATATGCCCTGGGGTGTGATGAAAACGGCAAGCTGACCGGATTGTTCGCACGCATTTTAGGGGATACCGGCGCGTATGCATCATTGGGGGGCGAAGTGCTGGAGAGGGCTGCAGGCCATGCTACCGGGGCCTATTATGTTCCGAATGTCGATATCGAATCCAAAGCGGTTTATACCAACAATATCCCTTGTGGCGCCATGCGGGGCTTTGGGGTTAATCAGGTCACCTTTGCTATGGAAGGCTGCATTGAACAGCTGTGTGCCCGGGGCGGGTTTGATCCCTGGCAGTTGCGGTATGATAATGTCCTTGATACCGGCAAGGCCACGGCTACCGGACAGATCCTGGGTGAGGGTGTCGGTCTGAAAGAGACGCTGCTGGCGGTCAAAGATGAATATTATGCGGCCAAAACAGCGGGGCTGGCCTGCGGAATCAAAAATTGCGGCATCGGCAACGGCGTCCTCGAAGAATGTGACGTTAAAATTGTAATCAAATCCAAAGATCGCATTCTGCTGCAGCACGGCTGGACCGAAATGGGTCAGGGAGTGGACACTGTCGCCCAGCAGATTCTGTGCGAAGAAATCGGAATTGATAACCCGGACTGTATCGACGTCAGTGTCAGCACCGAGTCCAAAGCACGGGCCGGCATGACCACCGCCAGCCGCGCAACCTTTCAGATGGGACATGCCATTATCAGCGCTGCGCGTGATCTCAAAAAGGATTTAGCCACTCAAAGTTTAGCGCAATTGAACGGCAAGGTCTATACTGGCCGCTGGGTTTGTGATTGGACCACCCGGCTCGGAGAACCGGGCGAAGTGCTGACCCATTATTCCTACGGCTATGCCACCCATCTGGTGATATTGGACGAGCGCGGAAAGGTAGATCGCGTGGTTGCCGCCCATGACGGCGGACGCATCATCAATCCCACTTTGTTTGAAAGCCAGATCGAAGGAGCGGTCGTCATGGGCCTTGGCTATGCACTTAGCGAGGAGCTTCCTATGGAGGACGGGCAGTTGAAAACAAAACGTTACGGCAAGCTGGGTATTCCGCGGATCAAACAGGTGCCGCGTATTGAGGTTAAGATGGTTGAAGTTAGAGATCCTTTAGGCCCCTACGGTGTCAAAGGGGTCGGGGAGATCGGCAACATCCCCACGGCCGGCGCCGTTGCCAATGCATTGTTTCGATATGATGGGGTGCCGCGGTATCAGTTGCCGATCAGGAAGCGGCAAAAAGTATCATAGATTCTGTGTTAGGTGTAACATATGATTTGTTTTTTCGAGGACGAGTACGAGGACGACGACGAGGACGAAATTTTATATGCTTTATCGTCCTCGTCCTCCTACTCGTCCTCGTCCTCGGCTTTTTAATTAGGTGCATAATAAATCAAATAATCGGCAATTACAACGTTCCACAAAGAAAGCGCCAGACAGCCAAGAGCCAGCGGCCAGAAGCCAAGTAACCCTGAAGCAGAACCGGGAACCGAATTAATAGGAAGGAAAATGAATGACACTGTACTTAAAGGATGCCACCTATATCGATTGGAAAACCCTGGCGTTTACATCGACCCATCTGGCGGTGTCCCCGGGTGATGACGGCCGTATTCAGTTTTTGGATGCACTGCCGTCAGCTGATGACCTGGGCGCCGATGATAAAATTTTGGATTGTCGCCAGCGGTTGGTTACCCGCGCATTTGGTTGCGGTCATCATCATATCTATTCCGCTCTGGCCAGAGGGATGCCGGCACCGGCGAAAATACCACATGATTTTTTGGAAATTCTGCAATATATCTGGTGGCACCTGGATAAATCCCTCAATACCGATATGATCGAAGCCAGTGCGCTGGTTTCGGCATTGTATTGCGCTAAGAACGGGGTGACCTTTGTCATCGATCATCATGCATCCCCTTTTGCCATCGATGACTCGTTGGAGACCATTGCCAGGGCATTTGATCGGGTCGGTATTTCCCATTTGCTGTGTTATGAGATATCCGACCGGGACGGTGAGGGGCCTAAAGAAAAAGGCCTGCAGGAAACCGACACTTTTTTAAGTTCCGGCCGTCAGGGCCATGTCGGCCTGCATGCCTCTTTCACCGTCGGTGACGATCTGCTCAAGCGGGCCATCGATCTGGCTTACAAGCACAACACCGGCCTGCATGTGCATGTTGCTGAAGATGCGGTCGATCAGGACGCCTGTTTAAAAAAATACAATAAAAGGGTGGTGGAGCGCTATGCGGATGCCGGTGCGCTGGAGCTGTCAAAATCGATTTTTTCTCACTGTATCCATTTGGACGAAAAGGAAAAACAGCTGCTGCGTGAAGCCGACATTTATATCGTGCAGAACACCGAAAGCAACTTGAATAACAATGTGGGCGTCACCAATTACCGAGAGCTGGGCGAAAACATCATCCTGGGAACCGACGGTATGCACAGCGACATGCTGCGAAGCGCCAAGGCTGCATTTTTAACCGGTCAGGCAACCGAAGGTCTGGGTATGGACACGGTTTACAGTCGCTTTCGAAAGGTACACGATTATATCCGGGACAACGGATTTAGCGGCGACGGGGACAATCATCTGGTTATTTTGGACTATGATTCCCCCACAGATATCGATGCTGGAAATTTTTTAGGGCACTTTGTTTATGGGCTCGACGCCCGCCACGTGGAGAGTGTGATTGCCGGCGGCAGGCTGATCGTTGAAAATAGAAGGCTGCTGACGGTGGCCGAAGACGAAATTCTGGCCTATTCACGAGAGATGGGCCGTCAGCTGTGGGAAAAATTGTAAGAGTAAAATTATAAGTGCCTAAAATGCCTAAATTGATCTAAAGTGACTAAAGCCCGCCCTGGCGCCTTGGGTTTAATTTTGATTTCAAAGCAATTGTTGCCTTTGGTAGATTAGAGCTTTTCAGATATGATATCCAGTTCTGGGCCAGGGTTATGGAATTCTGTCATTTAAAAAAAGATTGAGCGAAGCGAAACCACCAATTTAGGCACTTTAGGCATTTTAGCTCAATTTAGTCATTTTTAAAAACAGAGGTTTCAAACGAATGGATAAAGCCGAAATTTTGAAAAGTATCGAATCCTTGGCACGAAAAAATGTCAAAGGGATGTATCTGAACGATTTTCTGTTGACCTGGGATAAATCCGAGGATGAAATTGCCGCCACCCTGCAGACAGCGGAAATACTGCACGCCCTGCGCCAGCAGAACATATCCAGCCGAGTATTCGATACCGGGCTGGCCATTTCAATTTTCAGAGACCAATCCACCCGGACTCGCTTTAGTTTTGCCAGCGCCTGCAATTTGCTCGGACTGGCCATCCAGGAATTGGACGAGGAAAAATCACAGATTGCCCACGGCGAAACCGTGCGGGAAACGGCCAACATGATTTCGTTTCTGACGGAGGTGATCGGTATTCGTGATGACATTTATATCGGTGAGGGTCACTCCTATATGAAAGAAGTGGCCCGGGCAGTCAGTCAAGGGCACCAAGAGGGCGTGTTGTCGCGGCGGCCCACTCTGGTCAACCTGCAATGTGACATTGATCATCCCACCCAGACGATGTCCGATGTGCTTCATCTGATCCATTATTTCGGAGGTGTTGAAAATTTGAAGGGAAAAAAAATCGCCATGTCGTGGGCCTACTCACCGTCCTATGGCAAACCGCTGTCGGTTCCTCAAGGCATCATCGGCCTGATGACCCGCTTCGGGATGGAGGTTGTGCTGGCCCATCCCGAAGGATACAATCTGATGCCGGAGGTGGTGGCAGTGGCGCAATCAAACAGCGAACAATTCGGGGGTTCTTTCAGCCAGGTGACGAGCATGGCAGACGCGTTCAAGGATGCCGACATTGTTTATCCGAAAAGCTGGGCACCTTCTAAAGTTATGGAAGAACGCACCCGCTTGCTGCAGGGCGGCGATCGCAAAGGACTGCAGGCGCTTGAGAAACGCTGTCTGGAGATCAACAAGCAACATATCGATTGGGAATGCACCGAGAAATTGATGAAAATGACCCGGCAAGGCCAGGCGCTGTATATGCACTGTTTGCCGGCCGACATCAGCGGCGTCAGCTGTGAGCGAGGCGAAGTGGAGGCCTCGGTCTTTGAGCGTTACCGGGTGGCGCAGTACACCCAGGCCGGATATAAACCCTACATCATTGCGGCGATGATCTTTTTGAGTAAATTTAAAGATCCGGCGGAAAAATTATCTGAGCTGGCCCATAACGACAAGCCACGGTTTTTCTCTTAAATGCACAGCACGGAAAATGGCACCCGGCATAGGGCAGAGGGCAAAGCGCATAGCGTTGAAAGATTGAATTCTTTTGCATGGAGTCAAAACGCCATGCCCTATGCTTTATTCCCTATGGGAGTCAGCTGCAGGCAAACCTTAGATGAACAAAGCTAAGCGAACTGGAAAAAGGATATGAGTGACAAATTCACCTGTTGCCCGATAGACCGTTTGCTGCAATGGATCCTGGAGGAAGAAAAGCAGGGCCACATCTTCGGGATTCGCCAAGAACTTTTCTTTGTGCCGCAACCGGGTGATGCGTTTAAAATGCAGCGTTATGGTCAAACGCTGGAGACGCCCATCGGGGTGGCTGCAGGCCCGCATACGCAGCTTTCACAGAACATCATTAGTGCCTGGCTGACCGGTGCCCGATATATAGAGCTCAAGACCATCCAAACACTGGATGAGCTGGAGGTGACCAAACCCTGTATCGACATGACCGATGAGGGCTATAACTGCGAGTGGTCCCAGGAACTGAAGCTGGCGCAGTCGTTTAACGAATATCTGAATGCCTGGATTATGCTGCACATTCTCAAAGATAAATTCGGCTGGGGAGAACCCGGGTCAGCCGGATTTATCTTTAATATGAGTGTCGGCTATAATTTGGAGGGGATCCTTCATTCCAATGTTCAACAGTTTCTGGATAAGATGGCGGACTGTGGTGCCCAAAAGAGCGCCAAGATTGAACAGCTGGCCAAGCTCTATCCGCGGGTGCGGGATTTGGAAATTCCCGATAGACTGACCGATAATATTACCATTTCCACCATGCACGGCTGCCCGCCGGATGAGGTCGAAAAGATTGGCCGCTATTTTGTCGAAGAGCGCAAACTGCATACCACCATCAAGTTGAATCCGACCCTGCTGGGCCCCCAAAAGCTGCGAAATATCCTGAACAGTCAATTGGGTTTTGATGTGGATGTACCGGATCTGGCTTTTGAGCATGATCTGCAATACGAAGCCGGTGTTGCATTGATCAAGTCATTACGGGCCAGCGCTGGAAAAGTCGGCGTTGAATTTAACCTGAAGCTGACCAATACGCTGGAAACAACCAATGATCATCAGAACCTGCCTGACGATGAGCAAATGGTCTACATGAGCGGCCGCGCCCTGCACCCGATCAGTATCCATCTGGCCGAGCGCCTGCAAAGTGAATTCAACGGCCAGCTGGATATCAGCTTTTCGGCCGGCTCCGATTGTTTCAATGTGGCCGATATACTGGCCTGTAATTTGCGCCCGGTAACGGTTTGCTCTGATATTCTAAAGCCTGGTGGATATGGGCGTCTGGGCCAGTATCTGGAGTTAATTTCAGCCCGTTTTGCGGATGCCGGTGCTGATTCGATCAACACTTTTATAACCTCCCGAGCGCAAACAAAGAATTCAGCGCAGGCCGCCCTGAATAACCTGAAAACATACGCTGCGGCCGTCATCGCCGATGAGGCCTATCAAAAATCACATTTTCCGTATGAAAACATTAAGACACCACGGGATCTGATGGCCTTTGATTGTGTCCAGGCACCGTGCGTTTCCACCTGCCCGGCCAGTCAGGATATTCCAGGCTATATGTACTACACGGCAATGGGCAACTACCAGAAGGCCCTGGATGTGATTTTGGAAACCAACCCGTTTCCCAACATGCAGGGAATGGTGTGCGATCATCTGTGCCAGTACAAATGCACCCGTATGAATTATGATCGCTCTTTGTTAATTCGGGAGATCAAACGCTTTGTCGCCCAAAAACAGGATTGCACCGTTGCACGTAAACCGGCTGCGCCCAACGGGCTTAAAGTGGCCATCATTGGCGCCGGCCCATCCGGTCTGGCATGCGCGTATTTTCTGGCGCTGGACGGTTTTGAAGTCGATATTTACGAAACCAAGGATAAACCCGGTGGTATGGCTGCCGACGGTATCCCCAGTTTTCGTCTGGATGACCCCAGTCTGAAAAAAGACATCGAGGGCATTGTTGCCTTGGGGGTCAACATTCATTATGGCTCGGCCATCAATTGGCAACGATTTGAACAACTGAGAAACACCTATCAATATGTGTACATTGCGGTGGGTGCCCAAAGTGGATTGAACCTGGGAATTCCAGGAGAAGATGCACCGGGCGTTTATGATCAGATCAGTTTTCTAAGAGCGGTCAACCGCAATCAGGCGCCGGAGCTGGGCAAAAATGTGGTCGTGATCGGCGGCGGCAATTCGGCCATGGATGCGGCACGTACCGCCAATCGGCTGGTGGGTCCGGGCGGCCGGGTCAGCGTCGTTTACCGACGCACGCGCGAAGAAATGCCGGCTGATGCGGAAGAGATCCAGGCCACACTGGATGAGGGTATCGAACTGATTGAACTCACCGCCCCGGAATGCCTGCTGGTGGAAGATGGACGTGTGAAATCCAACGTCTGTTTCAAGATGGAGCTGGGCGAGGCTGATGCCAGTGGGCGACCGCGACCGATTAAAATCGAAGGGACTGAATTTGAAATTGAGGTGGACAGCGTGATTTCCGCTATCGGCCAGCGGGTCGAACTGGATTTTTTCCCGGAAGAAGAATTACAACCTGATCCCGATACGCTTGAAACCCAGTTGCCCAATGTCTTTGCCGGCGGTGATGCCGTGCGCGGGGCGTCCACCTTGATCAAAGCTATCGGAGACGGCAAACGGGTGGCTGAAACCATCAGACAAAGGGCCGCCGTCGAATTTGAGATTTCAGCCAACCGCAGCGACCGCCAACCCGATCTGGAAACCTTGCAGATTGCCCAGGCGCGACGTGTGTTCGGCCCTCAGGTGCCTGAAACCGCTACCGACCAGCGGCATAACTTTAATCTTGTGATCCAAACGCTGGACGAGGCATCTGCTCAGCAGGAAGCCCGGCGCTGTTTGCAATGCGATCTGCTCTGTAATATTTGCACTACGGTTTGCCCCAACCGGGCCAATATGGCATACGCGTTGGACCCGATTGAATTTCAAGTTTGCCAGGCTGTGCGCGTCGGCAAAGATACCCGCATCGAAGAATTGGAAAAGATCAGTATTGCCCAGCCGTTTCAGATCATTAACATCGGCGACTTCTGTAACGAGTGCGGCAACTGCACTACTTTTTGCCCAACCAACGGGGCGCCGTATCGTATCAAACCGAAATTTTATCTGACCCTGGAGAGCTTTGAAAACGAACAAAATGGTTATATGTTTGCCGGCAGCACCTTGATGGCCAGAGAAGATGGGCGATCGGAAAGCTTGATCCGGAATGCAGATCATCTGATTTATGAAACACCGGACATCAGAGCGCGAATGAATTTAAAAACCTTTCGTGTTGAAGAAGCGACGATACGATCAGATACAGACAGCCCGATTGACCTGCACCCTGCCGCCCGAATGGCTATTTTGTATACGGCTCTGAAAGATTTGCCCATATTTATGTGAATGGATTATAGTGGAACGGATTCTATTGAAAAATTGCTATTATTGACCACGAAGACACGAAGGCTACAAAGGAAAGCATTTAATACATCTTTTATTTAAAAACGCTATTTGAAGTTATCTTCGAGGAGACATTTCCAATGGCTATAGGCAAATCCGTCAGACGCGTAGACGCGGTGGCTAAAGTTACCGGTCGGGCGCGCTACACCGATGACTTTTATATGCCCGGCATGCTCGTGGCCAAATATCTGCGCAGCACCATCGCTCATGGCCGCGTGAAAAAGATTGATACCCGAAAAGCCAGGCAATATCCCGGTGTTGAGGCGGTATTTACGTATGAAGATGTTCCCGAAATCAAATTTGCCACTGCCGGCCATCCTTACGCGCTGGAGCCGGCTCATATGGATGTGGCAGATCGCCTGCTGCTCACCCAGCATGTCCGCTACTGGGGTGATGAAATTGCCATCGTGGTTGCTGAAAACAACATTGTTTTACAGGAGGCCCTGAAACTGATCGAAGTGCAATACGAGACCTATGATCCCCTGGTCAGCCCGCAGGCTACTTTGGCCAAAGACGCCCGCGAGATTCATGCCGGCTCTAAGAATGTCATTGGTGAGTCTCATTATACAGTCGGCGGAAAAATAGACGATGCCCTCGCCGAGGCCGATTACACTCTGGATAACACATATCACACACAGATGTGTCAGCACTGTCATATCGAAAACCATATTGCCTATGCTTATATGGATGATCTGGAACATATCGTTGTGGTTTCGTCGACCCAGATTCCTCATATTGCCAGAAGAATTGTCGGTCAAGCTTTAGACATTCCCTGGGGCCGAGTCCGAATTGTCAAACCCTATATTGGTGGTGGGTTCGGCGCCAAACAGGACGTCATTCTTGAACCCATGGTGGCTTTTCTCACGTTGAAATTGGGCGGGAGACCGGTCAAGATCGATTTGTCCCGCGAAGAGTGTATGATCGGAACCCGGACCCGTCATCCCTTTGATGTTAAAATGCGAGCCGGGGTTAACAAAGATGGGAGCCTGGTGGCGCTGGATATGGATGCTTTGGCCAATACCGGGGCGTATGCCTCTCACGGGCATTCGGTGGCCGGGGCTGCCGGCGCCAAATCCCGCTTGCTATATCCCAGGGCGGCCATGCATTACCACGCCAGAACCGTTTATACCAATACCCCTACAGCCGGCGCCATGCGGGCTTATGGAGCGCCGCAAGTGATATTTGCGGTGGAGTGCATCGTTGAAGAAGCGGCCCGTAAAATTGGCATGGATCCGGTGGCATTCTGGATCAAAAATGTGGCCCGGCAGGGCGATGCGGATCCACTAACTGGTGAGCGCTTTGAAAGCTGCGGTCTAATCGAATGCCTCCAACAGGGTAAGGATCTGATTGGATGGGATGAAAAGCGGGCGGCCAGGCCAAAGAAACAGACCGGCCCGCTGCGCCGCGGACTGGGGGTGGCCTGTTTTAGCTATGCTTCCGGGACTTATCCGGCCTGTATGGAAATCGCCGGCGCACGTATCATTCTCAACCAGGATGCCTCTTTGCACATTCAGGTGGGCGCCACCGAAATCGGTCAGGGCCTGGATACGATTGTGGCGCAGATGGCAGCTGAGACGGTGGGTGTCCCCTTTGCGGATGTGCATGTGGTTTCCACCCAGGATACCGACGTGGCTCCTTTTGATACCGGTGCTTATGCATCGCGCCAGGCCTATGTCGCCAGCAATGCCGTGTTTCGGGCGGCCCGGGAGCTGAAAGCCAAAATCCTTGAACATGCCGGTCGGGTAACCGGAATCCTGAGCGGTGAGCTTGACATTCAAAACGGCGACATTGTGAATCGTAAAGATCCAGCGCATCAGGTGATTGCACTCAAAGCGGTGGCGCTGGACGCTTATTATGATAAACACCGCGGCGGTCAACTGACGGCGGATGTCTCGCATAAAACCTGCACCAATGCGCCCACATTCGGCTGCACCTTCGTTGAAATCGAGGTGGACATTCCGCTGTGCAAGGTGGAGATCAAAGAAATATACAACGTGCATGATTCCGGTGTTATTTTACATCCGGTAATGGCCAAAGGCCAGGTGCACGGTGGCGTGGCCATGGGCATTGCCGCCGGGCTCTACGAGGAGATGAAGATCGATTCTGGAACCGGCAAAATATACAATAATAATTTTCTGGATTATAAAATACCGACAGTGGTGGATGTGCCGGATATCGGCTGTGAGTTTGTCGAAACATACGAGCCGTCGTCTGGTTACGGCAATAAGGCATTAGGAGAGCCGCCGATTATTTCACCCCCGCCGGCCATCCGTAACGCCATCTATGATGCCACCGGCATCGCGATCAACGAATTGCCCATGACACCGCATACGCTTTTTAGGTATTTTAAAAAAGCCGGTTTGATTTGAATAAGATTTTACCGCCCGCTTCGCTCGAGGCGCAGAGATCGCAGAGATACTTTCTTTTCCTTTGTCGTTGAGAGGACGACAAAGGAAAATCCCTCGGCAGCTGCGCTGCAAAAAAATAAAAATTGGGCTTCTGAAATTTTCGGAAGCTTATCATCACCGCCCGCAGGGGTTGATGATTTTCGCTTTTCGGCGTCTCAGCGAAAAGCGAAAAAATAAAAAACTCAGCGCACTCTGCGTCTTTGCGGTGAACAAAATCATATTCATCCTAAAGGGAGAATGCATTGAATGTTTAATTTTAAGAGCTATGCCAAGGCCGGCAGTATTCAAGAAGCGATTGAGCTGTTAGGGAAAAACCCCGAGGCGCATTTGATTGCCGGCGGCACCGATATGCTGGTCAAACTGCATAAAGGCAAGGCCCAGTTTGATCACCTGGTGGATATTCATGACATTGCCGAACTCAATTTTATCACCCAAAACGATGCGGGTGATATCACCATCGGAGCCCTGGCGTGCTTTACAAAAGTGGCTGAATCCGAGCTGATTCGCAAGCACATTCCGGTGCTCTCGCAAGCCATCCTTACGATCGGCGGGCCCCAGGTGCGCAACATGGCAACTATCGGCGGCAATCTGTGCAACGGGGTGCCCAGTGCGGATAGCGCTACTCCTTTGATCGCCCTTAATGCAGTCGTGACCATCGAAGGCAGTAAGGGTCCCCGGCAAATGCCGCTGGAATCGTTTTTTCTGAGTCCCAGTCGGGTAGCGCTTGCGCAACATGAAATATTGACGGCCATTACCGTTACCCGTGACAATTATGCCGATTATTTCGGGCATTTTCATAAGTATGCCATGCGGGAGGCCATGGACATTTCAACCATCGGCTGTTCGGCGGTCTGTAAGATTAAGGATGGTTCCCTGCAAGACCTGCGGCTGGCCTTCGGCGTGGCCGCACCGGTCCCCATCCGCTGTAAAGGAACCGAAGATAACGTCCGGGGCTGTAAAATTAATCCAAAACTGCTCGCTGATATTGCCAAATATGTATCGGCTGATGTTCGCCCGCGGACGTCCTGGCGGGCAGCTAAGGAATTTCGATTGCAAATTATCACAACCCTGGCCCAGCGGGTTGTTGAACAGGCCATTTTGAACGCAGGAGGAACCCTTCAGTGAACCGATATATTTGCTTTACCGTAAACGGCAAGAAAAAAGAGATCCGTGTCGATGTGCGTCAATCGTTACTGGAAGTTTTGCGAGAACAACTGGGGCTGCTCAGTGTTAAGCAGGGGTGCGCTGTGGGTGAATGCGGCGCCTGCACGGTTTTACTCGATGACGCGCCTATCGATGCCTGCCTTTATCTAGCGGTATGGGCTGACGGCAAGTCCATTCGCACCGTGGAAGGCGAAAGCCGCGACGATAGACTCTCGCGTGTACAACAAGCCTTTGTGGATGAAGGCGCTGTGCAGTGCGGTATCTGTACACCCGGATTTGTGATGGCCGCCACATCTTTAGTCGAAAAGCATAAGCAGCAGAAAGTCAGCCGGTATGATATTCGGCGCGGCCTGGCCGGCAACCTGTGCCGCTGCACGGGTTATGACACCATTGTGACCGCGGTACAAAAGTGTCTGGATGATGACGATTAGCCTTTGTTGATTTGCGGCGGCAGAAGTGCCGGCATTCTTTTGTCAACTAAAATCGAAATGCTGGGATATCATACTCACGTTGACAATCCATAACGCCATATTATTTTATTTTAGCTTTATTTTTTGGTTCGACCCCGTCACATCTTGGGTTGCATCCCCAGCCAATATGCACTAAAAATTATGCTCGAACAGCGCTTAAAATGCGGACGCTGACGACTTGCCGAGTCATTTCGGCTGGCTGTTTGTCTGCAGGCCAGGATGATAACCATTGTGCGTTTGCAAATTGACTTTCATCATTCATTTCAAACCTTTAACTTGGCGAAGGTAGCTGCTAACTATCGCCTATTATCGGAGGACTATTATGGCAAAAGTTTCGAAAGAGAAAAGAACTCAAAAAGTCATCGAGGTGCTGAACAAGGCCCGTGCGATGGAGCTGCAGGCTATACATCAGTACATGAACCAACATTATAACCTGGACGATCTGGACTACGGGGAGTTGGCGGCCAAGCTAAAGTTGATTGCCATTGATGAGATGCGACACGCCGAGATGTTTGCCGAACGGGTTAAAGAGCTCGGCGGAGAGCCCGTGACGGGGCATGACGGGACGGTTAAGAAAGGCCAGGCAGTCGAAGGTATTTTCCCTTTCGACGCAAATCTGGAGGATCATACCATTGATGTTTATAACCAATTCCTTCTCGTTTGCCGGGAAAATGGAGACAGCATCAGCATGAAAATATTTGAAGAGATCATTGACGAAGAGCAACTGCATTATAATTACTTTGATAATGTTGACAATCATATCAAAAAACTGGGAGATACCTATCTGGCCAAAATTGCCGGAACACCGTCATCAACCGGGCTGGGTCCCAGCGGTTTTGCCGTATCCGGAGAAGGAGAATAGGGTCTACAAAATTAAACATTCCAAAAAAGGCACAAAGATCGAGGGATTCTTTATGAATCTCTCGATCTTTTTTTACAACTTTCAAATTAGCCAAATACAATCCTCGGTACGTCAAGCGCACCCGGCAACATTTAACGCCTGGCATCTCTTTTGAACCCCCCCAATTTCCTCAAGTTTTCTCCCATTCGACCGATATATGCTTTACACCATTGCGTCTTGAGTTGATGCTATCTTTGGGGGGGAGGAAAA
>Ga0209536_100010793_pt1 | contig 13429 bp, 10 predicted proteins | sample DeeMarSeWOR28_12_FD_187461 | JGI IMG/M metagenome (GOLD analysis project Ga0209536, IMG submission 187461) | Marine sediment microbial communities from White Oak River estuary, North Carolina - WOR-2-8_12 (SPAdes) (version 2) | ecosystem: Environmental > Aquatic > Marine > Intertidal zone >...
CCAGCCGCGATAGGCGTGCTACCTGTCGCGAATAAATTCGCTCCTACCTATGTCTGACACCAAACCCCCATCGCAGGAGCGGCTTCAGCCGCGATGGGTATCAAACCTGTCGCGAATAAATTCGCTCCTGCAGCAGGTCCATGGAATCTGCGTGATAGATGGAGACGCCCGCGCCGAAAGGGACCGGCGGAGTCACGCCTTCGGCAGGCGCACCACCACGGATTCGGAGAACCGGTCGTGCCAGGTCATCCGGTCACGATCGATCAGCATCCACAGCATACCCAGTCCGAACAGCAGCAGTGACGGGAACGCCACCAGGAAACGCAACAGCGCCTGCCACAGGGTGATGGGTCCACCGTCCGGTCGCTGCAGGCGCAGTTTCCAGGCGCGCATGCCAAGCGTCTGGCCACCATGGGTCCAGAACCAGGCAAAAAAGCCAAACCAGATCAGGAACAGGTAGGTCCGGAAGAACGGGTTGTGGTAGTCCAGCTCCCCGCGGCTCAGAAACAGCACCAGTGCGGTGGCGAACAGCAGGATCGATAGCAACAGCAGGGCGTCGTAGAACATCGCCACCAGGCGGCGGAACAGCCCGGCAGGTTCAAAGTCCGGTGTCTTGCTGGTCTCGCTCATGATGTTTCCCGGCATGCTGATGCCCCCGTTACCGGTACGCTGTCGGGGTTGTGTGATGACGTTTCAGGTCAAGAAATACCGTTCCAGGATGCAGCATGGACAGGGCAAGCGGATAATATGGCGCTCCCTAGGGGATTCGAACCCCTGTTACCGGCGTGAGAGGCCAGTGTCCTAACCACTAGACGAAGGGAGCGTGTGCAGTTTTAGCAAACACGGTTCATGCGGCGGTGGTATTATACGCCCAACCAATCCATCTACAAGCAGAGCCCTGTGAGCCGCCCAGGAAGTATCGAGAACATCAGCGAACCCACCGTCATCGACCGGTCCCGGCACCCGATTTCACGTGCCAACATCAGTCCCAACGCCCTTAAGGTGTTGTATCGCCTGAAGGACGCCGGTTACCAGGGACACCTGGTTGGCGGCGGGGTGCGTGACCTGTTGCTGGGTCGCGAGCCCAAGGATTTCGATGTCGGCACCGACGCGCACCCCGATGACGTGCGGCAGCTGTTCCGCAATTGCCGCCTGATCGGGCGGCGGTTTCGTCTGGCCCACGTCATGTTCGGCCGCGAAATCATCGAGGTGGCCACCTTCCGCGCCCTGCAGGAGGAGATCGAGGACAACGCGGCGCGGCACATCGACGACGAGGGCCGCATTGTGCGGGACAATGTCTACGGCACCATCGGGGAAGATGCCTACCGGCGCGATTTCACCGTCAACGCCCTCTATTACAATATCAGCGACTTCTCGGTAATCGACTACGTCGGTGGCATGGAAGACCTCGAGGCCGGCGTACTGCGGCTGATCGGCGACCCGGAGGAGCGTTACCGGGAAGACCCGGTACGCATGCTGCGCGCGGTGCGCTTCGCCACCAAGCTGGGCTTTCGCATCCATGCCGACTCCGAGCGTCCCATCATGGAACTGGCGCCGTTGCTGGGCGATATTCCGCCGGCGCGACTGTTTGACGAGATGCTCAAGCTGTTCATGGGTGGCTGCGCGCTGTCCACCTTCGAGGCCCTGCGTCACTACAATCTGTTCGGTCAGCTGTTCCCGCTCACGGAGCAGTCGCTCACCCACGAGGAGCAGCATTTTCCGCTGACGCTGATCAATCGCGGCATGGAAAATACCGATGCCCGGATCCAGCAGGGCAAGCCGGTCACCCCGGCGTTCCTGTTTGCCCTGTTCCTGTGGGAACCGGTGCGTGAGCGTGCCCGCCAGCTGGAGGCCGAGGGCCAGCATGCGGCACAGGCACTGCAGCATGCCGGTTCGCAGATTATTGCCGAGCAGGGGAAGGTCATGGCGATGCCGCGGCGCTACTCCCTGCCGATGCGCGAGATCTGGATGCTGCAGCTGCGCCTCGAGCGCAAGGGCGGCAAGCGCAGCCTGCGTATACTCAGTCATCCGCGTTTTCGCGCGGCGTACGATTTCCTCCTGCTGCGCGCCGAGGCCGGTGAAGTTGACCGGGAACTGGGCGAATGGTGGACGGACTTCCAGGAAATGCACCCGGAACAGCGGCAACAGGAGGTCACGAAAACACGACCACCGCGCAAGCGCCGCCGCCGCCGGCCACGAAGCGGGGCAGCCAAGGAAACGACATGAAACTCATCGCCTACATTGGTATTGGCAGCAACCTCGATGACCCGGTGCGGCAGGTTAAGGAGGCGCTGGAGGAGCTGGACACGATCCCGGATTCCATCTTGATCGGCAAGTCGGGCCTGTACGGCAGCAAGCCAATGGGGCCGGCCGACCAGCCGGAATACGTCAATGCCGTCGCGGCGCTCGACACCCTGCTGTCGCCCGAGGAGTTGCTGCAGGCCCTGCAGAAGATCGAGCAGCGCCTCGGGCGGGAGCCTGGCGGCGAGAAATGGGGGCCGCGGGTGATTGACCTTGACCTGCTGCTGTATGGCAAGAAGAAGATCAGTAGCGACACCCTGACGGTGCCGCACCCCGGGATGCACGAACGGGATTTCGTCATCATTCCGCTGGCCGAGATCGCCGGCAATATGAGCATTCCCGGCAAGGGCCAGCTCAGCACCCTGATCGCCGCCTGCGAGAACCACTCCGTCAAGAAACTGATCGTTTAAGTATGGGTGGGGAACGACCGGACTACATTGTCGTTGAAGGGCCTATCGGTGTCGGCAAGACCAGCCTTGCCACGCGCCTGGCGAAGAGCTTCGACTCCGACCTGCTGCTGGAGGGCGCGGACGAAAATCCCTTTCTCGAGCGCTTTTACCAGGATCCGCGTACCGGGGCCCTGCCGGCGCAGCTGTTCTTTCTGCTGCAGCGTGCGCGCCAGATGCAGGACATGCGCCAGGCCGACATGTTCCAGCCGGTGCGCGTCGCCGATTTCCTGATCGAGAAGGATCGCCTGTTCGCCGAGCTCACCCTGGATGCCGAGGAACTCAGACTCTACGAACAGGTCTATGAACACGTGACCATCGATGCCCCGGTACCTGACCTGGTGATCTATTTGCAGGCGCCGGAGGATGTGCTGCTCAAGCGTATTGCCAAGCGCGGCATCCGCTACGAGCGCAAGATCGATGCCGCCTACCTGCGGCGCCTGTCGGAGGCCTACACGCGCATGTTTCATTTCTACGAGGCCGCGCCGCTGCTGATCGTCAACGCCGCGCATATCGACCTGGTCAACAATGACGATGACTACAACGCGCTGCTGGAGCAGATCCGTGCCGGCAACCCCGGTCGGCAGTATTTCAACCCCGTTTCCACGGTCATCTAGCCCAGCCGGCATGACAAACCCTGTAATCCGGATACGGCGCAGCAGCAATGGCTGAGCAGCAGACCCCGCCACCCGTCACCCTCGGGACCCTGCAGCAGATGAAGGCACGTGGCGAGAAGATCACCTGCCTGACCTGCTACGACGCGAGTTTTACCCGGGTGCTGGAAGCGGCGGGCATCGACATGTTCATCGTCGGCGATTCCCTCGGTATGGTGCTGAAGGGGCATGAAACCACCGTGCCGGTCACCATGGCCGACATGCTCTACCATGCCGCCAACGTGGCGCGCGTCGGGCGGCATGCGCTGCGCGTGGTCGACATGCCCTACATGAGCTACGCCAATCCGGAGCAGGCGCTGGGCAATGCCGCGCGGCTGGTTGCCGAGGGCGGGGCGGACATGGTGAAGCTGGAAGGCGGGCAGGACAAGGCGGACATCGTGCGGCACCTGGTCAGTCACGACATCCCGGTGTGCGGCCACATCGGGCTGTTGCCGCAGTCCATCGAGGAACTGGGCGGCTACCACGTGCAGGGCCGCGACGAGGCCGGCGCCAGGACACTGCTGGCGGACGCGCAGGCACTGGAGGCGGCCGGCGCGACCCTGCTGGTCATGGAGTGCATCCCGGCAGAGCTGGCAGCGCTGATTACCGCCAGTGTCGGCATGCCGACCATCGGCATCGGTGCCGGTCCCGACTGTGACGGCCAGGTGCTGGTGCTGTACGACATGCTCGGCATCACGCCCGGCAAGGTGCCGAAATTCGTGCGCAACTTCCTGCAGGGGGCCGACAGTGTGCCGGCCGCGATCCGGGCCTATGTCGATGCCGTCAGGGACGGCAGTTTCCCCGCTCCCGAGCACTGCTTCTGAAACCGTATGGATACTGTCAGCACGGCAGGTGAACTGCGCCGGGTGGTGCGTGACTGGCGCCGGCAGGACCACCGGGTGGCCTTTGTGCCGACCATGGGTAACCTGCATGCCGGGCACCTGCAACTGGTGCGGCATGCGCGCGCCAGCGCCGACCGGGTCGTGGTCAGCATCTTCGTCAATCCCACCCAGTTCGGTCCCGACGAGGATTACGCCGCCTATCCCCGCACGCCGGACGAGGACACGCGGGCGCTGACGGACGCCGGCGTGGACCTGCTGTTCACGCCGGCGGTCGAGGAAATCTACCCGCCGGACCTGGCGGCCGCGCCCTATGTCGAGGTGCCGGAGATCGGCAGCATCCTCTGCGGTGAATTCCGCCCGGGGCATTTCAGCGGTGTTGCCACCGTGGTGGCCAAGCTGTTCAGCCTGGTGCAGCCGGATGTCGCCGTCTTCGGCGAGAAGGACTACCAGCAGCTCATTGTCATCCGGCGCATGACCCGGGCCCTGTGTCTGCCGGTCGCCATCGAGGGGCTGGGGACGGTGCGCGAGGCCAGCGGCCTGGCGATGAGTTCGCGCAACCGCTATCTCAGTGATGTGGAGCGGACCACGGCGGCGACCCTCTACCGGGTGCTGTGCGATGTCCGTGCCGCCGTCGAGGGCGGGGCCTCCGACCATGCCGCCCTGGAGGCGGTCGCCGTGGCGCAACTCAAACGGGCCGGCTTCCGTCCCGAGTATGTCAGCATCCGCCGTGCCGCGGACCTGGCCGAGCCGCTGCCCGGCGATACCCGCCTGCGGGTGCTGGCCGCCGCCAGGCTGGGACAGGCCCGCCTGATCGACAATCTCGCGATATCAATCAGTTAGGGTGGAAATCTCGCGTGAGCATGATACTGGTTTCTTGAACTCTGCCGCCCAAGGCAGGATAATCACGCTTCCATTGCCGGCGAGGGAAAGGACCCGCTAAAAAGGTATGCAAATCACACTGTTAAAATCCAAGCTGCACCACGCCCGTGTGACTCATGCCGAGCTCGAGTACGAGGGCTCCTGCGCCATTGACGCGGCGCTGCTGGAAGCGGCCAATATCCGCGAATACGAGCAGATCCAGATCTATAACCTGGCCAACGGCGAGCGCTTCACGACCTATGCTATCCGCGCCGAGGCCGGCACCGGCATCATCTCCGTCAACGGCGCCGCCGCCCACAAGGCGAACCCCGGCGACCGTATCATTATCTGCACCTATGCCGTGCTCTCGCAGCAGGAGGCCGCGGTGTTCAAGCCCACCCTTGTCTACCTCGACGAGGACAACTGCATCAAGGACACCCGCCACGCCATCCCTGTGCAGGTTGCCTGACCTCTGCCGACAGATCGCGGCTGAAGCCGCTCCTGCCCATGGACTCGAACATCGCGGGGCAGGAGCGATTTCATTCGCGATTGGTTTGTTGATTTCAGTTCTGTATCGCGAATACATTCGTGTCTGCAGCAGTCACGGTCCCAACAGACCGGCTTCGATTCGCGCATAAAAAAAGCGCCGCCCCCGGGAGCGAGGGCAGCGCTTCAGCCGCTGTGGGCGGCTGTAAAAACCGGTTAGTTAGCGATGCACACCTTGCCCCTGTTGTCCCAGCGACAGGTCGCCTCGGCATTGCAGCTGTTCTTGTCCGGAATCTGCGAGCAGTCCGCCTGTACCTGGCAGGCCGGGTCTGCGGCATCGATGTTGCCGTCGCAGTTGTTATCCAGGCCGTCGCTGCAGGTTGCATCACCCACTGGCCCTTCGCCTGCGCCCGGATTCACCGCTGCGTTGCTGTCATTGCAGTCGGTCTGACTGCCATTCCGGCATGATGCATCGCCCGGGCTGCCCCAGCCGTCACCATCGTTGTCGGTACAGACACCGCCGCCGACAGTCACACACATGCCGCTCCTTGGGCTGCCCTGCCACTCACAGGTCGGGCTCTGATCGTTGCAGGCGCCCTTCGTGCCGATGGTTTCGCACACCACGCCACCGCCACAATCCGCATCGCCGGCATCCGTATCACCGTCGCAGTCGTTGTCCAGACCATCATTACACGTGATTTCCGTACCGGGCTCGGTCGCAGGCAGCGGTGAGCAGTTATCGACCGCCGAACCGCCCGAGCAGATCTGGTCGCCCGTGTTGGCGCACACCCCGACACCGCAACTGCTTGTCGATCCTCCGGTCGCGCCGCTGCAGCTCGCATCCGCGCAGTCCGTCCCGTTGACGCAGTCGTTGTCATTACCATCGAAGCAGGAGACCTCCGGTGTTTCATCCGGGATGCAGACCGGTGCGCAATTTGAGTCGGACGCGTCGGCGAAGCCGTTGCAATCATTGTCGATACCGTCTGCGCACGATTCCTCCGGGTCCTCTGTTGGCACGCATACCGGAGGCGTACCCCATTCGATGGAGGCCATCACGACCGGTGGCACCATCTTGTAGTCGCCGTTGACCTGCATAACCCCGGGTATCGGCTGCCCGTTACTGTTCGCCACATCGGCGTTTATCCAGGCATCCATCATGTTTGCGCCTTCCTGGCCGAGGAAGGCGTTCTGCCCGTTGTTGGCCAGTTGCAGGAACTGGATGTACTCCCAGCTGGTGCCCTGGTAGAGCAACTCGATAGTCGCAGAGACCGCGCCGGCCGGTTTCAGGACATTGAGGTCGATATCCTCGTCCCAGTGCTGGTAAGTGCCACCCGTCCCCGGGGTGCCGTACTGGTGATCAGGTACCGGCAGGGCGTTGCGCCGTTTCGCCTCGTCATAGCTCATGCCGTAGGGCGGGATGCGGTTATCCATGGACACGTAGTTGTTGAGGGCGAAGTGGAAGGTGTTGTGGTAGTCGCCCGAGCACTCAGACTTCGCGTTATCGATGAATTCACTGACGGTACACTGGACGGCACCCGTCTTGCGATCGTAGCTGAGCGCGAAATCCGGGCCGTGCAGGGTCTGGATTGTTGCGGCCCAGTCCCTGGTGACAGCGTAGTGCGCTTCGTAGATCTTCGTGTTGAGGCCAGTCAGATCAACGATCGACTCGACCTCGACCGGGTTGCCGTTCTCGTCATCGACGTTCACGCCGATGCCGCCGTACTTGCCGTCCTCGCGCAGCAGGGTGCCGCTGCCGTCATACCACTTGATGTTGAGCCACATGCGGCGACCTTCCGGGTAGCCGGTGATCAGCTTGTGCCCGGTCAGGTTGGTGACCTTGAGTGTGGTTTCATTCACGATGCTGAGGTTGGCAGCCTGCTGCAGGTGCGTCACCGCGCGTTGCTGGCCAAGGTCCATCGCCAGGAGCTGGGTGCCGTTCAGGCCGCCGCCGAGGCGCAGGGTGTTATTGGCGTCCTGGTACTGCGCCATGCTGGCGAACCAGTAGTTGCCGCCGGTGTGGTCATGGCGCGGCAGATCCTTGCGCACCGGAGCGCCGTTCTTGTTGCAGCCGGCACCGGTGGTCGGGCGCATGTGGCAGCTCTGGCAACTGAAGAAACGCGGCGTGCCGTCTGCATAGTCGCCCTCGATACCGTCGCTGCTGCCATCATCAGCCATGACAGCAGCCTGGTAGGTGACCTCGAGTGAGCCGCCAGCTACCTGCAGGTCAGCCGGTAGGTTCTCGTTGAAGTGGCCGACCCGGGTGGTCGGGAAGGCGCTGGCCTTGTATTCACTGAAGGTGCGCTCGACGATCCCGTACGCGTAGGGCGGGTTGTTGAAGGCAGCCTTGTCTGCTATCGGGCCGCCCAGGTTGTGACTGGCTATGACCGGAGGGGCGCCGTTCTGTGTGCCGCTGTTGGGTGCCAGGTCACCGACAGCTGAGTTGGACACGTCGTGGCAGCTGCCGCAGAAGTCGACGCTGCGGTGGAACTGTGACTGCATGAACTGGTGGCGTGCTGCGGCATCGTTATACGGCCCCAGCTTGTCGCTGCCGTCCCAGAGCGAAAGGATGCCACTGCCGTAATAGCCCTCGGTAGCGGACTGGCAGGTACCACCGGGGACGATCGGGTCATCCGAGCAGTTGGCAATGAACGGCGGGTTCATTACGCCCAGGTGCTCGGAGTTGTCCGGATTGGTCATGGCATGGCAGGTATCGCAGTCGATGCCATCGTCATCTGCAACGGCAAGACCGGATCCGTCAGTCGGCGTCGAGCGGCCGCCGTACCAGCCGCCGGCGCTGTGACAGCGGATACACAGGTCACCGGCGCCATCGAAGTCCTGCTCGGCGATGGCCAGCGTGGCCCAGAAGACCGGGTCGCGGCCGGCGTTACCCATGGCGCCGCCGCGCCACCCGGTGGCAGGTTCGGCGCCCGGATCGAGGTTGTTATACCCGGCGTGGCAGTTATCGCACTTGTCCGGTGATTCGAAGTTGCCGACTTCGTTGGGCTGGGTGCCGGGCATCCGGATTTCATTCGGCACGACGTCCGCGGCCAGAATGGTATGTGAGAACAACAGGACAACGACGCCTAACAGGCCCGTAATAACGGTTTTCATGACATTCCCCCGAATGTTGATATTTTTTAGTTAGTTTTCTATCTAACAATTAGATTAGGCAATTACTGTGCCTTTTTGCCGGATATAGATGATTCAGGCACTTGAACCCGTTGCAACTTGACTTGAGTCAACTCGCCTGTCATTTTTGTCAGGTAGGGTACTGTCACAACTGACGATTCTGTCATGAATGTCAGCGCATGAATCACAAGGCGAACTCCCGGGGGGGCCATGGACGCTATTACCAACAGGCAGCAGACGCTGCCGATCGAACTGCAGTCCCTGATTGACAGCCACGAACAGCCATTCGTGGTGATCGACCGTGATTACCGTATCATGGCGACCAACAAGGCCTACCAGAAGGCGTACTGCGCGGATGGCGAGCCGGCGATTGGCAATCAGTGCTTCAAGGTCAGCCATCACAACAACGTTCCGTGCTGTCAGCTGGGCGAGGAATGTCCGCATACCTATCTGTTCGAGAACGGCGAACAGAAATCCTGCGTGCATATCCACTACGACCAGAATGGCCAGATGCACCAGGTGCGGGTGACTGCCTATCCGCTGCGCAGCACGGATGGCCAGCTGTATCTCGGGGAGCACATACAGGAAATTTCCGCGCCCGAGCACATCAATGATGCCAGTGGACGCATGGTCGGCAAGACCGCGCCGTTTACCGCCTGCGTCGAGCAGCTGAAGCTGGTCGCGGCGACCCATGCCCCGGTGCTGCTACAGGGCGAGACCGGTACCGGCAAGGAACTGGCGGCCAGCTTTATCCACAGTCACTCACCCCGGCATGACAAGCCTTTCCTGACGGTGGACTGCACAACGCTGACCGACAGCCTGTTCGAGGCCGAGGTCTTCGGCCACACCAAGGGTGCCTATACGGGCAGTGTCGGCGACAAGACAGGTCTGTTCGAGCAGGCCAACGGCGGCACGCTGTTTCTCGACGAGATCGGCGAGATGCCCAAGGCGCAGCAGTCCAAGCTGCTGCGCATACTGGAGAGCGGGCAGTTCCGCCGGGTGGGCGGGCGCAACACCCGCAAGGTCAACGTGCGAATCATCTGTGCCACCAACCGCCACCTGTGGGACGCGGTCAGGGAAGGGCACTTCCGCGAGGACCTGTATTACCGCATCGCCTGCATGTCGGTACGCCTGCCGACCCTGCGCGAGCGCGCCGATGATATTCCGTTGCTGGCCCAGGCCCTGCTGGAACCGGTCAGTCAGACCATGCGCAGGAAATTCCGCCTCACCGATGAAGCCATGGAACGTCTCAAGGCCTATGAGTTCCCCGGCAACGTGCGGGAGTTGCGCAATATCCTGTTTGTCACCGCCACGCACAGTACGCAGGATGAGATCAACGGTGCGCTGGTCGACCAGGTCATCGGACAGCTGCAGCGCGGTCAGCGGGAACACGATACGGCTGCCTTGCATGGCGCCAGCCAGGCTGTGCCTGCGGTGGCTGAGAACACTGTACCGGCAGCCGGTGCATCATCAAGGGCCTCGCTGCAGGATGTCGAGGCGCAGCATATTGCGGACCTGCTGAGCAGGCACGATGGCAACCGCCGGCAGGTTGCCGACGCGCTGGGCATCAGTGAGCGCACGCTGTATCGGAAACTGAAGAAGTTCGGCCTGGGTTGAGTGAGGTAGTGGTGCTATACGCCGATGTCCGGATTCCCTGCGGGCGCGGCTTCGGCCGCGACAGATGCGGAAATTCTGTGAACCATTAATCGCGGGTGCATTCTCTCCCGCTCCGTTAAACAGGGTAGATTGTTGTGCAAGACCCCGGCGTACATCCCCGCCGGGATAATGTATTGTCCCTGCCCTGAGGAGTGACGCCGTCGGGCACTGTATTCCCCGATAATCCGGACATTATCCGTGGCATCGCGCATGTGCGAACCATGGCCATGTGCCGAATCCTGCTTTCACCATCAGTTCAAGTGCGGCTATTAGTCAACTGGCTGACAGTGGGCCCGGCTTGCAGGCATGATCACAACATCGTAGGGTAAAGAGGCAGCAAGGGGCTGGCGATTGCCGCATTGACTGCTTTATCTCCCGTAAACTTCACAGGAATCCGATGCCAATACCGGAGCAGCAATCCGATAGTCAGGAAATAAAGACCCGACGGCATCTGAAATACACAGGTCTGGCGCTGGCAACCGTTGCCGGTGCGGCTGTCATGGTGGTGGAGCTGGGGGTAGCGCGTGTACTGACGCCGGTCTTTGGCGGCTCCATTGTCGTCTGGGCGATTGTGATCGCGACCACCATGCTGGCGCTGGCAATGGGGTATGCCGTGGGGGGCTACCTGGCGGATCGCATGGGCGGACTCAGGGTTGCGGCCTGGGCGGCAATTCTCGGCGCCCTGTTGTGTATGTCAATTCCGTTTCTGCGCATACCGGTTATCGATGCAACCATCGACCTGGCGACAATGCTGGGTGCCACGTTCGGCGCCATGGTACTGATTGCACCTGCGCTGTTCTTCTTCAGCCAGGTGTCGCCGGCACTGATACGCGGCCTTGCATCTGACGGGGTCAGTCACGTCGGCATCACCGCGGGCGGGATCTATGCCGTTTCAACGCTGGGCAGTCTCGTTGGGACGCTGGGTGCGGTCTGGCTGTTCCTGTACACGCCTATCACGCTGGGTTTTATCGGTGCCGCGCTGCTGGTTGTGCTCCCCGCGCTCCTCATCCGGCCCCTGGAGGGCGGTGTCGCGGGGCTCCTTATCGGGGCAGTGCTTGGGTTCCAGTTGTTTGCCGGTGAACCCGAACGGCTCAGCGGCACCAATGGCCGGGGCAAGCTCTGCGAGGTGCTTTACAAGGGGCATTCGCTGTACGGCGAAATCCGGGTGATTGAGGAGGGGAGACGATTCCGCTACATGGTGGTAAACGGCTCTGACCAGGGTGGGCTGGATATGAATGATGGCAGCTCCGCATACCGCTATAACCAGGGACTGGTCGGTCTTGGCAGGCAGTATGTCCACGATCCGCAAAGCGCGCTGGTTATCGGCCTCGGTGCGGGGCTCGTTTCAAGGCAACTGGCGCGGCAGGGACTGGATGTTGAAGTGGTGGAAATCGACCCGGAAGTCATCCGCCTGGCGAGAGAATACTTTGATTTCCGTGGGCGGGCGGTAGCCGCGGATGGCCGGCGTTACCTGCAGCGTACTGAAAAACAATGGGACCTGATTTTTGTCGATGCCTACCTCGGCGGCAGTCCGCCATGGCAGCTCTATACGCGAGAGGCCTTCGCGCTGTATCGCGACCGGTTGAAACCCGGGGGGGCCGTGATCGTCAATTTCATCGGCAGCCACCTGGACCGGGAGCAGTTCGAGGCGCTCGAGGCGGTCGTCACGACAGCGCGCGAGGTTTTCCCGGTAGTGGACGCCTATCCCGATCCCTGGGAGCCGGACGATTATCCGACCCGCAATATCTATCTTGCGGTAGCGGGCCATGCTCGCATTGCGCCCCGGCAGCCGGGTGACCCCCGCAACACCACGTCCCTGGTCGAGGCCATCGCGCGCACGGTACCCGTTACTCTGGGCAGGGGCATCACACTAGAGGATGACGCGGCGCCCCTGGAGTCGCTGGTGCGACACACGACAGAGTACCTGCGCAACCGGGGTCACGGTTACCTCCCGGCTAATGTTCTCTACTACTAGAAATATGATAGCAATCAGATAGTTGTAACAAGTTGCCTGAATATATACAGGCGGGAATTTTTTACATCCATGCATGACATTTCTGTCATGACATTCCTGTCATCCGGATCTGACATAAACGCAGGTTCAGAACATTATTGGTTACTTAAATAGATTCATATCAGCCACTTGAATTGCTGCAAAAACTGGCACAACTATTGCCTTACAGATCGATGTGTACGCTGGAAAGCAGTTTCTGGTTCAGTTTTGTTTTTTTGACGGATAACAAATCCATCTCTAGGGGGGCACCATGAGAACAATATTCATTCATGCGGTCCGGCGGGTATTGGGCATAACGCTCGGAACCTGTGCGGCACTCGCAATGACTTTCGGGGCCGCGCAGGCGGCGCCTGGCGGCGGCGGTGGACCTGGCGGTGGAGCAGCTACCTGTACCATCACGACCACGCCTTCCCCGGCAGTGATAAATGAAGGGGGGTCAGTCAATTTCAATGGTGATGTCTCGGGCAAGAGTCCCAAGACCTACGACTGGACATTCGTTGGCGGTTCACCAGCAGATTCCACCCTGCAGAATGTGAATGTGACCTATGCCTCGGCCGGGAGCTACAACGCGACCCTCGACGGCACCAACGGCAAGGGCCAGTCCTGTTCCGCCAGCACAACCGTAACGGTCAATGCCACTGGCGGCAATGTTCCCCCGACCGCCAATGACGATGCCTACGATACAGCAACCGATACACAGCTGGTTGTGAATGCGCCGGGTGTGCTGGGCAACGACACCGACCCCGACCAGGGCGACACCCTCACCGTGTATGATCCACGGGTTGGTGGGACGACAACCCTGGGCGGTACTGTGACTCTGAATACCGACGGCTCGTTCACCTATGATCCGCCTGCTTTGGCGACCGGCGACGACACGTTTACCTATGTGGCGACAGACGGGACTGACACGTCAAACACAGCGACGGTGACCATCACGATCAGTGATCTGCCGCCCCCGCCGGAGCTGGTCGACAGAGGCCCGGAGTTCGACATCGAGGAGATCGGCGACGAACCCGACCTCCAAGTGGAGGCGGCCGCCCAAAC
>Ga0209536_100010795_pt1 | contig 13427 bp, 10 predicted proteins | sample DeeMarSeWOR28_12_FD_187461 | JGI IMG/M metagenome (GOLD analysis project Ga0209536, IMG submission 187461) | Marine sediment microbial communities from White Oak River estuary, North Carolina - WOR-2-8_12 (SPAdes) (version 2) | ecosystem: Environmental > Aquatic > Marine > Intertidal zone >...
GCAGGCTGTACGCCTGAATGTGCCTGGCGCCGATCAGGAAGGTGTCCTCAAACTCGATCACATGCAAGATGCACGTCGCATCTTGCATGTGGCACGGCGAGGCAAGACAGCTGTGGTGGTAGGTGGTGGCATCACTGCTTTGGAACTGGTTGAGGGTCTGCGTTCACGCAAGGTAAAGGTACATTATCTGCTGCGAGGCGACCGTTATTGGGGCAATGTACTGGATGAACAAGAGTCTAAGATCATTGAGCATAGACTACAAGAAGACGGTGTGAAAATCCATTACCGTGCTGAACTGACCGAAGTGCTCGGTAAGCACGGGCGCGTACAAGGTGTGCGCCTGCTGGACGGTCGAATATTGCGTTGCAATATCCTGGCTTATGCGATTGGTATCCGTCCGCGGGTGGAATTGGCGCATGGTGCTGGCTTGGCAGTTGATCGCGGAATCTTGGCAAATGAATTTCTGCAAACAAACGATCCTGATATATATGTGGCCGGTGATGTAGCCCAGGTTTACGACCCAATGAGCGGGCGCTCGATTATCGACAGTCTGTGGGGCCCAGCTCGTGAGCAGGGGTATGTCGCCGGGTTGAACATGGCGGGACAGGAAACAGCCTACGTCAAATCCCCTCCTTTCAATGTGACACGCCTGGCCGGGTTGACAACCACCATCATCGGCACAGTGGGGCGTGGGCAAGATGATGATTTGATCGGTATTGCACGCGGTGACAGCGAAACCTGGCGAGACCTGCCAGAAGCCATCGTGGCCCAAACGGGCTTCGAGGTCAATCGTCTGAGGTTGTTAGTGGGGGAGAAGAAACTGCTAGGCGCAATTGTCATGGGTGATCAAAAGCTGTCCTTTCCATTGGAAAAAATCATATCTGCCCGGGCGGATATATCACCCATCCGGGAAAAACTGTTGCAACCGAACGCACCCATTGCCGATATCGTTATTGACTTTTGGACATCCTGGAGGGCACAATATGCTTCGTAACGCGATTGAACTTTGGTTGGCGTTTCTGGCGGCAATTTTAATCACGGGCTTATATGCACTGGTTGTTATTTTTACACGTGAGATTCCGCCTGCCAGCGATCTGTTCGGGCACGGACTGGGGATTCTGGGTTTCATCTTGATGTTGATGACCGAAACGCTTTACAGCATCCGTAAGCGGATGCGCAGTGCACGTTGGGGTCGTATGTCGAGGTGGTTGCAATTCCATATCTTTACCGGTCTTGTTGGGCCGTATATGGTTTTGTTGCATACTTCCTGGAAGTTCAACGGATTGGCGGGCGTCACGACTTTGTTGACAGTGATCATTGTTATCAGCGGATTTGTAGGGCGTTATATTTATACGCGCATCCCGCGCACGGCGGATGGAAATGTGATTGAGGGGTCGCTGTCCGCTGAGGCTCTCAAGCAGGCACGTCGCCTGATGGCGCTCTGGCATACGGTTCATATTCCTATTGGCATGGCGTTATTCACTGCTGCATTTGTTCACATGGGAGCTGCATTGTATTACGCCACATTTTTGAAGTGATTATTATATGAGAGCAGGCCGACTGGGTTGTCTTACTGGTACAGGGCTTATCGCCACTTTCATTACTCTCGTTGCTCTCACGGGAGTAGCTGTTGCGAGCGGCGGTTCGATGTTCAGCCCCGGGCAACTTAATGCCGACGCTGGACCAATTCTAGGTGGCGTTTCTTCTCATGCAGAAATCGCCGGGGAATGTAAGTTGTGTCATAGCGCTCCGTGGGAATCTGATATCATGGATGGTCGCTGTAACGCGTGTCATACGAATATTTCATCCGAACTGGGAGATCAATCATCTATTCACGGAAGGTTATACAAACTCGATCCCGCTGCCCAATGCCGTGACTGTCACCCGGAGCATAACGGAGCCCAAGCGATGCTCACGGTGATCGAAGAGTGGAAGTTCCCGCATCAGGTGACCGGGTATTTGTTAGACGGTCATCAGGAAAAGGCTGAGAATGAAGCGTTCCTTTGTCGTGATTGTCACGGAGAGGATGTCACCACGTTTGATCTAAAAGCCTGCGATGATTGCCATAATCAGAGCGATGTAGCCTTTATGGCCGATCACCATCTGGCGTTTGGTGGTGCATGTCTGAATTGTCACGATGGGGTAGATACGTATGGAGATGATTTCAACCATAATGTTTTTCAGTTTTCGTTGACCGGTAGCCATGTGCTTGCGTTGTGCTCGCAGTGTCACTGGGGCTCTACCAAGGTCTCGGACTTGCAACTTGCTCCACAAACTTGTTTTGAATGCCATCAGAAAGATGACGCCCATGCCGGAAATTTAGGATCGCAATGTGACGATTGTCATTTCACCAAGGGATGGAAGCCGGTCCAGTATGACCACAACCTTGCAGACTTCAAGTTGGTGGGTGCCCATGTGGAAGCAGCCTGCGAGGGTTGTCACACTGATACTTTTTTTGTAGGAACCCCTACAGAGTGCTTTGCTTGTCATCAAAAAGATGATTTCCATGATGGTCGCTTTGGGGCGGAATGTGCAACATGTCATAACCCCAGTTCCTGGAAGGATTGGACCTTCGATCACACCCTTGCCGCTTTCCAGTTGACCGGAAAACACACAACTGTCGATTGTGAGAGTTGCCACGCGAATGGCTATCGCGGCACGCCGATGGATTGTTTTTCGTGCCATCAAAAGGATGACCAACACAACGGTCAGTTTGGAAGGAACTGTGTTGAGTGTCATAATACGGGTAGCTGGCAAGATGTAAATTTCGATCACAGTCGAACGGGCTTCTCGCTTGCGGGGCGACACGCAAATGTCACCTGCCAGGCCTGTCATGAAAATGGTGTTTATCGAGGCACACCTACGAGTTGTTATGCCTGCCATGCTGCTAACGATGCCCACGATGGGCAGTTTGGGACTGATTGTGGGGCTTGCCATATTACCAGTGGTTGGGTAAATGTCACTTTCGATCATAACAATACTGGGTTTAAGCTAAATGGAAAACATCAAAATGTTTCCTGTAAATCTTGCCATACGAACGGTGTTTTCAAGGGCACACCCACGAATTGTTATGCCTGCCATGCTGCTAATGATGCGCATGGCGGTCAATTCGGTACAGATTGTGGAGCCTGCCACTCCACAAACGGTTGGGGAGGGGCAACATTCAACCACAGCAATACAGGTTTCCCATTGACCGGACAGCACGGCAATGTAGCATGTAGTTCCTGTCATACGAATGGTGTTTTCAAGGGGACTCCATCCAATTGTTACGCCTGCCACGCGGCCAGGGATGCGCATGCAGGGCAGTTCGGTACGGATTGCGGTGCGTGCCACTCCACCAAGGGTTGGGGAGGGGCAACATTCAACCACAGCAATACAGGTTTTCCGTTGACAGGGAGACACAACAACCTGTCATGTAATTCTTGCCATGCAAATGGGGTCTATCAAGGCACACCGGCAAATTGTTATGCCTGTCATGCAAACGATGACAATCACGGTGGACGATTTGGAACCAATTGCGGAACCTGCCATGGCACCAATGGCTGGGGCAATGCGAACTTCGATCATAACCTTACATCTTTCCCGTTGGTTGGGAAACATCGAAATGCATCGTGTGAATCCTGTCACAGGAACGGCGTGTATCAAGGGCTATCAACCAGTTGTGTAACCTGTCATCGGGATGAACATAATGGTGAGAATGGCGCCGATTGCGAAAGGTGCCATACGCCAAAAGGGTGGGGTGACTGATAAAATATGAGTGAGGAGAGGGCTGAATGCAAAGGAATAAACTTGGCTGTTTTACCTTTTCAGGTATTCTTTCAGCTATCATTACCATAATTGTTATTTCAGGGGTAGCTTATGCGCGTGGCGGACTGATGTATAACCCTGGGCCTTTGAATGCCCAGCCCGGTGAGATGCTTGGTGGGGTCAGTTCACATGCTGAGACGGGCGGTGAATGTGAAGCCTGCCATACCGCGCCGTGGTCTTCTATCAGCATGGCCGAGCGTTGCACCGATTGTCATGGCGAGATCGCTCTCCAAATGCAAAACATGCTTGCGTTACATGGCTCCATGTACCAGAGCAACCCCGGGTTGGAATGCCGTAACTGCCATCCGGAACATCGTGGTGCGGATGCACCGCTTACCGTCATGACAGGTAGGGAGTTCCCGCATGAATTGCTGGGATTTTCCATGAACGGACACAGGCTCACGGTCCAGAGAGAGCCGTTTACCTGTGCCGACTGTCATCAGGATGATATTTCCATCTTCGCAACGGACTCATGCGATGCTTGCCACCGTCAAATGGACCCCGTCTTTGCCCAGGCGCATGCTCTGTCCTTTGGGGCAGCTTGCCTTGATTGTCACGATGGCGTAGACAGGTTCGGTGGGAGATTCAATCACAATGTTTCTCAATTCAAGTTGGAGGGAGGCCACCGTGAAGCGGCCTGTGTCCAATGCCACATTGACGCGCGTCAACTGGCCGATTTCAAGACCGCCCCACAGGATTGCTATTTTTGTCACCGCTCGGACGACCCACACGAAGCGCGCTTTGGCGCCGATTGTAGTGCCTGCCATTCGGCTGACGGATGGAAACCTGCCCAATTTGACCACAGCCTTTCGGCTTTCAAGTTGGAAGGTGAGCATGCCAAAGTCTCTTGCGAAGATTGCCACCAGAGTGGTGTTTATCAGGGCACGCCTACCGATTGTTATTCCTGCCACAGTCAGGATGATGAGCATAATGGCCGCTTTGGAACCGATTGTGCAGCCTGTCATAATCCGTTTGATTGGGAAAATGCCACCTTTGACCACAATCGCAGTAGCTTCCCGTTAGACGGTGCCCATATCGATGTGGCATGTGAACAATGTCATCTCAACAACACGTTTGCAGGAACGTCAGCGCAATGTGCAGCTTGTCATGCGGATCCGGACTTTCATGCCGGGGCTTTGGGGCCCAACTGCGCAGATTGCCATTCAACCGCAGCCTGGATTCCGGCGAACTTCAATCTATCGCACCCGGAACCTCGTGTCGATGAAGAAGGGACAGGCATCAATCATGGTTACACAACCTGCCGCACCTGTCATCCTGCCACAGTACGAAGTTATACTTGCCTGGCGTGTCATAGCGACAATCAGGGTGGAGAAGGTGATGAGCACGAAGGGGGCGATGATTAAAATTTGAAGCTACAAAAATTCCCCGCAATTTCGCGGGGAATTTTTGTAGATATTGAAGTTGTATCCAGTGGTGTTATTTACCGCCTCCAGAACCGCCACCACCTCCAGAGCCACCACCACCTCCAGAGCCACCACCACCTCCAGAGCCGCCACCGCCTCCAGAATCACCTCCACCTCCAGAACCACCATCACCACCGTTATCTCCAGATCCTGAGCCATCACCACCATTTTGGCCACCGGAGTTGTCGTTACCATTTTGGCCACCGGAGTTGTCGTTACCAGAGCCGTTCTGCCCATTCATGCCCTTGTCGGGGTTTTGGTCATAACCATCACCACTTCCGCCTCCCGTTCCAGGCCCGAATGGCGGTTCATCATCATCGTCATCATCTTGATCGTTCTGATGGAAGCCAGGCTCACCCTGTCTATTCGGTTCGGGGGGCGTGAAGTCTTCGTCCTGACCGTGTTGCATCTGATTTGTCATCCTGTAGCGGAAGCGTTCCGGGTCAACTATGCCATCGTCCACCAGTTGCAGGCAGTTTTGCAGCATCTGACGTGTCTGAGTGAGCGCAGGTTCTGTTTCTTCGCTTGCATTTGTCTGCAACTTGGTCATAGTGCGCTCGTGCGTTCTTAATTGCTCACGTAGTTGTACAAGCGTCTGAGTGAGATCATTATCATCCATGCCGACTGCGAGCATCATGGTCTGCTGAATTTGCTGTTGCAAGCGTTCCTGTACCTGCACGGGTACGGGAATGCCCTGTTCAGCAAGACCAGCCATCTCTTCCACACGAGTCTTTGCCATATTCATCAACAGGTTGGCCTGCTCTTGTGGATCACCTGTCATTGCCATTCTGGCATTCTCTGTCATCAATTTGACTGGATAGAGTGGCTGGTTGGGCAGATCATCCTGTGCAGCTACGGCGGTAGCGCCGCCTCCCAGGATCAATGCTCCTGCCAGGATAAGTGATATCAGTGCGTTCATTGCGAATCTCTCCTTTCGGTTTTTGAATAATGTCCACCCTTTTTGACGCAAAAGCACTGGGAGAGATACGGCTTGCTGATATTTTGCAGCTTCGTTCAGGAAGTTTGCCCTTCCACGAGTTGCTTGCTGTGGATTGCGCGGCTGAACTTCCTTGAGTTCTTCAAGCCTGTATTTGATCTTTTGATAAGGGGTTTGATCAGTCATAATAATCTCTCTTTACTTTCTAATGCTTCTTAGATATTTCCGTAAGTTTGGATTGTTTTCATAGTTCAGGTTTCTGTTCAAGTATTTACGCAGCGTTCTGTAAATATTTTTTTAAACGCGCGAGGGCACGGTGTTGCAGTGATTTCACGGCACCAACAGGTTTCTTGACAGCTTTGGCAACTTCCTCATTCTTCCAGCCTTCCAGGTACTTGAGCATGATTACTTGTTGTTGATCAGGCGTTAGTTTTTGAATTGCTTTGCGAACTTGTGCCTGTCGTATTCTGAGACTAGCTTCTTTCTCGGGCGTATTGTCTGGATCAGGGTAGGTGTCTTTTAGTTCAGACACATCAGGCGCTCGACGGTAGTAATCCGCGATCCAGTTGTGGGCGATGCGATATAGATAAGCCTTCAGAAAATCCTTTGGACCGCGTTTTGCGTGAATAGCTTTTAGAAAACGGCTGAACGTTTCTGCAACACAATCTTCGGCCACGGATGGATCACCGAGAAAGCGAGCTGCATACCGGTAGAGTTCCGGGCTATACAGATCATAGATCTGTGCCAGGGCTTTTGGGTCAAAGAGCAGTGCAGCGTTGAGCAGTTCTTTCTCAGAAGAATCAATGGTTCTCATTGGTTGAGACGCCTTTTGGGCTAAAGAGATACTGGTCATATTATTTTAGTTGAAAAATGCAAAGAATATTTGTTTTTATTGTAAAGATTTCTCAAATATTGATTTCCGTTGAATATGGCAACACTGCGCAGAAGCGCCTTTAATATTACGACGCCGATTCGCTCAAATCGATACGGGTTGGTTGTTGTTTACAGGAATCAAAAGACCGGGGAACGCCCCGGCCTATGTTTTGAGGGTTTCGTGATTAATCTGCTACGGTAACCAACGGCTGAACGGCGTTAGATTTATTGCCTCCGTTTTGATTGTTTTCCACGTTCATGATTGCGGGGATGAAGAAAGCTCCCACTCCCATCAGGAGGCAGAGAAAACCGCCGAGCCAGAACCAGGTACGGATTCCGATCGCATCGGACATCGGGCCTGCTACCATTAAACTGAGCGGGGACATGGCTGTGGCCGCGCTGACGATCAGCGACATCACGCGTCCCTGCATATCGGGCTTGACGGTGGATTGTACGAGGGCAAAAAGCGGCCCGTCGGTGATCGGGTTCATGATGCCGCTGAAGGCTATGCCTGAAATTGCCAGCCAGTACATGTTGGCTGGAGCCAGACCGACAATGATGATGCCCAGGCCAATCCCGACAACGCCCATCATGGATGTTGCAACCTTACGCTTGAACCCGCCCCAGGCGCTCAGGATCAACCCACCGAGGATAACTCCAAAGCCCCAGGCAGAATCCATCAGGCCGAACTCCAGCGCTCCCAATCCGAAGTGCTTGGTCACCAACAAAGGCATCAATGCGCTGGTCGGCGTGAGCAGGAAATTGATCACGGTTGCCATAACCAGGATAGCCAGCAGCCCCGGCCACGAAGCCACGTAGCGCAGCCCTTCGCGCACATCCTGCATGAACCCACCTTGAGTTTGTTCTTCTCCTGTTTCTCCTGCTCGAACTGGTTGTGGGATACTGATAAAGACCAGAGGGAGAATTGCCAGCGAAGCCGTCACAATGTCAATTGATAGAACACCTTGCATCGGTAGGACTTCCAGTAGCAATGCGCCAGTTGGCGGCGCGATGATGTTGATTGCGCCATTCAGGGTTTGGTTCGCGCCGGCGATGCGCGTCAGGTGTTTTTCGGGCACCATCAGACTGGTGGATGCCTGCATGGCGGGGAAGTGGAAGGCATGCCCCAGCGAGCGAATAGTCATGATGAGATAAATATGCCAGACCTGTACCTGATCGGTTGCAAATAGATAGATCAGAAAAATAGTTGCAACTGCAATGGCCCCGTCTGCAATCATCATAATGAAGCGTCGATTCCAGCGATCCACCAGGGCTCCTGCGAATGGCCCCAGAACGATCTGTGGCAGCATGGCGAACAGGGTGGCAATCGCCAGGACGGTCGCTGAACCGGTTTCCCGGGTCAGGTGCCAGACCAGCGCGAATTGCACCAGCGCGCTGCCGAATAGTGAGAACGACTGTCCGCCCCAGACGGTTAAGAAGCGGGCAGCCCAGTTGCGGGGGATAGGTTGGGATGGATTTTGCATGTTTCAGTTCCGTTTGAATATCACCAGTTCATTGTCATCAAAGTCGACGGCCCATTCAGGTTGTAACCGGATGGCCTGTACGAGTTCACTATCGAACTGCGAATCCAGAATAACGAGTTGAACGTTCTCTTCATCGATTAGTTGCAACCATTCATGAGCAGGGTGAAGCGTCAACCCGGTTTGCAAGGAGTTTTTGACAAACGCTTGTTCCATTTTCTTTTCCAATCCTTTAATTTACATAAACTCTGAGCAATGAAGATTATTGAAGTGGTGTTTTGAAATATTGAGACCATTATACAAGAAAATTAAATATTGTCAATAATACTTTAGTATTGTTTATTTTATGCTCTGTAATTCTCAATAATATTGAATACCTTTTAGAATTCTAAATAGCTGCAGACAAAATTTCCGACTTTCGCTAATAATCGAATAGGGCCGTAGTTGTAAAAAGGAGAGCATATATCTAGGAATTATGACCTACTAAGAACCAGTTTTATCGGGGCGTAATTATTGCTATACTATTGCTATGACAACGATCCCGGTTTTCTCATCCACCTTTCCCGATTTGTGGGATGCCGCTCAAAAGCTGAAAGATGATTTAGAAAAAAGTGAATATTCAGATTGGAAATCCTTGCTGCACCGACTGGATTTTCTGTCTGATAAAGACTGGGTTGAATCTATTGGGGTTGTGGTTCCAGGTTGGGAAAAGATTGCAACGGGGGATAACGGCGAGACAGCCAAACATACTTTACTGGTTTTGGTGTGTTGCATGAACTTGCCGGAATATCAACTTGCTGAATCTCATACTCAATGTGAAATTGAATGGGCGGCGCTGCTTCATGATCTTGTAAAGGATGCGAAACTTAGACGGGATGCTTCACATCCTTTTCTTTCTGCCGCCGCCGCCGCGCAATGCCTGGCGGGTTTGGGGTTTGAATTCAGGTTAGAAGAAAAATTCATCGCTTGGATGGATTTGGTCAAGTCGTCACTACATCAAGTGGATGGAGGCTGGCAGCATGACCACACACATCTACCAGAGATTTTGGGTACGCTCCGTTATTTTTGGAGAGAATCCACTCCTGCCAGCCGCATCATCAAGGCGGTCATGTTTCACCAGTCCTTGCCGACTGTGAACGATTGGCCTAATCCGGTGATTTTGAGTGATGAAGAGATTCGCTCTTACCTGACATTAGATGATATGGATGTGCTTGGGCCACTCATGTTGGGAGATTCGGACGCCTGGAACTTGTTCGAGCCTGAACGGTCTCCTTACATGGATGAATTGCGGGGGAATGTTGAGGAGGTTCGGGAAATCATTGCCACACCAATAAATAGCGGGGTTGTGAGCGAGTGCGGCAAACATCCGTTTAAAGATGAGACTGCCGCGTCAGCATAAGTCTCCATCCAAAAAATGCTCTAGCCTCCTTTCTCGCCGCCGAGGAAAGTGCCCCGTATGGCCGTCTGCCCCGCGAAGACGGGGGGTACGGCGGCTTGAGCATTAAGGATTTCCAATTCCACGTATTTATCCAAGAAGCAATAAAGTAAAATCGGACTGGAGGACCTATGCTCGCATTTATCAACCCACCTGCCCGTATCCCTTTCTGGCTGAGAATCGGTATCCTGATTTCTGAGCGTATTACAGGCAAAATCATGTTGCCTGCGCGCATCCTGGCCTGGTATCCCAAAGCTGCACTTGGTTCAGGTGTGCTTGAAGCTCTGGTTGCGCACGAAGACGGCCAGATGGACAAACGCATGCTCAAGCTGATCCGTATGACCGCCTCGTATGCTGCAGCCTGTCCGTTCTGTGTGGATATGAATTCATATGAACATCAAGAAGCGGGGATCACAGATGAAGAAGCGGAATCCCTGCGAGGTGATTTCGAGCAGGTGGGGAGTTTTTCAGAAAGGGAGAAATTGGCGATCACCTATGCCCGCCTCGTATCATCTACGCCATTAAAATTCCATCCTGACTTGGTGGAGCGTGTAAAATCGGCATTCACTGAACGCGAATTCGTCATCCTTACCAGCACTGCCGCCCAGGTCAACTACTGGGCGCGGCTGATCCAGGCCTTGGGGATTCCCCCTGCCGGATTCAGCGCAGAATGCGAGATGAAACCTTAATACACCATTTCAACAGCATGAATTATCAACCGATCCAATGATCACGAAGGATATTGATTTGGAGGATCCAGTGGGAATAAGTATTGAATTTTGGATTGGAAAATTGTACAGTATAGTAGACAATTGATATTGATGTTGCCATTGGCATGTGATCTGAACAAAAGAACCTTAAACTGCAAAAAACAAGTTAGGTAGCTTGCCATTTCCAGCAGGCTAGGGAGTTGAAAATGAATAACCAGACTATGGCCTATCAGATTGTTGGAGCAACCTTGCTCCTTGTGCTTTTGGCTGGATGTACTGCACAGCCAGCGGCCACCCCTGTGCCTGCATCTCCATCAGCGACATCGACACCAATACCTATCCCCCCCACATCGACCCCAAAACCGCCGACTGCAACGCCAACATCTATCCCAGAGGTGGCGACCTATCCACTTGTACCCAGGTATATGTTGCCGTCAGCCCCATACGTTTCCACAGAGATTCTTGGGGCTTCTTGTAATTACCAAACGGACGAATGGAATACCCAATCCGCATATATTGCTTATGCATGTCCGGATTTGGATGTTCTCCGGCTTACTGTACGGTTCACCACCCTCGAAGAAGGGCAGACCGCTCAAGATTTATTTGGCGAATTTCCTCCCGAAGGTCACGTGGTGATTGCCCTGGGTGATCTCCTGAGTCAATATGAAAACTTGTCTCTTTTCGGGAGAGCAGAAAATGACAAACATTCTTATTTTATGGTTTATGAAACCGGGGAATTTGTGATCAGTTCTGAGGTGTTTTTCCCAGAAGATACAACGATATCCCTGGAAGAGTTTTATACACAAAATGGTGAAATCGTTCTTAATGCAATTCTTGAGATCATGTTGGATAAGGTTAAATCAGAAGGAACACGTCTGGCACCCACTCCGATGACAGTGGACCAGCAGGATCTCTACGATCAAACTGCGCCCTGGCTTGTCACCGAAGCAGAAGCGAATGAGTTCTACCGGGACGCCGCCGATATGTTTGGGGATCCGTTTGATGGAACCTGGGTATGGCAGGGAGATATGGTAGATGCCCGTTGGAAATCGGTCTGCAGAAAGTTTGTGGACAGAACCAATGAAGACGCTCCCCTGGTTGCCTTCGGGAATTGTGTCTATATCAGACCTGATTACAACCTGGGCGAACTCCAGGAAAGCTTCCAGAGCGCGGTTGTATTAAAATCCACTTTTGACTACCCGGATCAGTCCGTTATCTATGGGGGCAAAATGCCAAATGGGCATACTTCTCTAAATGCCTATATTCTTCAGGATGATACCCTGTTTTACGTATGGATCGACTCGCGGACCCTGGGTGGTCAGAATCCGGAGGATGTATTTCAGGGCTTCAATGACGGTTTTATTTATGAAGTGATGATGACCAATCTGGAACTCTACGGTTCAGGAGTTGCGACTGTTTCTGAACCGCAAGAAGACAGTGACCCCAATGATCCATTCATTGGCACCTGGATATCCACTGACCCCGGGGACGGCAGTAATCAGCTACTTGTGATCAGCAAGAATGATGATATTTACGATGTATATTACGAGGATGATGTGGCCTCTTCATGCGGCCTCGATAGCGCTGGACGTACGATTGCGGCTGCCGGAACAGGTGTGGGGACGGCGAGCGGGGTTGTGCTGAAGGTGGATTTTTCGATCTATTGCCTGACTGACCCGCAAACACTTTTGGGATCGTTTCATGTCAATTCCACATACAACAAATCGAACAACACCATTGAAGATGGCTCGACCACCTGGAGGCGACCCTGATAGAGCGTCAGTTATTTTGAAATGAAGTGCATTGCACCTGTTTTAGGTGCGATAGCATGCCCTTTGGGTATGCACTTTTTGCCACATCCCTTACGGTATAATTTCCTCATCCTAATGCAGAGGGCATTCTCTTGACCACACCGGGTAAAGGACGCATCTTCATCAGCTACCGCCGCGCAGACAGCGCCGGTTATGCCGGGCGAATCTACGACCGTCTCACAGCGCATTTTGGCGAAGATGCGGTCTTCATGGATGTGGATACGATAGAGGCGGGGGTAGATTTTGTGGAAGTGCTGCAAGACGCAGTACAGTGCTGTTACGTGCTGGTGGCACTGATTGGCCGACGATGGTTGGATATCAAAGATGAAACTGGAAAACGCAGAATAGATAACCCTGAAGACTTTGTGCGCGTGGAGATCGCCGCCGCCTTGAGCCGTGATGTCCGCGTGATTCCGGTGTTGGTAGATGGTGCTCCTATGCCACGCTCGACCGAATTGCCGGATAACTTGAAACCCCTGGCGCGCCGTAATGCTCTGCAGGTCAATCATCATTCCTTCAATGCAGATGCCAAGCGGCTAATTTTGCAGTTGGAGTTAGCGCTGAAAGCAGCGGAAGATTCTCGAATCCTGAAAGCACAAAAATTGCGGGAGGAGAAAGAGCGTAAGGAAAAGGAAGCCGCAGCGAAAGCTGCACGTGAAAAGGCAGAACGTGAAGCCCAGGAAAAGGCCCGGATAGAAAAAGAAGCTCGTGAAAAAGCTGAAGCCGAAGAACGTGCCCGGCTTGCTGCAGAGCAGAAAGCTAAGGAAGAGCGCGAAGAGAAAGCCCGTAAAGAAAAAGAAGCTCGCGAAAAAGCTGAAGCCGAAGAACGAGCCCAGCTTGCTGCGGAGCAGAAAGCTAAGAAAGAACGCGAAGAGAAAGAAGCTCGCAAGGAAGCTGAAGCCGAAGAACGCGCTCGCCTTGCTGCAGAGCAAAAAGCTAAAAAGGAACG
>Ga0209536_100010796_pt1 | contig 13427 bp, 12 predicted proteins | sample DeeMarSeWOR28_12_FD_187461 | JGI IMG/M metagenome (GOLD analysis project Ga0209536, IMG submission 187461) | Marine sediment microbial communities from White Oak River estuary, North Carolina - WOR-2-8_12 (SPAdes) (version 2) | ecosystem: Environmental > Aquatic > Marine > Intertidal zone >...
GCTCCAGCCGGACCGCCGCAGCGCGGCGAACAACCTGGCCTGGATCCTCGCAACCGCACCCGACCCGACGCTCCGAGACCCGGAGGAGTCGATCCGTCTGGCGCAGCGGGCGATGCTCGGACTCGACCCCCCGGATCCCAACTACCTGGACACGCTCGCCACGGGCTACGCCGCCGCCGGTCGCTTCGAAGAGGCCGAGGCGACCGTCGCCCGCGCCATCGCGCTGGCGACCGCAGCGGGCAACACCGCGCAGGCCGAGTCGCTGCAGCGAAGCCTCGAGGCCTATCGCGCGGGCCGGACGACGGTCGGGTCCGGGTCCGACGGCTGATCGACCGGAGACGCCCCCGCCGCGGCCGCCTCGACGCCCCCCTCCAGCCTGCCGGGCGCGGTCAGCCCGAGCAGCAGCAGCAGCCCCGCCACGCGGTGGTATCCGAGGGGAAAGAGATCGAAGGTGGGCATGGCGAGGGTGAGGAAGAGCCCGAGGGCCACCAGACCCGGTCGATCCGCACCTCGCCAGGCCAGTGCGACGAGGGCCAGCGGCAGCGCCATCACGTAGTGATGCTCCCAGACCGAGGGCGAGGCCAGCAGCGCGAAGGCCAGGGCATCGGCGCCATGGGCGGCGAAGGTGCGGCGATCGCCGGCCGGGTCCAGCGCACGGCGTCGGATCTGCTCGCGGCGGGCAAGGCGCTGGAGCGCCCACGCGCCGGCCGCGACGGTTCCCAGCCTCACGACCCAGCGCACACCCGCACCGTCGCCACGCCCGCCGAAGACCAGGGTCGCAGTATTGAAGGCGATGCTGTGCAGGCTGTTGTTCCGAAACGCCACCTCGCCGCCGAAGTCCGCGCCGACCAGCGCCAGGTACTGCGACCAGAGCGTCCAGTCGCGCCCCCCTTCGGCCCCCAGCACGACGACGCCGGCGAGGAACGCGACGGTCCAGACCGCAGCGCGCCAGTGGGCGCAGAGGAGCATCGGGAAGAGCAGCAGGATCGGGTAGAGCTTCACGTGGGTAGCCAGGGCGACGGCGAGACCGGCTAGGGCTGGGCGTCTCCGGGCACCGACCAGGCCCAGCAGGGCGAGGTTCAGGACCCAGAGGTTGATCTGCCCGTGGCGCAGGGTGCGGAACACCGGGTTGTCGAAGACCAGCAGCACCCCGATCGTGACCGGGGCCCAGCGCGAGACGAAGCCCAGATCGCGGCCGAGGCGCAGCAGCAGGAAGTAGGCCGCGACGACGAGCAGCACCTGCGCGCACTGGTAGAGGTAGAAGACCCGGTCCCAGACGGCGTCGCGCTCCAGCGAGGCCCCGACGCGCTCGCTCGTCCACGTCACCGCCGTGTGCGCGGCGGCGAAGCCCTGGGCCGTGAGCGGGGGGTAGAGGTAGATGAGCCCCGCCCGATAGGGGCTCTCGCCGGCGAGCAGCGCCCGCCCCGCGTACTCATAGCAGTCGTAGTCGAAGCGGCGCTGGGCGTACTCGCTGTTCTGCGTCACCACGTGCAGGGCCAGCAGGCAGGGCACCAGGACGGCGACCCGCCCCGCGACGTCGCCGCCGCGGCGTCGGCGCAGCTCGACGGCGCCGATCGCGAGGATCGCGACACCGGCGGTGAGCCCCATCAGCTCGTAGGGCAGGAAGGTCGCGCCGTAGGACATCGACACGAACGCAGGCCGGGTCTCCGACAGCGCGAGCGGCGTCAGGATCGCCAGCCCGACGAGGAGGAGGTAGGCGGCCCCGCGAAGCCATGCCTCACCCGGGCCGGTCGGTGCGCGGGCTTCGGCGCTCATCACGGCGTTCTCGTCGAGTCGTTCACGGAGACTGACGGCCCCTTCGCCGCTCTGGTATACCCGATCCGGTCGCCCCCGGTCATCGAGCCGATCCATGATGCTCCACAGCGCAGCCCTCGCACTCGTCCTTCTCTCGGCCAGCGGCGCCGGCGCCCAGGGCCTCGGTGCGACCGGCTCGGACCCGGAACCCACGGCGGCCTGGGAGGATCCCGAGCGTTGGAGACAGCTGCGGCTCGGCATGTCACGGGGTGAGGTCCGTGACCTCCTGGGAGAGCCCGGAAAGGTCACCCGCTACTACGCCTTCGAGCGCTGGGAGTATCCCGACGCCCTGGGGCAGCGCGTCAACTTCGACGAGCGCGGGCGCCTGTCCGTCTGGGGCGTCTACGCGCGCTGAAGGGCGCCGCCGCCCACCCGCGTAGCGGCGTCGGTCGGGGCGAGCGATACTCCACTCCACCCTCCACTCCCGAACCAGATTGCCATAGCGCCGGGTCCTCCCACTCCGCGCCGGAGACCGAGATGACTCAGCGCCTGGCGAGACTCTTTCTGCGATGGACGGGCTGGGAGGTCGAGGGACAGCGGCCGGCCGCACGGCGCTACGTCCTGATCGCCGCTCCCCACACGTCGAACTGGGATCTCGCCTACCTGCTCGCGTTGGCGTGGGCCCTCGACGTGAAGATCGCGTGGATGGGGAAGCATCAGCTCTTTCGCGGTCCGATGGGGACGGTGATGCGCAAGCTGGGAGGAGTGCCCGTGCGTCGCGACCGCCGCAACGATCTGGTCCAACAGATGGCGGACCGGATCGAAGCCGCGGAGGCGATGGCCCTGACGGTACCCGCCGAGGGAACTCGCGACTACGTCGCGCACTGGAAGTCCGGCTTCTACCGCATCGCCCAGCGCGCGCAGGTTCCGATCGTGCTGGGCTACCTCGACTACTCCCGACGCCGCGGCGGCTTCGGGCCCGAGATCGTTCCCACCGGCGACATCGCCCAGGACATGGACGAGATCCGGGCCTTCTACGCCGACAAGCGCGGGCGCCACCCCGAGCTCGAGGGCGAGATCCGGCTCAAGGAAGAGATGTAGGCGCGACGGTCCGACGTCGCGGGCTCACTCCACCGGAAGCCGCGGGATCCCGCGGATGGCGTCGCCCACGAAGACCCCGTGCCGCTCGAACCAGCCGCGGTTCATCTCGAGGGCGTAGCGAACGGGCGCACCGCTGTGGATCAGCTGCTCCGAGTACGGCTCCATGTCGGCGATGCGTACGATCTGCCCACCGGCGTCGGCGAACGCGATCGAGAGCGGAAGCGGGGTGTTCTTCATCCAGAAGGCGAGATGAGCCTCGACGGGATGGAGGAAGAGCATCCCGTGGTCTTCCGGGAGCGACTCGCGAAACATGAGCCCGCGCGCCCGGTCCTCTCGGGTGGCTGCGAGCTCCGCGGTGATCTGCGTATTGCCCACCACCAGGGTCTCGATGGGCAGTCTCGCGTCGGGGACCTCCGGCGCGCAGCCGGCCCAGGTCGCCAGCAGAGCGAGCGTCAGGACGCGAGCGAGTGTGCGCGCCACCGCCACTACTCGGCGACGCCCAGGACGAGTCCGCAATCCGGGCACTCCACGACGTCCGTGCCCAGCGCCGCCCCGCAGGCGGGACATGCCTCCCCATCGTCGCCGGCATCGGACTCGGCCGCCCCCGCGCCGGGGAGATCGGGGATCTGTGAGTGCATGAACGCGGTATCGACCCGCGACGCCGCCTCGACGTCCTCGCTCCGCACGTACACGCCGTAGGGAAGGGTCGCACCCGGACGGCGCACACTCCCGTCGTCGGTGTCGTCGGCGGAGACCTCGATGCGATGGGAGATCCCCTCCGACGCCAGCCGCTCCGACAGGCGCTGCGCCCAGCCCACGGAGGCGGCGCGGATGCAGACCAGCTCCGAGACCGGCGGCAGCTGCTCGCGTGCCGTGGACTCGAGTGCGTCCTCGCCCACGAGAGCGACACCGCACTCGACGCAGACCGTGGCGGATCCGAGATACTCGGACCGACACTCGGGACAGTAGACCGGGTGCGGCGACGACACGCATCCTCCTCCGGACGTCGGGCGGTTGACCGCCCCGGAACCTTCCCTCAGGATACGCGATCGCCGGACGCAGTCGCCCTCGAGCGGCGAGGACGATGGGCGCGTCGCTAGAGCGCCGCTGGCGCCATCCGATGCCGGAGGCAGCTTCCGGAGGCCTGAATCTTGCGCGCCCTCCACTTCGACGGACACGACCTCCGGGTTCGCAACCTCGCCCCCCCGGAGCTCCGACCCGGGTGGGCGCGCCTCTCGGTCCGCCTCGCCGGGGTCTGCAACACCGACCTCGAGCTGGTGAAGGGCTACATGGGCTTCCGCGGCGTGCTCGGCCACGAGTTCGTCGGCGTAGTCGACGAGGGGCCGCCGGAGTGGCGGGGACGACGCGTCGTCGGGGAGATCAACTTCGCCTGCGGAGCCTGCGAGACCTGTGCCCGCGGCCTCTCGCGCCACTGCCCGACGCGAACGGTCATGGGCATCCAGGACGCCGACGGCGCCTTCGCCCAGTCGCTCCTCGTGCCGACGCGGAACCTCCACGCCGTCCCCGACGCGGTATCCGACGAGCGGGCGGTCTTCACCGAGCCGCTGGCCGCCGCCTTCGAGATCCTCGAGCAGCTGGAGGTCGAGGCGGGGACCGAGTGCCTCGTGCTGGGCGACGGGAAGCTGGGGCTTCTGGTCGCCCAGGTGCTCGACCTCGCCGGTGCACGGGTCCGCGCCGTGGGCCGGCATCCCGAGAAGCTCTCGATCCTGGCGAGGCGCGGAATCGAGACGCTGCTCGCGGACGACTGGTCGCCACGACCCACCGAGCTCGTGGTCGAGGCGACGGGAAGCGCGGCGGGATTCGCCGCCGCCGTCGCCGCCACCCGACCGCGCGGAACGCTCGTGCTCAAGAGCACCGTCGCCGAGCACCCGGGCGTCGACCTCGCGCCCCTGGTGATCCACGAGATCCGCGTGGTCGGATCGCGCTGCGGGCCCTTCGAGCCGGCCCTGCGCGCCCTGGCCGAGGGGAGCGTGGAGACGGACGCACTGATCGACGCTCGGCTTCCGCTGGAACAGGGGCCGGGGGCCCTGGAGCGCGCGCGGTCGCCCGGAGCACTGAAGGTCCTGATCGACACGGCCTGAGCGCGCCGCTCCGGTGCGCGCCCACGCGCAGAGCGGCTCAGTCCTCGACGCGCGACGCCAGCAGGCGCTCCATGCGTGCCGGATTGCGGCGCAGGTGGATCGACTTCCCGCCGTGGACCACCACCAGCCCGGGCTTCGCGCCCTTTGGCTTGCGGACGTTCTTGATCGGCACGACGTGCACGTCGGCGCGGCTGGCCTTCTTGAAGCGCGAGAAGTGCACGGCGAGCTCGCAGGCGTCGAGGACCGCCTCCGAGGGCGGGTCGTCGCGCCCTTCGGTCCGGAGGATCACGTGGCTTCCAGGCGCTCCGTCCAGGTGGAAGAAGAGGTCCTTCCCCCGGGCCAGTCGCGTCGTGAGGTAGTCGTTGGCGGCGTCGCTGCGCCCGACCCAGACCTCGAGGCCGCTCTCGGTGCGATAGCGCCGCGGAGCGAAGCGCGCCGGGACCTCCCGTCCACCCACCTTCCGGGCCGCGGGCTTCCCCTGGGAGGGCGTTGCGGCGGGCGCGTACTTCGACAGCAGACGCGCGACCTCGGGACGCTCCGCGAAGGACTGGAGCGCAGACGGGTCTTCGGAGGCGGACGCCTGGGCGTAGGCGCTCTCGAGCTCCGCCAGGCTCTCGCGCGAGGCCTGCACGCCGGCGAGCTGGGCTCCCCCCTTCGTGAGCGCGCGCACCGCCTTGCGATAGCGCTTGAACATGCGCTCCAGGTTCGCGGCTGGCGTGAGCGTGGGATCGAGCTCGATCCTCACCTCCTCGCCGCTGTCCCAGTCGCGGACGACCACCTCGCGAGCGCCGCGCTCGATACGACCCAGCGCGCTCTTCAGGAGCTCGCCTCGTCGCTCGAGCCCCGTGGCGACCTCGGCCGCCGCGAGCTCGGACTCGAGCTTCGCGAGCTTCCGCTCCACCGAGCGCACCTCGCGCCGAAGCGCCGAGGCGACGCGCCGCTCGAGCGACTCCCGTTCGCTCTCGCGCTCGGTCTGCGCGTACTCGCGCTCGATGGCCTCGAGCAGCTCGGCGTCTTCTACGGCGGAGAAGCGATCCACGTCGCCGCCCCGCGGCGGCGACGACGGCGAACGCCAGACCTCGCCCAGCTCGAGCTCGGGCCGCGTTTCGGCGACGGGGCGCAGCGCCGCGACGATGCGGCCCTCCGGATCGAGCACGTAGAGGTTGCTGCGACGACCGAAGATCGCCAGCAGCAGGTCCAGGTCCCGCTCGGCGGTCCGCAGGCGGACGGCGAGCTGCCGATCCTGGCCGAGGATCCGGACCGACGCGATCCGACCGCCGATCGCGTGGGCCCGCAGGTACTGGGCGAAGCCCGGCGGAGGCCCTCCCCCGCCCGGGGCGCGCGGCGCCAGAGCGACCCGCGCCGCGGCCGGGTGGGCGGAGAGCACGAGGTGGAGCCGACGGCCCGACCCGCCCGGCGGCGTCCCATAGCAGGTCAGCACCAGCGTGTGGGGATCGGGTTGGACCACGGCCTGCACCCGATGGCCCTCGAGCTCGCGATCCAGGATCGCCGCCGCACGGCGCAGCTCGGCCAGGGAGAGCACGGCTAGCGCTGACAGCGCGGGCAGTAGTGCGTCCCGCGCTGGCCGACCACGAGCTTGCGAATGGACGCCCCGCACTCCTGGCAGGGCTCGCCGGCCCGGGCGTAGACGCGGCGCTCGCTCTGGTAGGCCCCGTCACTCCCATCCGGTGCCACGTAGTCGCTGATGCTGGATCCGCCGGTCTCGATCGAGCGGCGCAGCACCCGCTGGAGACCCGCCACGATCGCATCGCATTCGCGCCGGGTGAGCCGCGCCGCACGGCGCTGGGGACGCACACCGGCCAGGAAGAGCGCCTCGTCGGCGTAGATGTTGCCCACGCCGGCGACGAGGCTCTGATCGAGCAGGAGGCTCTTCGCGGGTATGCTGCGAGCGCGACTCGCGGCGAAGAGATGTGCGCCGGTCGCGTCGAGCGCGTCGACGCCGAGCTTCGCCAGTCGCGGGTGATGCTCCTGGGGGCGCAGCAGCAGCACCTTTCCGAACTTCCGCACGTCGCGCAGATAGACCTCCTGCCCGTCGTCACAGAACGCGAAGCGCAGGTGGGTGTGGGCATCGGGTCGGAAGCCCCGCTGCTCCTCGGGCGCGAGGGCGGCCCGGGCCGTGGCCGACAGCAGCCGCAGGCTGGTCGCGCCCGCGGAGAAGAGCTGGCCCGTCATCCCCAGATGGACCACCAGCCGGCTGCCCCCGTCGAGATCGGCGACCAGGTACTTCCCGCGACGCTCCAGCGACTCGACCGTGCGCCCCGCCAGGCCTCGCCGCAGCCGATCCGGCGGGGTGAGGAAGAAGTAGCTGGGCGCCGTGGTTCCGACGCGACGGATCCGCCGACCCACCAGGAAGGGCTCGATGCGGCGGCGGGTGACCTCGACCTCGGGTAGCTCGGGCAAATGGGGATCCGCTGGTGTGGGAGGCATGGAGTAGCGCACCGCCGGGCCGGCGCACCCGGATTCCCACGGGGACCAGGCTCGGGCTGCGGGCGGCAGCTCCCCGCTCCAGACACCCGCGCGGTCAGCCGATGAGGGTTTCGTTCACGACTCCGACGTCCGGGTGCCGGCCAGCGAGGCCGGCACCCACTCCTTCCATGCCCCCGATAGAGGGACCGCCCCGGAGCCACGCGACCGGCGAGCGGCATGACGCCATGAAGTTCGGACTCAGCCTGTTCTCGGACCAGCTCGACCGGCTCACCTTCTCGGCCTACTTCCTCGGCGCCGTGGTGCCGCTCGTGGCCCTGGGAGTCGTCGTCGAGCGTTTCGCCCTGCCCGGCGTGTCCGAGGGCAGCGCGAGCCTGGGACTGATCGCCGTGGTGGCCTCGGCCGCGATCCTTTCCCTGGGGTCGTTCCTGGTCCTGCGAAGGGGGACGCGCCGCTCGCTCTCGCGCATGGATCGCGACAACCACCGCCTCACCACCCTCCTGCGCGTATCGACGCGTCTCGCAGGGGTGCAGCACGTGACCGAGGCGACGGACATGGCCGCCCAGTGCGCACTGGAGGTCACCGACGCCTCCGCCGCGTTCCTGCTCGTGGCGGGCACGGAGAACCCACAGCCCGCCCTGGCCGCGGCCGCGGGCACCGATGCGACCAAGCTCTACGAGAAGATCGGAGCGGATCTGGCGTCCCTCGCCGCGCTCGCCATCGAGGGCACGCGACCCGTCGTGCGCGAGCCCGACGCGAGCTCGCCCTCCACGATTGCGGTACCGCTTCCCGGCGAGCGGAGCCCCGTCGGCGCCATCGTGACCGTACGCGTCGCCCCCGCCCCCCGCTTCGCCTGCGAGGAGGTGGACGGTCTCGCGACCCTGGCCGCACTCGCCGCCGTCGCGCTCCACAACGGCGACCTGCGCGACTCCCAGCGCAACTTCTTCTCCCACGTCACCGACATCATCGTGACGGCGCTCGATGCCCACCTGGGGTTCCACCAGGGACACAGCGAGCGGGTCGCCCAGCTCGCGAACCGCATGGGACGCTCGATCGGGCTCGGCGACGACGATCTCCAGCGCCTGCACTTCTCGGCCCTGCTCCACGACATCGGCATGCTGAAGCTCGACCGCACCCAGCAGATGAACCCCAAGACCTGCGACAAGCACACGCTCCTCGGAGCGCGGATGCTCGCCCGCATCCGACTCTGGAAGGACGTGGCCCCGATCGTCCAGCACCACCACGAGTGGTTCGACGGCTCGGGCTACCCGGACGGCGTCGCCGGCGAGGAGATCCCGCTGGAGGCGCGCGTCATCGCCCTCTGTGACGCCTGGGACACGATGACCAGCGAATCCAGCTACAAGCCCGCCCTCTCGCGCGAGCAGGCGGTCGAAGAGATCGTGACCTGCGCCGGGACCCAGTTCGACCCGGAGCTGACGCGCACCTTCCGGGCCCTGGTCGAGAACGGGGACATCTGAGACGGGTCCGAGGCACCCGGCGACGGACGTCGGCGGGACCGGAGCTCAGACGGAGCAGGCGACGCCGGTTCCTCCCAGCCCGCAGTACCCAGCCGGGTTCTTGGCGAGGTACTGCTGGTGGTAGGCCTCGGCGTAGTAGAACTCGGGCGCGTCCAGGATCTCGGTGGTGATCTCTCCGAAGCCCCGGGCGGCGAGCCCCTCCTGGTAGGACCGGCGCGAGGACTCGGCCGCGCTTCGCTGTGCCTCCGAGTGGACGTAGACACCGGAGCGATACTGTGTGCCGACGTCGTTGCCCTGCCGCATTCCCTGGGTCGGATCGTGGCTCTCCCAGAAGATCCGAAGCATCTCTGCGAAGGAGGTCGTATGCGGATCGAAGACCACCCGGACCACCTCGTTGTGACCCGTGCGCCCCGTGCAGACCTCCTCGTAGAGGGGGTTCGGGGTGGAGCCGGCTGCGTAGCCGACGGCGGTCGAGTGGACGCCCGGGGCCTCCCAGAACCTGCGCTCGGCGCCCCAGAAGCAGCCCATGCCGAACAGCGCGAGCTCCATTCCGTCCGGGAAGGGGGGCTCGAGGGCCGTCCCCAGGACGAAGTGCTTCTCCGGAACGGGCATCCGGGTGCTGCGACCGGGCAGCACCTCGCCCGGCTCCGGCATGCGGGAATTCTTCGACAGCCAGCCCATGACGGGACCTCCAACCGTGAGGATAGGGAATCCGACGCGCCGGGGAGGCCGCGAACCGGTGGCCAGTTCCGTTATCCTCCCCCGACCTGAGATCGCGAGAGGAGCCCCCAATGCGCACCGAACTCTGTGAGCAGCTCGGTATCGAGTTTCCCATCTTCGCCTTCACCCACTGTCGCGACGTCGTGGTAGCCGTCAGCCAGGCAGGCGGCTTCGGCGTCCTCGGCGCGGTCGGATTCAACGCCGAGCAGCTCGAGGTGGAGCTGAAGTGGATCGACGAGCACATCGGCGACAAGCCCTACGGCGTCGACATCGTCATCCCGGGCAAGTACGAGGGCATGGGCGAGACGGATCCCGAGAAGCTGGAGGAGCAGCTCAGGAAGCTCATCCCCCCGCAGCACCGTGAGTTCTGCGGGAAGCTCCTCGCCGACCACGGCGTCCCCGAGGTCCCCTCGGACGAGCCGAAGCGCCAGGAGCTCCTCGGCTGGACCGAGGCCACCGCCGCCCCGCAGGTCGAGTGCGCCCTGAAGCACGAGAAGGTGCGCCTGATCGCCAATGCCCTGGGCACGCCCCCGACCGACGTGATCGAGCGCATCCACGAATCGGGCCGGCTGGTCGCCGCGCTCTGCGGGCGGGCAGCCCAGGCGCTCAAGCACAAGGAGGCGGGCGTGGACATCATCATCGCTCAGGGCGGCGAGGGCGGTGGCCACACGGGCGACATCGGCAGCATGGTGCTCTGGCCGGAGGTGATCGACGCCGTCGCCCCCACACCGGTGCTCGCCGCCGGCGGAATCGGCCGGGGCCGCCAGATAGCCGCGGCCCTGGGCATGGGCGCGCAGGGCGTGTGGACGGGGTCGATCTGGCTCACCGTCGAAGAGGCCGAGGCACCGCCGCCCCAGATGGAGTCCTATCTCACGGCCACCAGCTCGGATACCGTTCGGTCCCGCTCGTGGACCGGCAAGCCCTGTCGCATGCTCCGCAACGACTGGACCGCGGCCTGGGAGGATCCGGACACACCGGACCCGCTGGGGATGCCGCTCCAGGGCATGCTCGTCAGCGACGCCATGACCCGGGTCCACCGCTACGCCGCGCCGGCGCAGAAGGTGGCCTTCAACCCGGTGGGTCAGATCGTGGGCGCGATGAACGAGAAGCTCGCCGTGCGCGACGTCATCTACTCGCTGGTCTCCGAGTACGTGGACAGCGTCGAGCGGCTCCAGTCGCTCAGCCCGGAGTAGGCCGGCCTCCCTCTTCCCGGCTCGCGCCCTCCCCGCCGCGCAGCCGGTCCTCGAGGCGGGACACCGCGCCGCGCAGGGCCGCCTCGGCGTCGAGCTCGAAGTTCCGGGCCAGTGCCACGATCGCCAGCAGGAGATCCCCGAGCAGGGGGTCGAGCACCACCGGGTCCCGCTCCGGCAGGGCCTGGTGGAGCGCCGCCACCCCGGTATCCACCCGCTTCTCCAGGCGCTCGCGACTGGGGGCGGAGAGGCCTGCACGCTCCGCGCGGCCCAGCAGCTTTCGCGCCCGCATCAACGCGGGCAGTCCGAGGGGGATCCCGTCCGCGACGCTCGTGTCTCCGCGCTGCGCCCGCTCCTCCGACTTCTGACGCTCCCAGGCATCGGTCTGGGCGCGCGCCGAGTCGATACGCGCGTCGGCGAAGACGTGGGGATGTCTGCGCACCAGCTTCTCGCAAACGCTCTCCACCACGTCTCCGAAGTCGAACTGCCCGGCCTCCTCCGCCATCCGCGCGTGGAAGACGACCTGCAGCAGCAGGTCGCCGAGCTCGTCGCGCAGCGCCGACGCATCGCCGCGCCGGATCGCATCGTCGACCTCGTAGGCCTCCTCGATGGTGTAGGGCGCGATGCTCTCGAAGGTCTGCTCCACGTCCCAGGGGCAGCCGTCCTCGGGATCGCGCAGCTGCGCCATGATCTCGAGCAGGCGCCGAACGTCGCTCACGATTCCTCCCTGCGGATCGGGGCACCGCACACGCGACGCGCGCGCCCTCCCCCCTAGACGATCAATAGCAGTCCACGCGCACCCTCTCCCGTCGCGCGCTCGACGGCCTCGGCGTAGATGCGGACCTGCTCGGCGTAGACCTCGCGCCGCTCACCCAGCTCCCGGTCGGTCTTGAAGTCCACGACGGTCCAGCCGCCGTCCTCGGCGCGGAAGGCGAGGTCGACCACGCCTTCCGCGAGCCGCCCGTCCGGAATCCGGGCCAGGACCGGCGTCTCCCGCCGCAACGCGGTCGCCCGCGCTGCGCTGCGAAGCACCGGGTGGGCGAGGGCCCGACCCACGGCCGCCGCCGCCGCAGCCACCTCCTGGTCGGTGGCCTCCACGAGTCGCCCCTGGAGCGTCGCCGCGCCGGCGATCGCCTCCGCCGGCGCATCGAGGTCCAGCGTGGCCAGCAGGGCGTGCACGAGGGTGCCGAAGCGACGCCCGCCCGGTCGATCGGTGCGATCTCCGGGGACCTCCTCCACGTCTACCTCCGCGGCCCCCGCCGCGCTGCCGGTGCGCTCCCGGGTGCGCTCCTCGGCCAGGTCCGTCACGGCGACGGTCGCCAGCGACGGCTCGCCACCGCGGGACAACCGCTCGCTGCGCGCCTGCTGCCAGCGCTCGTGGGCACGCACTCCGGCCTCTGCGGCCACGCCGCTCTCGTCGGCCTCGAGGATCCGGTGCTGACGCAGGCCCACGTCGTGCTGCGCGCCGAGTGCCAGCTGCCCCGGCCCCCACCACACCACGGGCTGGCTGCCGACGCGCGGCCAGAGCCGGCCGGGCCGCACCGGCGCGCGCTCGGGACGTGCGCCGGGGGGCCGATCCAGGACCGCGTCGCCGTCGAAGGAAGGACAGCCCGCCGCGGGCTCGCCCTCGCCGCGCGATCCGACGTCCGGGTGGGTGACCGGGTTCAGCGGGGCGATCCAGCCGTCTTCGAGCTCGGAGTCGGCGACGGTCGGCACCACCAGGAGGTCCCGGGCGCGGGTCGCGGCCACGTAGGCGAGGCGCACCGCCTCGGACCGGTCGCGCCGGAGCTCCGACTCGCGGTCGAGGAGCACGTCCGCCGGCGTGCAGCCGGCCAGCGGCTCCGCCCACAGCCCCCGCTCGGCATCGACGTGGCGGGTCGGCTGGTCGCGCGTCGCGCGACAGGTGGGGTCACAGAGGACGACCACGGGGAACTCGAGCCCCTTCGCCCGATGGGCGGTCATGATGCGCACCCCCTCGGTGCCCTCCTCCACCACCGGCGCGTCCTCGGCGTCGCCGCGCTCGGCGTCCCGCTCGAGACGCTCCACGAAGGCGCGGAACGACGGCGCGCCGCGCCGCTCGAAGCGCCGCGCCAGGTCGACGACGCGCAGACAGTTGGCCAGGGCCTGCTCCCCCGTGGGCCAGATCGCGATCCCCGCGTGGGCGCGAACCGCCTCGAGCAGTCGGGACACGGTGTCGGCGATCGGACGACGGTTGCGGCCCCGGTGCAGATCGCGCAGCACCTCGAGGCAGTCCGCCACCTCTCGCTCCTCGGCGGAGAGCTCGCCGTCCAGGGGCCTCAGGGGATGGAGGCGTCCGATGCGGTGGCGGAAGGCGAGCAGCGCGTCGTCGCCGATCGCGAAGAGCGGGCCGCGCAGCGTCGCGAAGACGCGAAGCTCGTCGTCGGGCCACTCGATCGCCGCCAGCGCGTTGCGGATGGCCAGGACCTCTTCCCGCTCGTGGAAGCTCCGCCCGCCCACCAGCACGTGCGGAACGCGGCGCGCCTCGAGCGCCCGGACGTAGGGGCGGGTCACGTCGTCGCGGAAGCTCTTGAAGCGGCGGAAGAGCAGGCAGATGTGACGCGGTCGGATCGGCTCGGCGCGTGCCCGACCCTCCTCGTCCCTGCCCTCGACGCTCC
>Ga0209536_100010797_pt1 | contig 13426 bp, 11 predicted proteins | sample DeeMarSeWOR28_12_FD_187461 | JGI IMG/M metagenome (GOLD analysis project Ga0209536, IMG submission 187461) | Marine sediment microbial communities from White Oak River estuary, North Carolina - WOR-2-8_12 (SPAdes) (version 2) | ecosystem: Environmental > Aquatic > Marine > Intertidal zone >...
TCAGCAGTGAAATAAAATAATATAGTAAAAATTACAATAGGTTAGATGGAACCACCTTCTCAAATGCAATCAAATGGGGAAATGGGGGTCGCCCATTAAAGGGCGGGTCAAGAGAAAAAACACCTTTCCCTGCAAAAAATAGATCTTTTTTGCTTGGACCTTGATGGATTCGAAAGCACATTTTCGAATCCATCAACCGATAAGTTCACAACAGCACAGTGTGGTCTTATGACCTTCTCCGCATCCGTTACTTCTTTTTTATCGGTTTGCGGTTGAGCCCTTATTGGGCCTATCCGCACCAGTCACCCATCGGGTTTAAGGGCACGAGTGTTGAAAATAACACCCCTGGTCTTTGAAGACCCCAGAAAATCATCGGTGCCATGGCGTGTCCAATTGGATGTATTGCAGACCTGTGGTTGTTAGCCAACCCCTTAATGGTTCACGACATAGGCGGATGAGGACAAAAAGCCGACACTGTTTTGTTGGAATGCGACAGATGCCAATCAGACCAGCTGGTTTTGGCCAACCCCCAATCACGGTTCCCTGCCGCATCCAAAAGCATTATCCAAATAGCTTGTTAGCATCAAATGGCACTTGATCTCTGATAATATAGTAAGAAGCCTTGGCCAGTTTGTTACTGAGCGCTTTGATGGCCACGATCTTATTGGTTTTGGCTAATTTGCGCTGGTAAAAGCGCCGGGCGCCGGGGCAATGTCGCTTACAAAAATTGGCGGCTTCAACGTAGGCCCACCCCAGATAGCGATTGCCGTTTTTTTTATTGTTTTCACCCTTTTTCTTTCCGTTCGATATTTTTTTACTGCTCACGCAGCGGCAATAGGAGCTGTAGTGGCCCACTTTGGCAAAGCGCTTGATATCGCCAACTTCGCTCATGATGGTCAGCCCCAGGATATCTCCGATGCCGGGAATGGTAACAAGCTTTTCAAACTCGGGCTTTAACTGGATTTGAGGCCGCACCACTGCTTCAATCTCTTTTATCTGCCGATCCAAAAAGCGGATGGTTGCCAGCTGATTTTGGGCGGTGAAGACCAGATACGCACAATCAAACATTTTTTTGACAAAATCATCTCTGAAGCGTTGAATCTGGCTGCCGTCGAAATTTAGACCCCGGTTGCGGGTGATCATACTTTGCAAACTTAGAATATGTGATGTTTTGTGTCGGACATAAAGTTGGCGTCTTCGCAGCAGATCTCTGATGGGTCGCTGCTCTTTGGGGTAGATATATCCTTGCGGCAAAATGCCCAGACGCAGCAGATGCGCCAGCCAGAAAGAATCCCATGTGTCGTCGGTGTGCTTTAAACCTTCATAGGTTTTAATGGCCGAAGGGTTTGCTAAATGTACCCGATAGCCATGATCCATTAACCCATCGACCAGCCAGTACCAGTTGTAGGTGGACTCAACCACAACGCCCTGCAGCGTGGCTTTGAATTTGCCCAATACCTTGAGAATGTCGGGCATCAGATTATGGTGCCGCTTGCTATAGAGCCTGTTGTCTTTAGCGTCGATGACCCCAATGTAATTATTACTTGAATGCAGATCGATTCCGGCGTATGTTTTCATTGGACACCTCCTAAATCCATTACGTTAAAAGTTAACGGGTTCCATAGCATTTATTGCTATGGATAGGGAGGTGTCTTTCTTTTTGGCAATCACAGCAGCAAAGCTTGCCTAATGAGGTGATGCCTTTTTATGAATATCAGACCAAGCTATCCAGTTGTAATTAATTATAATACTTTAGAAAATCACCTCTAAAACTGCTCTATATCGCAGTTTTTGGGGTCAAAATGGTCTATATAGGAATGGCACGCGCCAATCGGCGTCAGTTTGGTTCAGAGCCGCAGGGGTTGTTGGAGATAGAAAATAGCGGATTGATATGCCCGCAGATCAGATTTGATCCTGAATGAGCATGGTGGCGGGGTCCAGCACCAAATCCGGTTGATCTCCGCCGGAACCCGGACCCTTGAAAGCCTTTATCTGAATGTTTTTCCCCACCGGCACCAGCTGAATGACAACTTCAAACAAATCAGCGACATTCTTCAGCTGCGCAGGCGTTCCGTCGGGGCCGGGATCTTCATGACGATGGGTTCGAATGGTGAACCATACCTGCATGCCGAGGCGCGCAGCCAGGCGTTTTAAATCCGCCAGGTCTTGCTGGATCGGCGCTTCAAACGGCACGCCGTCAATGATCATTGCATCCGGCTTAAAAATGTCCTGCTCGATCAGATCCGTGAGCCGTTCTTCGAGTTTGGGCCCACTGAATCCTTCGACGCGAAAGGTCATGATGAACCGACGGGGCAAAACCATGTCCCACAGCTGGCTGCTCTGCTGGATGTGGTAGTGGGTTGTTATGCGGCTGAAAACTTCCTTATACCACAGACTGACCTTTTTGACGGGATCATTGAGGCTGATATGCAGAACATTTTTTTCCCTGAGCATGCTATTTAAGGCCAGTTGAACCAGAAATGCCGTTTTACCGACACCGGCCCGGGCCATTACGGCACCGAATTCGCCTTTATTGAGGATATCATCGCTTTCATAACCCATGCGCCGCAGAGGATTTTTTAAGATAAGCTCATTTTTCAGCATACTCAGATTCCTTTCCCGTATATAACAAATGTTGCCGGTCGGCGGTGCAACAATCTTGTCACAGGTCTGAGGGTTTTGAATTGGAGACAAATGATAATCGAAATCAGCCTGTTTGCGGATCTGTGTGAACGAATGTTTATTTTTGAAGCACTTGATTTCAGCCATAGGGCGTCCGATATCAGCGCGTCCCATCCAATCTATCGCAGGTATGGCAGCACGCGCAACTATTTTCAGGCAACATTCTTTTTTTCTGCTGCTGCTTTTTTGACCAGCTCGTCGGTGATGGCCTGCGGTACCTGTCGGTAGGTTAGAAATTCCATTGTAAATTGGGCCTGACCTTTGGTGACCGATCTTAAGTTGGTGGAATAACCGAACATCTCTGATAAGGGCACCTGGGCTTCAATCTCACTGAACGTTCCTTCATCCTGCGAGCCCACAATCACGGCGCGACGCTGGTTTAGGGTTGCCATCACGGCACCCTGGAATTCTGTGGGGGTTTCCACCACCACTTTCATGATCGGCTCCTGGATGACCGCTTTGGCCTTGGCATATCCTTGCAAAAATGCGCCGCGAGCCGCCGCCTGGAAAGCCATATCCGAGGAATCCACTGAATGCGAGGCGCCGTCATTGATGACGATTCGCACGCCGGTGACGGGAAATTCCATTTTGGGACCCTTTTGCATACAATTTCGAAAGCCCTTTTCGCAGGCAGCGATATATTGGGTCGGAATCGCACCCCCCACCACCTTGTTTTCGAATACAAAGTCCTCATTTTCAACGGGCTCCATGTAACCGGCAACCCGACCGAATTGTCCTGCGCCGCCAGTCTGTTTTTTGTGGATATAATCAAATTCGGCTTTCTGGGTAATGGTTTCACGATAGGCCACCCGCGGGGCGCTGGTGGTCACATCGGCCTGGTACTCGCGCCGCATGCGCTCGATATAAACGTCCAGATGCAGTTCCCCCATCCCCGAAATAACCGTGTCGCCGGTTTCGGGGTTCACAAACACTTTGAAGGTCGGGTCTTCTTTGGTGAATCGTCCCAGAGCCTTGGCCACATTGGTTTCCGATTTGTTGTCCTTGGGAAATATGGCTAAAGAAATGACCGGTTCGGGCACATACATGGAGGTCATGGTCAGACTGAGACCCGGAGCAACAAAACTGTCTCCGGACGCACAGTCAATCCCGAACAGCGCGCCGATGTAACCGGCATAGATGGTCTCGATATCTTCCATCTGGGCTGCATGCATGCGGATCACGCGGCCGACTTTTACTTTCTTTCCGGTGCGCACATTTACGATCGTATCCCCCTTGGTCAGAGAGCCCTGATAGACACGGATATAGGTAAGCTGGCCGTATGGGCCGTCTTCCAGCTTGAAGGCCAGCGCAACCAGCGGCTCGTCGTTGTCGCACCTCAAAACGACCGGTTGTTCTGCATTGGTCATGTCCAGCGCTTCGTTTTCGATGTCGAGCGGGCAGGGCAGCAACTGGGTGACGGCATCCAATAACGGTTGAATACCTTTGTTTTTATATGCAGAGCCCATGTAAACCGGTGTTAAGTGACGTTCGATGACGCCCTGGCGCACAGCGGCAATAATCAGATCCGCGCTGATTTCTTTTTCTTCCAGTACGGCTTCGGTCAATTCATCTGAAAACATCGATGCCTGATCGATGAGGTGCTCGCGAGCGGCTTGCGCGGCGGGCATCTGTTCGGCAGGGATTTCCGCGGTGCGCACGCTTTCGCCTTTATCACCTTCGAAATAGACGGCCTGCATCGAAATGAGATCGATCACGCCTTCAAAGCCTGCTTCCAACCCGATGGGCAACTGCATGGCGACGGCGTTATGCCCCAATTTTTCTTTGAGCTGTTTTACAACCCGGTCCGGGTTGGCACCGCTGCGGTCACACTTATTGACAAATGCAATGCCAGGGACCTTATATCGCTTCATCTGCTGATCGACGGTAATCGACTGGGATTGAACGCCGGCGACCGCACAAAGAACCAGTATGGCGCCGTCAAGCACCCGCAACGAGCGTTCAACCTCAATCGTAAAATCGACATGACCGGGAGTGTCGATGATATTGATTTGGTGGTCGCGCCATTCACAATAAGTGGCTGCTGAAGCGATGGTGATACCGCGTTCCTTTTCAAGTTCCATGGAATCCATGGTTGCGCCCACGCCGTCTTTTCCTTTGACATCGTGCATCGTATGGATGCGCTGTGTATAGAAAAGAATGCGCTCGGTCAGCGTTGTTTTTCCGGAATCGATGTGAGCGCTGATACCGATGTTTCTGACTTTGTGGATATCTGTATTCATGTTGCAATCCTTCAATGTTCTGGATTAAAAACCCCCATCTGCTGAAACACGCGATGGGGGTGGCTGTCCATTTCTGTAAAACGCCAGTATTTAATGATCTATTGTGTTTTTGTCAAGCTATTTTTTTTCCGGCGTTTTTTCTTTTTCAGGCGCCTGGTTGCCGGACGGTTTCTCAGGAGCACATAGGTGGCACCCGCACCGCCGTCACATAATCGAGCACTGGCGTATGCCAGGACCCATTTGCGCCATTGTCCGCTGGTAAGCCATTGAATGACCTTTGTCTTTAAAACCGGATCCGCTGGCGAAGAAAGTCCGCGCCCGTGGATGATTAAGACCATTCGTTTACCGCTGGCGATACTTTCCTTGAAAAATTGATCAAAAAGCGTTTGGGCACCTTCCACGGTCTGGCCGTGCAGATCAATATGACCCTGAATGGCAAACTCGCCGCTGTGAAGACGCCTGGCGATGGCACGGTTCACATTGTAACCGGTTCCTTCAATGTATTCGGCGGTATCAGCGACTACAAATCCCTTACCGTTTTTGATGAGTTCGCTCAAATGAAGCAATACTTCGGATTCATCCGATTTGTCAGGTCCCGAAACCATAACAGGTTGCAATTCAGGATCAGCACGGGTGTCTTGGGGCATTTTTTTGACATCTGCCATAGCCGCTTCAAATATCTCGCGCTCTTGATCCGGATCGTCTTCAGATTCGGGGATGTCTGGCGTCAAATTGTCCGTGGCGGATTTATGCGGTAATGACCGGCTATCCAGCAGCATTTTGAGATCTTCAAACGGGCGATGCAAAGCCTTTTTTTCAGAAGATTTCATCTTTCAACATCCCATTTCGGAGTGGTTTCGATTTCAGCATATAGTATAGATTCTTTTTGACCAGAAAACAAATGCGAGTTGACCCCTTATTATAAGCATTGTTTCTGAGGTTGATTTATTACACATACGTATTAATATGGAAACTTAAATCAATGCCCAATGCGACCATACCAAAAACAACATGCACAAGACGGGTACCTGCGATGGAAATAAAAAAACGATTTGCAGATAAAGTGGTTGATGCCGCAACGGCTGTCTCTCACATCAAAAGTGGCAGTCGTGTGTTCATCGGCACCGGATGCGGCGAACCCCAGCACTTGATCAAGGCCATGGTCGATGACGAGTCCATTCAGGACATCATGGTTTATCAAATGCTATCATCGACATTTGCACAGTACATCGACGACCACTCATTCCGGCGCCGATTTTCTCTCAAATTGTTTTTTATCAGCGATAGTATGCGCAAGGCTGCTTTTGAAGGTAAAATTGACTATATTCCGGCCTATTTGTCTCAGATTCCCCGGATGTTTGCCAGTCAACGCATCGGACTTGATGTGGCACTGGTTCAGGTCAGCCCACCCGACAAATTTGGTTATTGCAGCCTGGGTGTCTCCGTGGATATAACCCGTTCGGGTATGCAAAGCGCCAGACGGGTCATCGCCCAGGTGAATCCGCTCATGCCGCGTACCTGGGGAGACAGTTTTGTACATGTCGATGCGATCGACTGGCTGGTGCCTTTTGAAGAGCCCCTGGTGGAAATGTTTCCCGCAGTCAAGCACACAGAGATAGCGCGGCGTATCGGACATTTTTTATCTCAACTGGTGGATGACGAGGCCACGCTTCAAATCGGGTTTGGCCATTTGCCGATTGCGATTGTGCAGTCCCTGGATACAAAAAAGGATTTGGGTCTGCACACCCAGTTGATTACCGATGGCCTGCTGCCGCTTTTTGAAAAAAATGTGATTACCAACAAAAAAAAGTCGCTGTTGCCGGGCAGAGTGGTGGCCTCCCTGTGTATGGGCTCAAAAAAATTATATGACTATGTGGACAACAATCCGGCCTTTTACTTCCGCTCTTCTGAATTTGTAAATGATCCCACTGTCATTGCCCGCAACGATCATCTGATTTCAATCAGCTCGGCCCTTGAGGTGGATTTAACAGGTCAGATTTGTTCGGATTCTGTGGGGTACATGTTTTATAGCGGCATTGGAGATCAGGTTGACTTTCTGAGAGGCAGCTCCATGTCCAGGGGCGGATTTTCGATCGTGGCGTTACCGTCGACGGCTCAAAACGGGGCTGTCTCACGTATTGTGCCCCATTTGAGTCAAGGTGCTGGCGTTGCGACCACACGGGGGGATGTCAACTTCGTCATTACCGAATACGGTATTGCCGAGTTGCAGGGCAAAAGCATTTACCAGCGCGTCATGGAATTGGCGCAAATTGCGCACCCCAAATTTCGCGAAGAGCTCATCGATGTGGCCAAGCAGCGCCATTACATATTTGCCGACCAGCTGCCGCCTTCAAACGAAGATTTACTTTTTCTGGAAGCATACAAAAGCACTTACATCCTGAAAAATGGAAAAGCCGTCGAATTTCGACCGCTATTGCCCTCGGATGAAATTGCTTATCGTAATTTCTTTTATTCACTGCAGGAAAAAACCATCTATATGCGGTTTTTTTACCGGATGCGTACCTTTTCGCATGAGGTCGTCCAAAAGCACTGGGCCAGCATTGATTATCGCAAAAATATGTCCATTGTAGGCCTTGTCCAAAAAGGTGGACATAAAGAGATTATAGCGATAGGGACCTACGCATACGAACAGGATCAACAGGCAGAAGTCGCTTTTGTCGTTCGTGAAGACTACCAGGGTATGGGGATCGCATCCCATCTTCTTGCCGTTCTTGAACGAATTGCCAAAGAAAATCAGTATACGCGTTTTACAGCAACCACTTTGCGGCAAAACGCTGCTATGATCCAGGTTTTCAAAAAGCGCTATCCGAATTTAAAAATGTCGGCGCAAGACGGCCACGAAATTCTGATGATCATGGACTTCGCTGAAACCGGGAAAATCCCGGAATCGCTGCCGCAAAAATCCTAAGCCTGCAATCGGCTTTTTTATGGTCATTCGCCTGTAATGAGATTGTATCCCGCCTAGTATCATCACCTCTTTCCAGATAGCGTTTGGGTCCTTCCAACCGATTAGACCGTTGCTATGCCTGCCCGAATTGCGATGTAAGGCATCGTTCGGCAAAGATTTAGCTTGCTAAAACCGTGTTTTTTTTGTAATTTAAGAAACATAAGGGTTGTTTTAGATTTTTTTGGGGTGTTGCGCGTTGCTGAGGGTATCTATTGAATAATATTCAAGTTTTAAAGAAAAATAGCCGAATTTAAGGTTGTTGGAAACCTATAAACAAGCAGTATATTAAAATTCGCCATCATTTGTGCTGCATTCTTGCAGAGCGGTGAAATACGTCATTTAACCTTTTTAAAACCGGGGTCAGCACGTATGCTGCTGAAGATGGATTCCTGCCGCTGTTGTGTTTGGAGGTTTTTTATTTTCTTAAAGCGCCGGGGTTAAAAGCAAGGTTGAACGATTGCCGGCGCATTTATGAACCCGGATAATATTTTTTTCAGGAGGGGCAATTGTCATACACGCTGGGTCAAAAACAACTCGATCGAATAGAGGATATTTTAAATCAGGATCTGATTGAAAACGGCGTCCGCTGTGTCTTTCTGATTGATATGGCCGGCAATATCATCGCCAACCTCGACAACGGGGAAAAGCAGCACGATATCTATTCACTGGCTGCTTTGGCTGCCGGCAATTTCGGTGCCGTCAGCGCCATGGCCAAAATTATCGGCGAAAATGAATTTTCATTGCTGTTTCATAAGGGTAAAAAAGAGAATATTCATTTCAACAAAATTACCACTGAATTTTTACTGATTACCATTTTCGGCAATGATATTTCATTAGGATTTTTACGATTAAAAGTTGCCGATTCCGTTGAGCAGCTAAAAACAATATTGGAACCGCTCCTGTCGCTTTAAGACCAGATATCCTGCTATATTGTCGCTTACTTATTTTTGTATTCTTGTGTGTTTAGCTATCGCATGGCATTCGTAAATTTAAAAAATAAAGAAATCCAGGTAAAAATTGTCTATTACGGTCCCGGTCGAGGCGGCAAAACGACAAACCTGGAATATATATACAAAAAGTTCCGGAAGCGCATCAACACCGAGATGGTCACGGTCAAAACCCACGGTGATCGCACGCTTTTCTTTGATTTTTTACCATTCGATATCGGTATGATCAATGGGTATGATGTCAAGATACAGCTCTACACCGTGCCCGGGCAGGTCAAATATAACGCCACGCGGCGGCTGGTGCTCAGAGGCGTGGATGGCATTGTTTTTGTTGCCGATGCAATGGCAATCCGTCGCGAAAAGAATGTTTTGTCGTTAAAAAATCTTCAGGAAAACCTTGCCAATTATAAAAAGAGTATCTTTAAGATTCCGTGTGTCTTGCAATACAACAAGTTAGACCTTCTAGAGCAGGGTATCCCGCTGCTTTCGACCGACATTCTTGAAAAGGATCTCAATACCCAGCTTAAAAGGCCATCTTTTTCCGCCAGCGCCCTGAAGGGCACCAATGTCGTCGCGACCTTGAAAAAAATTATCTCTATGACCGTAGCATCCATTAAGCGAGATTTGAAATAGGAGGGCAAATTGGCAGACAAAACCAAAAACAATAATCTGGACTCGGAAATCGCCAAACGCCTCGATGATCTTTTCGGAGAAGGAGATAGTGCTTCTGATGACGATCTCCCTATCGAAGCCGATGATAACGCTTTCGCTGAAAAGGAACCCCCAAAAAAACAACCGGCCGTTGCCGAAGCAGATATATTAGATTTAAAAGGAGTTGCGACCGACACAGCAGAAAGGGAAAATGTTCCGGATGACTATCCTCTGGCTGAGTTGAAAAATCTGGTGCTTTCAATTGACTGGGAGATAACCGACGAGACATTGGCCAGCTTAGTGTCAGAAATTGACAGCCTTAAGAAAACCTATCGAAAAGAAAAAATTGTTTCGATGTTTTTACAGCTTCTGGCATCTCTGGGACAATACATCAAAACAAACCGCGGCAATGCCCATCCGAAAACATTTAAAATCTTAAATTCGGTATTTTCACGGCTGGAGGAGGTTATCCTAACAGAAAATATGACAGAGGCTGACAAGAAAAATTTGCTGCGCGCTGAGATGCAAAAATACAAACAGTTGCGCAATAAGGTTTCCCAGAAAAAAGCGGCCACTGCCGGTCGCAAGGTTGTACCGGCGGCCGCAAGGGCCGATCAAACCGCTACGGTGGCCATGGATCAGAAAGTTGAACGACAGGATAACGTCAAAGCGCCGTCAGGCGATGCGGGTGCGCCGTCGGCTGCATCACTGGCAGAAGCAGTAAAAGAGTTGAAGCAATTTATTCATTCCGAATTAAATGCCCTAAAACAGGAACTGAAAAAACTCCAAAAAGTTAATTAACATTCCTTTAAATCCCCTTTGCCCGGAACGGTATGCCGCCACAAGCAAATGGGGAATTATTATCAACTGCTCCCATGCAGCTATTGAGTTGATTGGGTTTTCCAAACCGGGTGCTTTGCACCCGGTTACACCCGCAACGATCAGGGCACTTCGTGCCCCTTTCTTTCACCGCCTTTGGCGGTAAAATCCAAGCCACGCGCTGTGCGGGTGGTCGTTGACTCCAGTATTGAAAACGGCACCGGTGAGGTAGACATATGGATTTTTCGTCAAGCGAATTATCCGCAATGGTATTTAAGCGTGTCGTAAGGCAAGATTTTGAAGAATTCCCGCTCGATCGCCAGATGCTTTCCGTGTTCATGGAATTGGATGGAAAGACACCACTGGGCAGCGTGGCGCAAAAAGTTGGCTTAACAATGAGCACCATGCGCCAGCTGATTGCCAAACTGATGCAAAATGGGCTTGTCCAAAAGGTAGAGCGGGGGATTGCTACTTTGGACAAGGATTTCTTCGATTATCTAGTGGTCCATTTATCGCTTGCTGTCGGGCCTATTGCGCAGGTCCTGATTGAAGAGGAAGTTGCCGGCCTGGGCTATAAATTGGCGCAGTTTCCCGGGCATCGAGTTGCGGAACTCGTAGACAATTTAGCCCGTGAAATACGACGCGAAGAAAAAAAAGAAGTTTTCCTGAAATCAATGGCGCTTAAAATACGCGAGAAAAAATATTTGGCAATTTGAGCAGCCCAAGCGCTGTTTTTATCCGGGTAACAAATTCAATTGTTTGTCTTAAAATGAAAGGACGTCGGCGGAGGGTCGGCACCCTTATACATTTTTCTTGTTGAGGAGCGCAACCATGATTGTCATTTGCGAGGAATGCGGTAAAAAGTACCGAATCGACCCCACAAAAATCAAAGGTGACGCTGCGCGCTTTAAGTGCCGGGTGTGTACGCATATGATCATGGTTTCCAAACCATCTCCGGTATCACCGGCGGCTGAACCGGCCGGCTTACCCGACACCGAACCGGCAGCCGACACAGCGCGAAAGCCGCAACCGGCAGAAGAACCTGACATCAAACTTGATCGCGTCGCCAGCGAACATGTTGAAGCCCAGGTAGCTCGCAAATCCGGCCCCTTGAATTTGCGTATCAAAATGTTGCTGCTGTTTTTCTTCATACCACTGGTTTTGATAATTGGCGCCAGCCTGCTGTATCTATGGCAACAGGATAAAATGGCAGCCTTGTTGACCGATGAAAGCACAAAAGCCGTTAACCAAATGGCAGAAGAAAAAATTGCAGATCTGTCAACCGCCGTTGCCATTCAATGCCGGCTATATCTGCTGGCCAACCCGGGCCTTGCAAAAGAAGACTTTATGAATGATATGGGTTTTAAAACCCTTGCCGTTCAAAAAGTCGGGTTAACCGGCTACACGGCACTTTACGAGATGCCGGATTCAGGCGGTATCTGGCGCACCTGGGCGCATGTGAATCCAAAAATCGTCGGTATTGATATGGCTACCTTGAAAGGCCCTATGGGTCGGAATTTTACCGGATTCTGGAAAATATTCAGCGGCGTTAAAGGGGGTAAACGATCTCAGGGATATTACACCTGGCAGGACAAGGACGGCCAATTTCGCGAAAAATTTATGGTCTGCACGCCGGTTGCCGGAACCCCCTATGTTGTAGCTGCTACGACCTATCTGGACGAATTTCACGGACCGGTTAAGTTCATGCAAACCCGCGCAGATGAGTTGACGGAAAAAACGCGCTGGATTATCTGGGCCATTCTGGGAGGGACTGTGCTGCTGATCGGATTGATTGTCTCCATATACAGCCATCGGCTAACAGCGAAAATCAAATCTTTAACCGATGTCGCCGAACGGATCAGCATCGGTGATCTTGGCATCGAAATCAAAACCAAAGCCAGAGATGAAATCGGTGAGCTGGCAGAAGCCATATCCAGAATGCAGGAAAGCATCCGCATGTCAATCGAGCGATTGCGGCGTCGGCGATAGTCGCTCGCGGGTGATGTGTTGCACGACGGCCCCTTCTGATTTGGCTCGGCTGAATTCAGAAGCGTATCGATTCGCCCCAAGCAAAACGGTAATGTCCGAGGAGTCATAATGGTTGTTATTCCAACGCAGCAGCCTGTGCTCGAAAATTTAAATGCCTATTATCTTGATATCAGAAAACTGCTGGAGCATTTCCAGGGTGAAATTGGATCGGGAGGCGTCCATTTTAAATCACACACAGCTGAGGGTGTGATATTTTTCGATCAAGATCAGCTGCTGGGTGGTTTCTTGCAAGAGAAAAATAATGCCCTGTCAGGTCCTGAAGCGATCGAGCGTCTGCTGGAGGCGGGCAAAGCATATAATTTTATTGTGACCGTCTATCATATTGATTCAGAAGAAGTATATTACTGGGCCGGTATTCAAACCGCGGAAAAGATCTATAAAGATCTGAGTACTGAATTTACGGATCTGGAAGGCCTCATTAAAAAGATGAGTTCTGAAAAACTGACCGGCTATATTGATATCCGTATCGGCAGCGGCGAAAAAAGGGGTCTCATTTTTCTGATCAACGGAAAAATTAGAGGCGGCGCCTGTTCCTGGGGTAACGGGATGCCGAGTCCATCCAGCGCGCATCAAGGGCTGCTCATTCAAAAAACCAAAGAACTGGGCGGTACTTTTAATGTCAGCCGAATTGCCCTGAGCAATCTGCCCACTGACAGCACCCTGAGCGACGAAGAGCAGGCCCATCCAGAAACCGCGATTGTGATGATGGAGGCAATGCTGGCGATATTTGAAACCGTGGTTCGTGAAAACACCAAAAATAAGGTCGATTTTCAGAAGTTGCTCAAGCAAAACCTGGTTGAAATTGCGGACCGTTTTGCTTTTCTGGATCCATTTGCCGGTGAATTCGAATACGCCCAGCAAAGCATCACCTTTTCAGGCCGCGCCAGCGACCGCGATTTGGCCCAGGGAGTCTGTGCGGTGGTAAAGAAAATGGCTCACGACCTGGGCCTGTTTTCAGCCCTGCTGCAAAAGTTGGAATTGTGGTCGGAAGAATATGCGGATGAATTGCTTTACTACGATGTCAATTTTACAGAAATAGACATGTAATCTCATGAGCACAGCGCGAACCA
>Ga0209536_100010798_pt1 | contig 13426 bp, 9 predicted proteins | sample DeeMarSeWOR28_12_FD_187461 | JGI IMG/M metagenome (GOLD analysis project Ga0209536, IMG submission 187461) | Marine sediment microbial communities from White Oak River estuary, North Carolina - WOR-2-8_12 (SPAdes) (version 2) | ecosystem: Environmental > Aquatic > Marine > Intertidal zone >...
TGATCTGGAGTTCATGGAAGACTGGGGCTTTGGCAACTTTGATGACAACCTCTGGAGCACCGACGGTGCCAACTGGGGCATCAACGGCCAGGTAGGTAATGCCGCACCGGCCGCTGAATTCTCATGGGAGTGGACGAACCTGGAAATACTCTACGCCGGTCCCATAGGTGTGTCCAGTTCCCAGAAGGCCAACATAGGGCGTTTTAAGTCCCCAATAGTGTACCTGGGGCATCCGCCCAGTCGCTTCAGCCGCCAGCCAAATATTGTGGTCTATGACGAGCAAGTCCGTTGCTTTTATGCTATCGATTTTGAAAGCCAGACAGTGAAAAGAGGGTCGCAATTGCAGGATTCTGTCATCGGCCTTGTCAAGCTCGGGGTATCTGATGAGTCGGACTTGTTCAGTGCCGGTTTCAATTCCCCTTCCTCTCTGTATAAGCTGCAACTGGACATGGCGATGCCCATGGACTCCGGTTACCTGCCCGTTGTCCACAGAACGGGGCAAATTGATCTGCTCAATCTGAACACGCTTGAGCTTCGTCGGGCCGCTGGACATCTGCCTGCGCCCAGGACTTTGTTTGGCAGAGCAGTACCGTATCCGAGAAATCTTCTGGATTATGCTGTGAATGTTGTCACCCTTGAGCCTCTTAGGTTCAGCGATGTGCCCCCAAACCGAAATTACTCCACGAAAGAATGCCTCGGCTTGGTGGCGGGGAGCCTGTCGCGCCAGGGCTTGTGGACGGCCGTGGCAGTTTTCGACAAGAACGGCAGAAAGATCAGGGGCGATTCGTCGGAAGCAGGCTTCTCCGGCGAGCCCTGGGGGCCGGTTTTGACGGTGACCAAGTACGCTCTCGAAAGTCTGCATCCGCCGGTTCTGACGTTGGCTTCGTTCTTTACGGCTTACAGCTTCGAGGCTCGGGCGAGTCATCGGGCGCTGTTTCTGATGCCTAATTCGTTTGCGGCGATGGTCAGAGATTATGAGGGCAACATCCTGGTCACGCTCGGGATACTTCTATTGGTAATGTCCCCGGGGCTGGCGCTGGCCGCCTGGCTCGCTTGGAAGGTGGCAAAAGATACATCCCGGCTCGGCCTGTCACTCGGCGCAAGGCGTTTTGGGCTGGCGGCAACGATCGCATTCGGGCTGACTGGCTACATCACGTACAGGCTGACATGGCCGAGAATCACGCTGGTCACCTGCGCCAACTGCGGCAAACCGCGAAGGCCGGACACCGAAACCTGCCATCATTGCAGCAGCGAGTGGCAAGCCCCCGAACTGGTGCCGCCGAGATGGAGAGTTCTCGATACTGAATGACCTCAAAACACGGCTCGATACAATTCTGATCTGTTCACCGCAGCTTGACTAACGGCGGCAAGTCTCCCGCCAATCCCACGCGGTCATCCTTGACAATCACGATGCCGTCAATGCCCTCAATGCCAGCGATGCGCTCCAAGGCCGAGTCTACGTCCTCAACTCTCGTCACAAGGTTTGCGGCTTGGGTGGCCGCTGCGTCCGCCAGCGCGGCGTCCTTCGCCACAACTGTGGCAAGATTGCACTTGCCCAGGCTAGTCGAATGTCCCATCTGTCCGGATGACGAGCATATAGAGACAGGGGTATCGTCGGCCACAAGCGAGAACGCCAGCCGATCGGCCAACTCGGCCGTACCGGTTCCTATACCGATCAGGGCAGGTTTGGCAACTCGAAGATAGATGTCCCCTCCGTTGTCCACGATAACCTCCGAGACTCCAACTTCCAGAGCCGCCTCGGCTGCAAGCTGAGCCATGGCGCCGGCGACGGCGGCCATTGGACCAACGCCGACGAGCCCGGCGGCCCGAGCCATGCGCCGCGCAACTTCGGGGGCGTCGGCGCGCAGCTCAATCGGCTCGAACGAATCCACAAAATCAGGATGAAGATCGATATACTCACCCAGAATCCGACGTTGTCGGATGATTTCGGCGGTAACAATATCGAACCGGTCGCAGCAAATGCGAAACACCGCCTCCCGATGAGTGAAGGTTCGGTAGGTCCGTTTGGCCAGCATCGTTTTCAAATCCTAAATCCTAAATTCTAAATCCTAAACAAACTCAAAATTCGAATGACATAAATCTAAAATGCCGAGTCATCAACCGAGGTGTCACACTTGACTATGTGGCGTCTAAACGTCCTGAAGACTCATTTAGGTGATTTGTATTTTGAACATTTGGGATTGTTTAGAATTTAGCTGCTTAGGATTTAGAATTTAGCGTGCTGTCTTCTAGAACGCCGACACGCATACACTGAAAGGACAAACGCGCGTGCATGCCAGGCACTCGATGCATTTTGACTCGTCGTAAGCCACTTCACGCGTCGCTTCGTCGGCTATGTGTAACGCCCCGGTGGGACAGTGGGTAATGCAGTGGCCACAGTGTGTGCACTCATCATCATCCCACGTCACTCCCTTGCCGGTGTAGTTGATGGTCACGTTGAACGTCTTCACAAAGTCCATGCCCGCTTCGATGTCCCCTTCAGTGCCGGTCACATCCAGAACCAGATAACCTTCCTCCTCCGGAGTCACCTTGGCACGATAGACGTTGACAATGAGATTGTGGTCCTTCACCAAATGGTAGATGATCGGCTTCTCGCATTCGCAGCGCGGGAAGAACAGCATCAATTTCTTTCTTACAGTCTGGCTCATTTCGGTTTCTCTTTCACCAAAAGCGGCTTCATTTTCGTGTCTTTCGCCAGATACTGGATGGGCTCGGCAAGGTTGAAATCTCCGCGCCTGATCTCATCGGCGAGCAGATTGGCGATCTCCAGCGCCTTGTGGTAGGACGAGAGCGAGCCGACCGCTATGTCTTGGCCTTCCACTTCGATCTGGCCGCTTCGCAACTGCTCGTAGTTGACGTGGCACAGGACTTTGCCGGTGTTCTGCGGATAGTCATCGCTGTAGTCCACCACTGGCGCCAGAATGTCCCGATCCCTTACACACGTTCGCTTGAGAACACCTTCATTCAGGATCGGAATGGGAATTCCCACCCCCAAGCTGAACGACACCCCATAGCCGCGAAAACTCGCGCCGCGCACGAATTCCCTTCGCATCTGCTTCATGTCGGCCGTCAACGCTAGCGTCCCGGATCCTCCCTTGGGGATTCCGCCGGGTGTTCTGTCACCGCCGCCGGCGTGCTGAGTCCCCTCGGCGTAGACGTGCCCGGTAGCGCCGGCCATCCACACCTTGGTTCCAACGCCTATTGTTTCGTAATAGGGATCGTTTAGCAGTGGTGACAATTGACCTGCCGAACAATAGTTCGCGTTCTTGCGGTTAGGCTCCAGAGTACCCATATACGTATATATGGTCTTGTCCGAGCCATTGACTGCCACATTGTAGTTCTGATAGCAGTTCCGGGGATTGAGCATTATGGCCTGGTTCAGGTCGTCAATCGTAAAGTATGTGCGGATCTCGCGCAGTGGATAGCAGTCGGTCCCGTAGGACAGAGCAAAAAGTTGAAGGGTCTTTCCGGCTATGAGGTCCTCCATCACGTGGCCGCCGCCGTAGCGAAATTCGCCCGGGTAGTCCATATTCGCCGGATCGTTGTGGCGCAGTTGAGTCGCCCCAAGATAGACGTCGACGGCTGCAAGACCCGTATATACAAGTACGTCCTGTATCCAAGCTTCCGACATGCGAATCTTCGGTTTGGAATGCCCGAAGTTCAGGACGCAACCCGACGAGCACATCGGTCCAAAGGTGGCTGTAGTGACAACGTCCACCTCTTCGGCCGCTGCCGCCAGCCCCTTCTTGTCCACATAATCCATGATCTCGTCGGCAGTCAGCACGACGGCCTTGCCCGATTCGATGCGATCGTTGATTTGTTCATAAGTCTTCATGGTTCATCTGACCCCAAAAGCTGTGCTCGGTGCCGGCCGGCTCGGCCGTTTCGGCAATGTCCTTCTATGTTCTCCCAGGGCAGAGCCTTGCTGCATAACTCTGGTGGCCTTTACCATACGTGCTTGGCATCAGCTTGTCAACTCTCTTGTACAGAAGAGACGGCATGACATTCATTCGCTTTTGACATTTGACATGCTATGCTCTATGATTTAGCGTGTTTCTGGATTATGAAGTGGGAGGGCCGTCGTGGGCTTAAACGAACGCGATAAAGGCTTCACGCTGATAGAACTGCTGGTCGTCATTGCGATTATTGCAATATTGCTGGCGATCTTGATGCCGGCACTGAAGAGAGTGCGAGAACAGGGCAAGCGGGCGGTCTGTCTGAGCCATCTGAGGCAACTTGGACTCGTGTGGATCATGTATGCCGACGACAACGATGGTAAAATCGTCAACGGCGCCGCAGGTCATAGTGGGACCCCTGGCGATGCGAGGCATTCGAATGAGAAACCCTGGGTTGGAGTCTGTTGGGCCCCCGACTACGCAAGCGGAGGGCAACTTCCCCAGGCACAACAGATAGAACAGATCAAGGCCGGGGCGTTGTGGCCCTATTGCAAGAACCTAAAGCTCTACGGTTGCCCGACCGCCTATCGTGGCGAGATGCTGACATACGCCATCGTGCATTCGATGAACGGAAATCCTCCGGCTGGAACATATAACGAGGCAGCAGGCCGGCGGCTTCCGAAAAAGGAGAACGGCGTGTGGTTGTGGGTCAAGAACCGGGAGCAGATCCACAACCCGGCTCCGGCCGAGAGAATCGTTTTTGTCGACGAGGGCTGGGCGACGTCGTACAGCTACGCGGTCCACTATGTCCAGGAGACATGGTGGGACGACCCGACGACCCGTCATGGTGACGGAACGACCTACGCCTACGCGGATGGCCACGGCGAATACTGGAAGTGGAAAGGCATCGACACGGTAAAGATGGGCAGGGATCGCGATCGCAATCACCCGGGAAACTACACGCCCGAGACTGCCGAGGGTTTTCAGGATTTGTACAGGCTCCAGGAGGCAACCTTCGGCAGACTCGGCTATCAGCCAAGATACCCGCGATAGCAAGTCACTATCCTGCCGATCATTGTGAACATCCCGCAACGGAAGTTTGCGCAGAGGTTATATTGGAATTTCTTGTGTTACTTACGGCCCGCCGACTGCCTTCATACGGATGAGGGCCGTATTATGGTAAGTCAGGACAGTCAATGCATACAAGATTTGCTCCGCCGGGCTCGCTCGCCCAGCCGGGCCGGCATGGGGCAGTTGGCTGTTATCGTTCGCGAGAGGATGTATCCGTTCGTCCTGCGGGCGATTCTGGACCCCGACGCAGCCGAGGATGTCGTGCAGGAAACGCTGCTGTCTGTTCTCATGCAGCTTGACCGTCTGCGAGAGAATCAGAAGTTCTGGCCCTGGGTCTGCCGCATCACGCTGAGCAAGATCCGCGATCACATCAGAAGGCGCCGGCTTCACTCGGCGGCCACGGCCACACTCGCCTTCGCCCGCAGCGGCGGCCGACCGCAAGATGGAAGTGTCCTGGACGCCGAGATCCACGCCGAAAGACTCCGGCAGGTTTCCCACCTGGTCGATCAGCTCAGCTATCACCACAGGGACATCATCCGCCTTCGTTTCTATGAGCAGTTGAGCTACGCCCAGATCGCGTCACGGACACGCATGACACCGAAAATGGCCCGCGCTCGGTCGTACCGCGCCAAGCAACTGCTCAAGGCATGCCTGGTGTGAGGAAATGCAAAAATCAAAGATCAAAAATCAAAATTGCGGAGCCGTTTCGCAGACTCTCTTAAACAACATCCGCCTACGGCGGATTCCATAGTTTTGCATTTTGCATTTTGATCTTTGATATTTAGTCGCCATTCGGCCAGAACTTGCGGAGGTACTCGATGCTATTGCGGGCGATGGTCTCCGGGTCGGGGTCATACTTGAAGACCTCGACGCTGAGCCACTTGTCCCACCCGACGTCCTTGATCGCTTCGGCGATTGGGCCGTAATCCACGTCGCCCATGCCGGGGCCATACAGGTTGGCGTCGTTGACGTGAAAATGACCAATGTCCCCGGAACGAACCGAACGGATCACGTCGGGCACGGCATTTGCCTCCGAGCACATCGCCTTGACGTCGAGATGGATCTTGAGACTCGGATGGTTTACCTGCCGGACTACTTCCATGCCTTGGGCGACCGTGTTGATAAAATCGGTTTCAACGGGCGACAGAGGTTCGAGGCAGATCGTCAGGCCGAGTTGGCCCGCCTGATCCGTTACCGAGCCAAGCAAGTCCACAGCTCTCTGCCGGGCACCGTCCTGGGTCTGGCCCTCGACGAGGCTGCGCTGCTTGGGAGAGCCAAGCACCAGGATCTTGCCGCCCAGGTCACTGCACAGATCGAGAAGGCAGGACAAGTAGTCTCTTGTCCTGCCCCAGATCTTATCGTCCGTCGTGGTCATGTGCAGCCCCGTCGGGCCGGCGAAGAGCCAGTGCAGCCCGACGGTCTCAAGGCCATGATCCTCAATCGCCGTGCGGACATCTTTTCTCTGCTCCGGCGTTATCTCATCGGCAGAGGGCGCCAGTGTAAAAGGCGCTATCTCAATCCCGTGATAGCCCAACCGGCTCGCGGTCGCGCAAATCTCGGCCATCGGGACGTCTTCGAACATCTCGTTGCAGAGTGAAAACTTCATCAGACTGTATCCGGCACGATGAAAGGCTCACGGTAGTTGCGTTTGATGAACATGTTGGCCATCTCGCTGTTTTCTCCCACGTACCGTTCCGTCTCCGGATCCATCGTGAGGACCGGTCCGAGCGTGATCGGCTCTTTCTCCAGGTCTACCTCGTTCGCGACCAGGTGCTCGAGCATCCTGTCAAAGGAGTCCATCATCTCGGCATTATCGCCGATGGCGGTCCTGACCTCATCAACCGTCGCCTTCTTGCCCAGGCGGTGGGATGTGTTGGCCATGTGGCACAGCGCGGCCGAAAGGTGCCCGACCTCGATGTCGGCGTTCTGGTCGCTGCGCTTGCGGCTGCGGACGGCCTTGATGAAGTTCTCGTGATGCCCGCTGCCGCCACGGCCTGAGAATTGCTTGATCCTATTGCCGTCGTTGTCAAATACCCAGCCGCCGCCGTCATCGCACGGGAAGTAGCCGCCCTCACACTGCACGCAGTCACCAACACGTGTGCCTCGGTAATGATCCATCGCCCTGTCGCCCTTCTTGCGCGGCAGCCCGCGGACCTCGAAGATCAGCGGAGCCGGCTTGTAGTCAAAGAAGGCGATCTGAGTATTGGCCGTTTCGCCGACATCGCCCGTCTCGCCGACGCCGAATCGGCCGCCGATGCTGAAGCACCGCCTCGGCAGCCCTGGATCGCCCAACGCCCAACGCGCGATGTCCATCTCATGGGGGCCCTGGTTGCCGATGTCGCCGTTGCCCGTGTTCCACATCCAGTGCCAGACGTAATGCAACTTGGTGCGGTGCAGTGGCTCCATGTCCGCCGGACCACACCACAGGTTGTAATCCACGCCGGCGGGGATTGGATTCGGTCCGTTCGTGCCGTAAACGATCCCATTGGTGTTAGGACCACGGCCCTTGTAGCAGAAACCGCGAACCCACTTCATTTTGCCGATGTGGCCCTCGCGAATCCACTCGAACGCGGCCGGGTGGGCCTCGGAGGATCGCTTTTGTGTGCCGATCTGGACGATCCGGTTGTACTTGCGGGCGGCCTCAACCATCTTGCGGCCTTCCCAGATTTCGTGCGAGGCGGGCTTTTCAATATAAACGTCTTTGCCGGTCTGGCACGCCCAGATGGTCACGAGCGCATGCCAGTGGTTCGGCGTGGCCGACGTGATCACGTCGATCTCCTTGTCCTCCAGAAGTTGGCGGACATCCGGATAACCCTTGATGGTCTGGTCCTTCTTTTTGAAGTCCTCGACCCTGCGATCAATGTAACTCTGATCCGCATCACAAACGGCAACGAGCCGCACGCCCTCTATGCCGCTGAAATACTTGCAGTGACCGCTTCCCTGGCCTCCCACGCCGACCACGGCCAGGCGAATGGCATCGTTTGCACCACGCGCACGAGAAAACGGGGCCGCCAACGCCACGCCGGCACCGACAGCCATCGACCCCCTGATAAAATCTCTACGACTCAGCTTGCTCATAATGCTTCTCCTAATATTCTCGAAAACGTTCTCTTCTGCAGAATCTATCCAAAGCTACTTCATGGCCGCGTATTCGCGGTATTGTTCGGCCACTCTGCCCTGCTTGTCGTCACCCTTGTGGAAATAAAAGCGATACTTGAACGTCAGACCCTCACCGGCCGGTATCGTGATATCGCCGATTCCGGCGGGCTTTTTCTCGAAGTCGTGCTGGCCGAACGGATTGGCCGCAAACAGGCCGTAATCCCGCACGTGCCACCATGTGGGGTGCTTCGGATTATCCGGATGGTCGAAGATCGCCACGCCGGCCGTCTCGCCGCCGACCGGGCCGTAGTAGTCGCACCACTTCGCCCGTTTGCCCCAGGTGCTGCCATCGGCGTCGCCCTCGCTGTTGACTATGTGCCCCTTGCCGACCTTGCCCTTGAGCCGCATCGTCGGGGTCAGGCGGATCGCCATCGAGCCTTCCTTCGTGTCACCGAGGACAACCTTGCCCTCCGAGGCGTGAACCGTGATCTCGAAATCCATGATCTGTCCGTCGTCTCGACAATAGAATCTGTGCGTTCGCGTGTCAGTGCATACAACCTCGCCGCTCTTGGCAACCCATTTGTTCGCGGACTTGATAACGCCGACTTTCGCGCCGGAGGAAACATCGAGGAACTTGTCGTGGACTATCTTGCCGGACCTGCTGCCTTCGCCCCAGAAATCCTGCCCGTTCACCTCGCCGTGCGTAAACCACAGACTCTTGTGGTGCGGGTGGTCCCTGGCCTCATCGGGATTGATATCTTTCATCGGCCAGTGGCGGCTGATCGGCACGCCAGTAGGGCCGATCACCGGATAGAAGAAGGGCCTGGGAACGTCCTGGAAGTTGTACTCGGTAAAGAGCTTGCCGTTGATCTCGACTCTCAGCTTCTTATCCACGTCGTCGATCTTGACGCCACCTTTACTTTGCGAGGCTGTCGTGGCCCGTGCCTTGGCGACCATATCACCGAAGACATGTCGCTGTTCGGCGAGAGCCTTGACACGGTCTTTCTGCTTGGTGCGGGCTTCGAGGAGAATCCAGCCCTTGTAGTCCATTTTCACAAACAGATTCATCAAATCCTGATAGGGGTAGTCTCCGAGATTCAACTCTCGAACGTGCACGGTGTCGCCGAACCGGTCCTTTACGAGGTTGAAGTTGTACTCGAGCCCCTCGCCCTCAAGATCCTGATTATTGCAGTTCCAGCAAACGCCGACGTTGGGGTGTTCGGCAACATCCATAATCGCCTTCATCGTGGGCAATTTCGAGCATGAACCGTGGACTTCTAGACGAACGACCTGATCGTACTCGGCGGCGAACCTGCCAAGCTCATTCAGTGACTTGCCTATCTGTTCGGTTGTCTTTTCATGCGGCACACCCTTGGGCAGATCGTTCGGCTTGACCTTGATCCCAGAGCCACCGCAATCGTAAGAGAGCTTGATATACTCCTTAGCGCCTTCGATGTCACGCCGAAGTCTGGCTTGGTCTGTGTGGTGGAATGCAAAATTCGTTCCGGGACCTACAAGCGTAACCGGGCTATCGGCAAAACGCTTTTTTACCTCCCGGCGCTGTGCGGCATCCAGACTCGACTCGACGCCGTGCGCATGTTCAGTCCGCAGTTCCACGCCCAGGACACCGCTCTTCTGGCAGTTGGCAATCACCGTCGGTAGGTCCCAGTCCTGGCCCCAGAGATAGGTGACCAGCCCGAATTTCATTTTCGAACCGCCTCTTGCCGATCCTGCCGCGAATACCCTGTTCAGCGGCGAGGCCGAGGCCGCAGCGACACCGAGATACATTGATTGTTTCAGAAAATCACGCCGTGAGTTGATGACTGTGCTCATCTGTTTCTCCAATCCTAACCCCCGCATTTCAAACTTAGAGCCCCTAACAAAATGAGTCTGCATTCGAGCGGCTTGCTTCGCCTCTGGACGGCGTCAGGCTCCATCGACCATCCTCGGATGGCCTGCTTCGCCTTCCTTGCCAGAGGCAAAACCGCCCGCTCTCGCTGCGACGATCATTTTGTTAGCGACTCTTAGCATTTCCGGGCCTTTTCCCAATGACAACTACGCTGGAGCTCCGGACCGTCCTCACTGACAGTCAGAATAAGATTATCACCTGTGAGAATTGCCCTGTCAAGCCGCTTTTTGGGAAAATGTGCTCGATGCTGGATGCCCGATGCTCGATACGTGATGAGCCAAAATCAACGCTCGAGAATCAAGTATTCTCTTATTTGTCCTGTGACATTCCCAGTAGCCCTTCGGCGATTTTCACATCCGCCTGGGGACGCGCAACGGCCCGGCATGCCTCGGACATTTCCTTGCGCCTTTCTTCATCTTTCATCAGCACTTCCAACTCCTCCCAAAGCCATTGGGCCCGGTCTTCGTCGTCCGGTAGATCGTCCACTATGACCGCGGCCCCGGCCTCGACGAGCTTGCCCGCGTTAAGGTATTGATGTCTGTCCTTGTGGTGCGGGTAAGGCATGCAGATACTCGGCGCGCCCGCGGCGGCGTATTCTGCCACGCTGACCGCCCCGCTTCTACCGATGATTAGATCGGCCGCAGCCAGTAGATTCGGCATATCATCGAAATATCCCAGGACCTTGTGGCTGATTCTGGCGTCGTTGTATTTATCCCTGACTTCTTCCTCGTTCTCCGGCCCCGTCAGGTGGATTATCTGCCAATCGTCGGCCAAGGCATCCAACTTTCCCACCAGTGAACAGACAGTCCTGTTGATGCTCTGCGAACCGCTCGATGCGCCGGTTATTAGCAGCACTTTCTTGTCCTTGTCGAGGTTCAATCGCTCCATCGCTTCATTCGGATTGGGATTGCGAAAGCCGCTTCGCAAGGGACAGCCTGTAACGTTGACCTTCACTTTCTTGCAGGTGAAATACCGTTCGGTCTCGGCGAACTGTACGAAGACCTCGTCCGCCCAGCGGGCAATCACTCTGTTGGCCCGGCCGGGGACAATGTCTACATTCAGAAGAGCGATTGGGACTTTGCGTCTGTGCGCCGCCAGACACACGGGCGCTGAGACATAACCTCCTACACCGACGACCACAATATTCTCATATTGAGCGATCGCCTGCTTTGCGGTTCTGTAGCTTTGGACAAACGAACGGAAAAAACCACTCAGCTCGCGCAGCCGAAATGAAAGACCTCTGGCCGGCAGCACAGTATATTCAAAGCCCGTCGGTGCGAGAACCCGCTGGTCAATGCTGCGGCTGCTGCAGAAGAAATGTATTTTCGCGGCCGGTTCGATCCTGGCTATCTGCTCGGCCACTGGGAGCGCGGGATAAATGTGGCCTCCCGTGCCCCCGCCGGCAAAATAGAAATGCCTGTCACCGGACTTTGAGCCTCCTTGCATCGTCATAGACCCAGAGTCTGCCCAAAGCGGTCGTACAATGCAAGCGTTTTCTTCGACAGATAAGACAAAGAACCGGGGCCTGTGCCCAACAAGTAAGCACAGGCCCCGAACTGATATACCCTTCAGGGTAGTAAATTCCCGCGAGCAAAACCATAACCTGTTATTGCAAAAGCCACTTGCCCGCGCAAGAACCCGAAATTTCAATCGTGAGCACTATACAACTCTACAATATTCGACGGCACAATCCGATATGCCGTCTACAACTGCTCCTGACCTTTACGGAGAAACCCGATACAGACGCAGATCGTCGATGTACATCGTACCAGAGCCGCCAGAGGCGGTACTGCCCGGAGTGCCGAAACCTATCGCGACGCTGGTCACATTGCTTAAGGTCACGCCCAGATCGGCAAATGTCTGCAAGGGGATTACCCATTCCTCGTAAACGTCTACCTGCGTGGCATTGGGATTATCGTGATAGACAGCCCTGCCGTCCAGAGCGACGTACATCCGATCGGCGCCATTCGTGGGCTCTCCTCTGAACCACAGCGATAACTGACCAACGCCCTGACGGGTCCAATCACGCGCTGTACCGGTCAGCGCGAAGGTCGCCTCAGAGTGCTTGCCGATGTTGTTGTAGGACAACGGCATCGCCTGGGTGCCGCTATGGACATAACCGGTTCTCGTCTCGGCAATAGGAACATTCAAATTGCCGACGATGGCCCCGTTAGTCGTTGGGTTGTCGAATCCGTCCAACCACGTCATATAGAGCCTATTGCTGCCCGGTTCGCCTTCTTCGATATCATTGTAGGATTCAAAGTCGTCCACGATGAGGTAGTCCGCCACCGAGAAGCTCCAGACGCTGCCGGCGCTTACCGATCCATCGCTATTGATCTCGTCGACGCGCCAGTAGTAAGGACCGGTGCCCCAATCGAGAACTTCAGTCGGGCTGTAGGTAGTACCTGTCTGGCGGCCTCGATATATGTCAACCGTCGTTGTGTCGGCCAGGCTCACGTCATCTTTGACCATCCCGAAGTAAACATCGTGCTCTGCCGCATCATCTCCGGGCGACCAGCTAAGCGGCTGCGCGGCCTGCTCGACATCCGGCATCGCGTTATTTGCGGGCTGCGGATTCCAGGCAAGCAACGGGTCGCCTCTCATCAGCTCGGCAACCTCGGCCTGTGTCAGAGCCTTGTTGAAAAAGCGGGCGTCGTCAACGAGACCCATGTAGAAGTCACTCGGCGTGGAATCATCCCATTCCTGGCCTATGGACCACCGCGTCACCGAATCAAAACTGAAGCTCGCTGAATCCGTTCCGATCTGAACTCCATCGAGGTATATGTATCCCGTGGACCCGTTTCTGACGTATGTGATCATGTGCCACTGGTTGTCACTGACAGCAGCAAACTCTGATGAGGCGTCATCTTCGACCCACACATTCCCGTTATCGACGCCAAAGATGAATGGGTGACCACTGCCACTATCGTTGCATGAGAATACATTGCCCTCTCCCGTATGGGTGGTCTTGATCCACGCACTGACCGTGATGTTGGTGCTTGTTATGTCATCAACTACGCCGTCAATTGCGATGTAATCGTTACCGTTCAGATCAAGAGCCATATCTATGGCGCCCTCGACCAGTTTCGGATCTCCACCGACTCTGCCGTCGTTGCCATACCCCGACCAGTCAAGTACCTGGTTGCCGGCAATACTGTCAAACTTCCACCAGCCGATCATATCTGGGTTAGTGATGACTATATCCGGCACGGTCCTGAAGCTCCAGACGTTACCCTTGACCGTCTCGGGGGGATTGAACTCATCGACGCGCCAATAGTAGACCCTATCCTTCTCAAGCGGTCCCGGAGAGAATGTCGCAGCTCCCTTCGGGGCGCCACCGGCAGCATTGCTGACAGTGTCCAAATCGTCTCCGAAGTAGACTGTGTGCAATTTCGCACCGAAGCCCGGTGTCCAGCTAAGCGTGACATCC
>Ga0209536_100010800_pt1 | contig 13426 bp, 12 predicted proteins | sample DeeMarSeWOR28_12_FD_187461 | JGI IMG/M metagenome (GOLD analysis project Ga0209536, IMG submission 187461) | Marine sediment microbial communities from White Oak River estuary, North Carolina - WOR-2-8_12 (SPAdes) (version 2) | ecosystem: Environmental > Aquatic > Marine > Intertidal zone >...
GTCGCGCGGCCGGTCCCCGAGCAACGCGGCTATCTCGCTGTGCGCAGCCGGATCAAGCTGGCGTCCCTTGCTAAAGGCGGGCGAGCGCCGCCGTCCGGAGCCGGGGGCTATCTTTCGCTGGTTCCGGTTGTTCGCGCCAGCATCAATCATTGCTGCACGTTCTCGTCCGTAGTCCCACAGCCTCTAGGTTACCACCGGCAGTGGCGTATCAGGTGCCGCGTTCCGCTACGATATCGAACACGATTTCAATATCATCCGCTACCCGCAATAATCCGCCGGCGGCACTGAAGGGTGTCATGCCGAAGTCCGCGTGCCCGACGGTCATCGAACCGGTTACGCTGAGATTTTTGGGGTCGACGGTCAGCGACGCCGGTACCCGGTAGTCGAACGACATTCCGTGCAGATTGACGCTAACGCCAAGCTCCGCTTGCCCGTCCTGCATCGACAGCACCCGCACGCTCGCCGTTGCCCAGGGAAAGCGGCTCGACTCCAGCACCTTGTCCTGCATGTTGCGGGTCGTGCCTTCGATGGCGGACTCCGGAAGGTCCGGCTCCATGCCGAACCGCTCACGGTAGGCCGGGTCGTCCACGACCAGCTGTTGCAGTGGCAGCCGCAGATCGGCGCGTGATCTTTCCGGGTCTGTGCTGACCAGTACCAGTCCCTCGACGTCCACGCTGGCGATCACGTGATCGTGCCCGGCCGCTTTCATGGGTCCATCGCGCCCGGTGCGCATGAACACCCGCGACCGCTGCGAGTCGACGCGGTACACCGCCTCTCCCTGCCGCACTGCATCGCGATAGACACGTTCGGGAAGCGGCGGCGCACTCGTGTCGCCCGGGACCCACTCGGGCTGCGCGCAGGCCGCGAGCAAAGCCAGCAGCACAAGCGGTAATGCGCGCATGAAACTGCAGAGCTTGTTCATTGACGTTCGAGCGTGACTCTGAACCGGACGCGGACGGCGGTACCGATGGTGTCGCCACTGGCCCATTCGCCGCTGCCAACGTCGAAGCGTGTGCGGTCGATGACGAGCTCACCCGTCATCCCGGCGCGCCCTTCCGATCGGGACCACTGGAAAGGTACGTCTACGGGCAGCCGCACGCCCTTGAGGTCGAGATGACCGGAAGCGAGATAACCGCCCTGCGGCGTTGCTTCGATCGCATCACTCGTAAATGTTGCGGCGGGAAACTTGTCCACCGCGAACCACTCGGCGCCTGCGATGGCTTCGTTGATGTCGGGGTCGTCCATGTCGGCACTGTCGAGCTGCACGGTGACCGTCAGCATCGATCCAGCGATGCCGCCGTCGCTGGTGTCGAGGCAGACATCAAACTTTTCGAAGCGGCCTGGCAACGCCTGGCCCTCCCAGGCGGGCTCGAACAGGAGTTCGCCCTCGTCCTGCATACGCCACTCGTCCGCGACCGCGCCCGATGCGACCAACGTCGATAACAGCAGGCTGTCGGTCAGTCTCATGGTCATTTCAATTCCCGTTGCGTCGGCCTGTCAGCATGCGACGCAGCACGTCATCGCGCAACAGGAAATGATGCCTGAGCGCCGCGGCGACGTGTCCGAGCACGACGATCAGCAGGGTCATCGTCAGCACCTCGTGCACTTCGGCCGCGCTCTCCTGCAGCGCGCGGTCCGTCGCGATGAAATCGGGCATGGGCAGGATGAAGAAGCCTTTGAACGGCACCCGCGACGCATCGCTGACCCACCAGCCGGACAGCGGCACGGCGAACAGCAACAGGTAGAGCACCCAGTGCGCCGCGGCCGCGAACTTGCGCTCCCATGGCGGCGTAGCGGCCGGCAGTGCCGGTGGCGGGTTGGCCAGTCGCCACGCCAGCCGCAGAACAGCCAGCAACAGGACCGTCACGCCGATCGACTTGTGCCAGACGAAGAGGTCCAGCTTCGCCGGCGTGAGCTTCATGTCTTCCGCGATGCTGCCGATGACGAACTGCGCCAGGATCAGCGCCGCGATCAGCCAGTGAAATCCCCGGGCAGTCGCGCCCCAGCTATCCGCGGAGTTGCGAAACCGGATCGTCACTGCGAATAGACAGCAACAGGCTCACCAAGTACATCCCTGTCCGGCTCGATCCCGAGGCCCGGTTCGGCCGATGCGGCCATCCGGCCGTCCACGCGCTGCGGTGCGCCCGTCGCATTGCGAACCGTGACGTAGCTGTTGAAGTCGGTCGCCGAGAACCGCAACGGCTCCGGCGTCGAATGAGCCAGGTGGGCTATCGCCGCGGTGATGATGTCGCCGCCCCAGCTGTCCTCGATGGTCATCGGAATATTCAGCGTCACGCACAGGTCTCGGATCTGGCGTGCCTTCGTAAGTCCGCCAACCTTGGATATCTTGAGGTTGATGACGTCCATCGCACCGTCGCCGTGACCGCGCATCAGCGCTTCGATGTCCGTGATGTTCTCATCGAGAATGAACGGCAAGGACGTATTGCGCCTGACGATCAGGCAATGCTCATACGAGCGGCATGGCTGCTCGATGTAGACGTCGCGGCCGCGGACGGCGTTGACGACGCGCAGCGCATCGTCGACCCGCCACCCCGTGTTCGCGTCGGCGACGAGCACCTCGCCGTCGGAGAGAACGTCGGCGGCCGCGTGGATGCGTTCGATATCGTCTGCGGGATCGCCGCCGACCTTGAGCTGGAACTTCGTGTAGCCGTCAGCACGATGCCCCGCAACGTTCTGCGCCATTTCGTCCGCCGGCCGCTGGCTGATTGCCCGGTACAGGGCAACGCTGTCGCCGAACCGGCCGCCGAACAGCTCACAGACTGGCTTTCCGCAGACCTTGCCGAGCAGGTCCCAGCACGCCATGTCGATTGCCGACTTGACGTACGGATGGCCCAGCAGCGCGCGGTCCATGAGCCGGTTGATCGGGCCGATCGCCGTCGGGTCCTGCCCGACCAGGGTCGAAGACAGCTCCGCGATCCCGGCACGCGCACCCGCCCCGAAAGCAGGCAGGTAGAAGGGACCGAGTGGACATACCTCGCCGTAACCCGACAGGCCGTCGTCCGTCACCAGCTCGACAACCGTGCTGTCGAACACTTCGACGTACTTGCCCTCCGACCACGAGTAGCGGCCCTCGACCAGCGGCAGGTCCACCTGGAATACCCGGATCGAAGAGATTCTCACGATTCGAGTTCCACGAGCAGGTCCTTCGCGTCGAACTGCTCGCCAATGCGTGCGACCACCCGCTTGATGATTGCCGCCCTTTCCGCCTTGATCGACGTTTCCATTTTCATGGCCTCCATCGTCAGAAGCGTATCACCGCGTTCAACTCCCTGGCCAACTTCGACCGCAATCGTCGAGACGACGCCGGGCATCGGCGCACCGACATGATTCGGGTCGGCGCTGTCCGCTTTTTCGTTTTCGTGGTGAGCAGACTCCGAGCTGTGATCCTGGACCTGCACCGAGCTGGGTTGGCCGTTGACCTCGAAGAATACGCGCCGGTAGCCGCGGTCATCGGTGTCACCCATCGTCAGGAAGCGGATGACGACCCTGCGCCTGTCCCCCATCGTTACGACGATCTCTTCCTCCGGACGCATGCCGTAGAAATAGACGTGCGTCGGCAATACGCTCAAGTCACCGAACTCCTCGCGGTGGCGGCGGAACTCGGTGAAGACCTTCGGGTACATCAGGTAGGACGCGAGGTCGAAGTCGTTAATCGGATGCTCGTGCCCCTCGTTCAGTTTGCGCCGCTCGTCTTCCAGGTCCACCGCGGAGAGCAGGGCACCCGGCCGCACGGTGATCGGTTCGCGATCCTTGAGCACTTTCTGCTGCAGTGCCTTCGGGAAGCCGCCAGGCGGCTGGCCGAGCTCACCGGCAAACAGCGATACCACCGATTCGGGGAACGCGATGTCGGTCTCGGGGTCGAGTACCTTCTCGATACTGGTATCCGAGGTCACCATCATCAGCGCCATGTCGCCGACGACCTTCGACGAAGGCGTGACCTTGACGATGTCGCCGAACGCCATGTTCACGTCCGCGTATGCCCGGGCGACTTCATGCCAACGGCTGGCAAGACCGAGGGAGGCCGCCTGCTCCTTGAGGTTGGTGAACTGTCCGCCGGGCATTTCGTGCAGGTAGACCTCGGACGCGCCAGAGCGGATGTCCGGCTCGAACGCGGCGTACTGTTCGCGCACCTGCTCCCAGTAGTCGCTGATCAACCGCACGCTCGCGAGATCGATCCCCGGATCGCTGTCCGTGTTGTCGAGCGCCGCAACGATCGCCCCGAGGCAGGGCTGCGAGGTCAGCCCGCTCATCGAATCCATCGCGGCGTCGAACGCATCAACACCCTCCTCGACCGCCGCGAGCACGGTCGCCGCAGCGGCGCCGCTGGTGTCGTGCGTATGGAAGTGAATAGGCAGACCGACTTCCCGCTTCAGCTCGCGGATCAGCACCCGCGCAGCAGCCGGCTTCAGCAAACCGGCCATGTCCTTGATGCCGAGCACGTGCGCCCCGGCCGCCTCCAGCTCCTTCGCGAGATCGACGTAGTAACGCAGGTCGTATTTGCTGCGCATCGGGTCGAGGATGTCGCCCGTGTAACAGATCGCCGCTTCTGCGATCTTGCCGGTCTCGCAGACCGCGTCAATCGCGATGCGCATGTTCTCCACCCAGTTCAGGCAGTCGAAGATGCGGAACACGTCGACGCCGGCTGCGGCCGACTGCTGCACGAAGTAACGCACGACGTTGTCGGGATAATTCGTGTAACCGACGCCGTTGGACGCCCGCAGCAGCATCTGCTGCATCAGGTTCGGCATCGCCGCCGACAGGTCGGCCAGCCGCTGCCAGGGGTCTTCGTTCAGGAAACGCATCGCGACGTCGAAAGTCGCCCCGCCCCAGGACTCGACCGAGAACAGCCGCGGCAACAGCTGCGAATAGTGCGGTGCGATACGCAGCATGTCGGCCGAGCGCATTCGCGTGGCCATCAGCGACTGGTGCGCATCACGGAACGTCGTATCCGTAATCAGCGGGACCTTGCTGCGCTTCATATACTCGGCCACCGCTTGCGGGCCATCTGCGTCAAGGATCTGCCGCAGGCCATCGACCGGGCGCTGCAGCTCGATGGGCGGCGCCACGGGCTTTTTCAGTGCCTTCGGCTGCCTGCGGCCAGCGACCTGCGCATTACCGTTCACCATGACCTCGCCGATGTAATGCAGCAGTTGCGCGCCGTCGGTTTCGTCGACCTTCAGCTGCAGCAGGTGCGGCGTCTCGTCCACGAAGCGCGTGTTGTATTCGCCCCGTATGAAGCGTGAATCCGATATCAGGGCGTTCAGGAACGCGAGGTTGGTCTCGACGCCGCGCACCCGGAACTCGCTCAGGCCGCGCAGCATCCTGTCGGTCGCTTCCGTCTCCGCCACGCCGGACGCCGTGATCTTGACGAGCAGGCTGTCGTAATGCCGGCCGATGACCGCACCCGAATAGGCCGTGCCGGCGTCCAGCCGGATACCGGGTCCCGCCGGACTGCGGTAAGCGACGATGTGGCCGTAGTCGGGAATGAAGTTGTTGCGCGGGTCCTCGGTCGTAACGCGGCACTGGATGGCTGCGCCGCGCATCGCGATGTGTTCCTGCGACGGGATGCCCGACGAATCGATATCGCCGATACGGCCGCCGGCGGCAATGCGAATTTGCGACTTGACCAGGTCGAGGCCGGTGATCTGCTCCGTGACCGTGTGCTCGACCTGGATTCGCGGGTTGACCTCGATGAAATAGAACTCGCCGCTGTCCACGTCCTGCAGGAACTCGACGGTGCCGGCATTACTGTAATGCACCGACCGCGCCAATCGTACGGCCGCCGCGCAAATCTCGTCGCGCTCGGCCTGTGACAAGTAGGGCGCGGGCGCGCGCTCGACGATCTTCTGGTGGCGCCGCTGTACCGTGCAGTCGCGCTCGAAGAGGTGCACGACCTGTCCGTGCAGGTCACCCATGATCTGCACTTCGACGTGGCGGGCGTTGCGAACGAGTTTCTCGAGGTAGACCTCGTCATTGCCGAACGCGGCCCCGGCTTCCCGGCGCGCTGCCGCAACCTGCTCGACCAGTGCGGATTCGTCCTCGATGACCCGCATGCCGCGACCGCCGCCGCCCCAGCTGGCCTTGAGCATCAACGGATAGCCGATTTCGCCAGCTAGCCGCACGATCTCGCCGTCGTCGTCCGGGAGCGGCTCCGTCGCCGGCATGACGGGCACGTCCGCCTCGATTGCCAGTGCGCGCGCCTCCACCTTGTTGCCGAGGCGACGCATGATTTCGGGTGAGGGCCCGATGAAGGTGATGCCGGACTCCGCGCACAGGTGTGCGAAGTTCGGATTCTCGGAAAGGAAGCCGTAGCCCGGATGTATCGCGTCGGCGCCCGACAACTTCGCGACCCGGATGATGTCCTCCATGTCCAGGTACGCGTCGATCGGCCCTTTGCCCTCGCCGACACGGTACGCCTCCCGCGTACTGAAACGATGCAGGGTCAGCCGGTCCTCCGCCGAGTAGACACCGACGGACGGGATATGCAGCTCGTGCGCCGCGCGGAACACGCGGATCGCAATCTCGCTGCGATTCGCGACGAGGATTTTTTTGAACATTATTTTTGGGCGAGGCTTCGCAGCCGTCAGAGTGCCACACTCACGACCGCTGGCAATAGTTACGAAAGACACAATATCCCGAACGTTGCGTCACCGGCCTGTCTCAACGGGATGACAGCGGTACCGCAACCAGGGACGGCGTCAATGATAAGAAACGCCGCCTAGGGAAGCTCCCCGAGCATCTGCTGCGCGGCCTCCCGGATCGCCTCGTCGTCGCCGCGCTGTGTCGCATTCGTGAGCGCGGCCCTGGCCGCTTCCGTGTTGCCGAGCTGGCTGTTTACGTAGCCCAGCGTCAGCCAGATTCGCTGGTGACCGGGGTCCTTCGCCACACCTTCGTTGAGCCTGCGCAGGGCCTCATCGGTCCGGCCGAGATAGAACAGCGTCAACCCGAGGTTGTTGTGGGTCTCCGCATCGTTCGGCGCGAACGTCAGCAACTGTTCGTAGAGCTGCGCCGCATTCTGGTACTGGCGATTGGCGAAGAACTGGTTGGCCTGCCGGGCTATCTCGGCCGGATCGCTCAGCGCCGGCTCGACGAGCCCCGGGGAACTCAGCCGCGACACGTCCGACGCCGTCATGCCGCGGGTCCACGCCGACGCCGCCGGGGCGGCTGTCAATGTATGGCCGCGCGCGGAACTGGTATCAGGCAGGTAGTATTCGCGGGTAACTGCAAAAACCACCAGGCCGAAAAACACCTGGAATACGAGGAGCAAGGTCCAGAACTTCTTGTCGCGAGTCATGATGTACGTATATACCCTGGCTTGGTCAGGGCAAAATATACTATTCGCGGGCGGGATTTTCGCGGCTATCGCGTACGGACATACCGATATTGCGGCCCGGCCCCGGGCGGTCAAAACGAACCTCGGGCCCGGACCTTGTCACGCCCTGCAGGGCCGACTTAGGGCAAGTCGGCTAGTGAATCTCTGCAGGCTCGTGCCGATTCAGAATCTCCATGATCTCGGAGCGGGTCGCATCCGGAACCATCACCCGAATCTTCCGGTGATCCCTGTCGATCTTTATCTTTTCGTTGGGGATACCGGTCGAGAGAAGATCGTCCTCGACATTTCTGACCGTCTTGAAGTCCTTGTAGGTTGCTACTACTGCTGCGGTCATTTCACTTTCTCCCGTTTATTGAACACGCAATCACCGATTGCACGGGCCGCCAGGACCAACTGCTCGCCCTGCCGGTACCTTCCAATATTGCTGCGAAATGCCGATTTTCAAGCGGCGTGACTCGTCTTCGCAGCGGACCGGGTCCGCGGCCCAGCGCAAGCCATCGACTGGAGAAGATCGAGCAGCAGAGCCAGGAAATGCTCGGCAGAGCGACGCGCAAGGCACAGAAATACGACGACCAGCAATAGCTGCACGCGCATTGCAGGTGAGTAAGCGGCGCAGGGCCTGTAGAATCGGCGCGACTGACACGAGCGGGAGTTCGTCATCGTCACGACCGACCCAGCGGCCACGAGCACGCCGATGCCTTACGAGGCGCCCGCCTGGGCGCAGGCGATGCGGCGCTTCACCGATTACCTGGTTTGCGATTTCCTCGGCGGCCCTCGCCCCTGGAAGCTCGCCTGGGTGATCAATTTCCAGAAGGCGGGGACGTTCGTGTTTCTGCTGGCCCTGATCGCTTACTACCGGAACACGTCGACGGCGGTCTGGGTGTACACCGCCATGCACGGCAGTTACGGACTGGTGTGGATTCTCAAGGACACGGCGTTTCCTGACGCGAACTGGCAACGACGTATCACGATCGGCGGCGGGATCAATGCGTTCGTTGGCGTGCTGGGGTGGTACTGGGTCTTCGGCTGGCTGCTGGTATCCGGGGTTTCGCAGCCGGACTACCCGCTGCCCGACTTCGCCTGGTTCTGCCTCTGCATCAGTCTCTGCATGACCGGATCTGCCATCATGATCGCGGCGGACGCACAGAAATACTTCACGCTGCGTTTACAACGGGGCCTGATTACCGACGGCATGCACCGCTACGTACGCCATCCCAACTACCTCGGCGAGATCATGATCTACGGCAGCTTCGCGATGATGGTCTGGCACTGGCTGCCGGTCGTAGTGCTCGCTTACATCTGGCTCGGGCTATTCGCCGTCAACATGGTGATGAAAGAAGCCAGCATGTCTCGCCACCCGGAGTGGGCGGCTTACAAAAAGCGGACCTGGTGGCTGATTCCGTACCTGCTCTAGGCCGGACCTCTGCAACTTATTTCTGTAATTCCTCGCGCACCAGGTTCGCCAGCTGCTCCTGGCCGAAACTGGGCAGCGGCCGGCCATTGACGAAGTACTCCGGCGTGGCCACGACCTTGAGGACTTTCGAGTCCTCGAGGTCCTTGTCCATGCGTTGCTGCACTTCCGGCGATTTCATATCGGCCTCGAGCTGCGCGACATCGAGCCCCACGCCGGCTATCGCCGGCAGGACTCGCTCGGGCTGCACGACGTGGTTATTCACCCATTCGCGCTGCGATGCGAGCAGCGCTTCGAGGGTCTCCCAGTACTTTCCCTGGTTTCGGCTCGCCTCGAGGATCCTGACCACGTAATCGACCCCGTCATGGAATGGTACGTGCCGAACGGACAGGCGAATCTGCCCGGGCAGTTCCGCCATCCAGCCTTTCACCATGGGATAGAAAAGCGCACAGGTCCCGCAAGCGGGATCGAGGAATTCGACGATGTGCACCTTGGCGCCGGGATCGCCAACCGACGGCGCGTGTTCGCTCGCCAGGGCCGCCTCGCGTGCGTCATCTCCGGCCGATGATGACTCCGGACCGCCACAGCCGGACAGCAGTGCTGCCAATACCAGGAATGGGGTAACGAGACTCGCTCGACGACTGCGATGTGGATTGCTCATGGCGGCTCCGTGTTTTTCGCCGCCAGGGACGGCATTGGGGATTAAAACCCGATTCTGGCAGATCGGGGGCGCCAAATCACCGCGGCGGCTTGGCTAACTGTGCCCATCGCTGTATTTTTCGAACCCATGATCCGAAACCAGCTAACCGGGCTTGCCACCCTGTCGTTCGCAGCCGTTCTCTTATCAGCGTGTGCAGACGTCGCGTCCCGGGCCGAGCCGCCGGTCCACTATCCCGCCGCCAATCTCGACAACGACGCCTATGATCCCGGCCCCGGGTGGCAACTGGCGTGGGCGGACGAATTCGAACGCGACACCCTCGATCCGGAGAAATGGAGGCGCCAGGTCGTAGAGGCCGGCCGTTTCAACGGCGAGTGGCAACGCTACACGGATAGCACCGACAACGCGTATATCGAGGACGGCTGCCTCGTGATCAAGGCCATCCACGTGACGGATACGCACGGTCCCGACCAGTACACGTCGGCCCGACTGCATACGTTGCCGGAGAGCGGCTGGCGCTACGGCAGGATCGCCGCCCGCATACAGTTACCGTATGGCCAGGGCATCTGGCCGGCGTTCTGGATGCTGGGCACCAACATCGATGAGAACGGTGGCGACACGCCGTGGCCGCAATCGGGTGAAATCGACATCCTCGAGATGTATGGCTCAAGAGACAACGCCGTCGTCGAAGCCAACATCCACTACGCCGGCAAACGGGGCACCCACGCAAACATGGGGGCGGTCGCCACCCGGCTGGAAGCAGGCAAGTTCGCGGATAACTTTCACGTCTTCGAAATCGAGTGGGACGCCGACAGCATCCAGTGGTTCGTTGACGGCAAACAATTCGCGTCGACCCCGATCTCCTCGGAAGAGTTCTCCGAGTTTCACAAGCCTTTCTTCATCCTGCTGAACATCGCGGTCGGCGGCAGGAGTGCGGGCCGGGTCGACGAAACGACCCGGTTTCCGCAGACAATGTACGTGGACTGGGTGCGCGTCTACCAGTAAGCGGACTCAGCGGTCCTTGATGCGCAGTTCGACGCGACGATTCTGGGCCAGGCCGTTTGCGCTCATGTCCGATGCGCCCGGATGCGACTCGCCATAACCGCGCGCACTCATCCGCGACGCCTCCACACCCGCCTGCTCGAGGTACTTACGTACGGCTTCGGCACGGCGCTCCGAGAGTTTCATGTTGTAGCTCTCGGGACCGCGCGAATCCGCGTAGCCGGCGATCTCGACCTGCAGGTCTGAATTGCGCTGCAGGACGGAAGCCGATTGATCGAGCATGCGCTTTGCGGTGGCGAGCAGCACGGCGGAATCGAAACCGAAGTAGACGTTCTTCAGCTTGACGACCTCGCAACCCCTGGCGTCAACCTTGACGCCGGCCGGTGTACCAGGGCACTGGTCCCGGTCATTGGGCACGCCGTCCCCGTCGCTGTCCACGGGAGCGGCGGCAACCACGACGGGAGGCGCCTCTTCAGGTTCGCTGGCAGCCATCGCGCTGGCTGCCGAAGAACCGCCGAAGTTGTACTGGAGACCAAGCGTCACAATCGCATCGGTCAGGGAGTTGTCGCTGTCGAAAGCGTGCCGCAGCCGGGCCTCGGTCCGCAGCGACCAGGGGCTGTCGCCGAATTGGATCTTCAAGCCGACGCCGCCCGTAGCCGTAGCATTGTTCGCCGTGGAGTCCGCCGGTGGCAGGCCACCGAAATCCGGGGTACCCACATCGGCGCGCAGATAACCCAGGCCACCGATAACGTATGGCGAAAACCGGCTTTCAGGAAGGAACTTGCCGATGACGTTGAACCCGAGCTCGAGGTGTTCCTGGCCCGGGAAGCCGTCGATGTCCTGGTAGCCGAGCAGACCCTCCAGTGACAGACGCCGGCTCATTTCCTTGCCGAACTGGACCTGCAAGCCCGCGAAAGAGTCGTCGATCTTCCGGTCGGGATCATCGTCGAAATAGACAGCGGACGGGGCAATGTACCAGTCGCCCTCTGCAGCCTGCGCTGCCCATGGCGCGGAGAACATCAATACGAGGATGGATAGCCTGAGTAGTCTGGTCACGTCGCTGCCTGCCTTCTGATCGCAACTGTTAAATGTAGATCACCCGGTCACGCAGAACTGTGAGGCGAATCACGTGCCGGGCACGCTATATGTCAAAAGATACACGATAGGCAGAAATGTCACAAAACGGAACCGCGGTCCTGGTACACGCACGCGGCGGGCTACGGCGCGCAACGCCCGCCTGGAACGAGGTTGATTGCTTCTGCGAGAAGTTCGAAAGGTAGCAGCCGGCCGATTCTCTTCAGTACGTTCGTCCCGGCCCTAGGGCTGCAGGTGCTTCGCCAGCAAAGCCTTAACCTGGTCCCTTTCTTCGGCCGTGAGGTTTCGCTGCAGGTCCTGTACGTCCGGGGGCAAATGTCCTCCCGACTCACCGTGCGTCTGGAATACGAAATGATCGAACATCGCGCGCCAGGCATCACGCTGTGCGGCCGGCAGCCTGGACAGCAATAGCATGCTGTGCGCCAGGCTGAGGAACGGCTTGTCGTGAACGGACTCCGCATCGTTCCACCAGTAATTGACCAGAATGTTAAGCGGACCGAGCGACTCCACGCCATGCCACCAGAGAATCGGGATGAAAATTGCATCGCCCGGCTCGAGAAGCGCCTCCTGTGCTGACTCGAGGGCGTCCCTGAACTTCGGGAAGGCCGAGTAGTCGGGCGCACGAAGATCGACCATGCTGATCGGTGAGCCGCCGGGGGTTCTCAACAGCGGTCCGATATAGAGGTTCGCGACCTGGTCGGGCGGAAACACGGTGAATCGTCGGCTGCCGCTGACGACACACGCGATGTTGTGGTTGTTGTCGAAATGCGTGGCTATCCGGGTTCGGTTGCCCAGCCAGATCCTCGGCGCGATGCGGTCATTCAACAGCGGCATCGGGTTCTCGTCCTGGAACTTCGGAAGGACCTCCGCAACCGGGATCGCCTGCAGAGCGATTGCCGGGGACTCCGGGGCTCCCACCAGTGACACGAGCATATCGAGGGCGGTACTGACCGTGACCCGCCGCTGCTCGAAATTGAAACCCTTCAAGTCCTCGGAGTAGAAAAAACGGCCGGCGATCTGCGGAGCGCCGACGATTCCGTTGACCGCGCCCCCGGCATCGAACCGCTTGATGTAGTCGGCGATGCCGGCCGGCGATCGAGCGCCTGCCTCGACGGCAGGCCAGTCCCGAAAAAGTCCTCTCATCACCGCCGGCTGGTCGCCGGGGAATATCTCGTTGTCGAAGACGCTTCGATCAACGTTGTGCCATTCCTTGATCTTCTGCAAAACCGGTCCTTCTGTGTCATCGTGTCTCGGGCCTGCGCGATCCGCCGCAGGCGGCAACTGCCGTAGTCTACACGTCTCGGCTGCCGCCTTGATGCATTGCCGGGGTGAAAGAAGTTTCGCCCCGGCCCCGTAGTGCATAGACTTGCTGGTCTCCCCCCCGGTGTTTGCGACGACAAGAGCCGTGCTGTTACCCAAATATCAATTCAGTCGACGGACGACGATCGAACTGATGCGGCTCGCCCTGCCGATGGTGGTCTCGCAGGGCACGTTCGCCATAATGATTTTCACCGACCGCTACTTCATGTCGCAGATCGATCCGGTACACATGGCGGCGGCGCTGGGCGGAGGTATCGCGTCGTTTTTTTCGTTCTGCTTCTTCATCGGGTTGCTCTCCTACACGAATGCGATGGCGGCGCAGTACCTCGGCGCCGGTGAGCCGGAGAAATGCCCGAAAGTCGTAACCCAGGGAATGATCATGACGGTGATGAGCGCGCCGTTCCTGACGTTGGTTACATTTTTCGTCGTCGGTATTTTCGAAGGCATGGGGCACGACCCGGCCCAGGTCGAACTGGAGCGCGCCTACTACCTGATCCTGATGTCCGGCGTGCTCGTAACGCTTGCGAAGACCTGTATCTCGTCATACTTCGCCGGGATCGGCCGGACCCATGTCGTCATGATCTGT
>Ga0209536_100010801_pt1 | contig 13426 bp, 14 predicted proteins | sample DeeMarSeWOR28_12_FD_187461 | JGI IMG/M metagenome (GOLD analysis project Ga0209536, IMG submission 187461) | Marine sediment microbial communities from White Oak River estuary, North Carolina - WOR-2-8_12 (SPAdes) (version 2) | ecosystem: Environmental > Aquatic > Marine > Intertidal zone >...
ATATAGCTTTAACCGCTTGAAGGGAACCAAAGCGCTGCGTTATAATGTTCAAATCAATTATCCGGCAGCCGAAGTGCTCGAATTTTATGACGCCGCCCTTAATGCCCGCGGCTGGAAACCGTCTTTTGAAATCTGTCAGCGGCACTGGGCAACTCTGGAAAACGACAGCCGCAAAGGAAGTTTTCGGGCCAGGCAGCTGTTCACTTCCTGGGAGCATCCGCAATACAGACTGCAGATATCTCTTCGGCTGAAATATCAACCGCCCGAGGCAGCATGGCCGGATGCGGTTGCGGTCCAATGCCGCCTGCAACCGCAGTTGGACAACGCCAAGCAGGCACAATTCTTTGACAGCCTGAAAGCATCCGGGCAATATCATGCCTTTACCAAAAAACTTATGGTCTACCGCCGAGCGGATGGTGACGTGGACCCGGACCTGCTTGCCCGGGACATCCGCAATAAAAAGGCAGATGAAAACCTGATCGTCTATAAGCAACTCATGGATGAGCAAAAACAGGCGATTGAAGACATCATTCAAAAAATGAATAAGCACAATCGGGTTAGTCCTTGAGAGACCACCTTTAAAAGGGTGTCTTTATGGTGGAGGCAATCAAATGAAGCCCATCGCATCAACCCCGCAACCGCCTTATTATGCCGTTATCTTCGCCTCCCTTCGTTCCGGCACCGATGAAGGTTACGCGGATGCGGCCGCACAGATGATGGCACTGGCATCCGAGCAGCCCGGCTTCCTCGGCGTCGAGTCGGTCCGGGAAGAAGGCGGCGCGGGTATAACCGTATCGTACTGGAAAGATAAAAAAGCAATTCGAGAATGGAAAAATCACGCCGCGCACCAGCAGGCGCAGCGATTCGGCAAAGAAAAATGGTATCGAAGTTATAAAATTAGAGTGTCGAAGGTTATGAAAGATTATGGCATCTAGCAAGCCGCCTCCAGAAAAAGAGCGACAGGAAAAAATTGTGGTCGAGGCCCGGCAAAGCCGCAGTCAGCGCGAAAAGACTTACCGGGAGAAGGCACTTAAAATGTACCCCTGGGTCTGCGCCCGGTGTGGTCGCGAATTCAGCGGAAAAAGGTTGCGCGAACTCACCGTTCATCACAGGGACCACAACCATGACTACAATCCGCCCGACGGCAGCAATTGGGAGTTGTTGTGTCTTTACTGCCACGATAACGAACACTCCCGGTATGAGGATTCGGCCCCGTTTGGCGACCCGACATCGAACGGGGAGCAGGCATCATCCGGTACCTTCAGGCCGTTTGCTGATCTCGGCAAGCTTTTGAAAAACAAAAAGTAGAACCAGCCATAATGTCCAGGGATAGATACAGCAGCTTTGATGAATTAAAGCACCATGAAGCGCTGGGCAAGGATTACACCCTTACCTTCAAAGATGCCGGGTCCCGGGTGACGATCATTGCCCCCCATGGCGGCAAAATTGAGCCTCGAACATCTGACCTCGCCAGACGGATTGCCGGTGATAATTACAACTTTTATTGTTTCGAGGGGATTAAAGCAAAGGGCAATGCCTGCCTGCACATTACCAGCCACCGGTTTGACGAGCCCGGGGCGGTAGAGTTGGTAGCCAGATCCGAGGTGGTTGTGGCCGTGCATGCCTGCACGGGCACTGCCGGCCTGGTTCACATTGGCGGGTTGAATAAAAAGCTGGGACGCCTGATCGGCAGGCAGCTGCAAAAAAGCGGCATCGCAGTTTCCAATGATCATCCCCGCTTTAAGGGATCGAATCCCGCCAATATCTGCAATCGCGGCCAAACCGGTGTCGGGGTCCAGCTGGAGGTCACCCGCGATTTGAGAGATGACCCGCAAGCGGTCGAAAAGATCGCCCGGGCCGTAAGGGCGGCCCTGTCAAATTACATAACGATAACCAATAATGGGGCAGGTTAAGGGCTATCCAAAGCTCAAGGAGCTATCATTTGCGGCGTTCCGGAGTATGGGCGTTTTTCGATTGCGGATTTGGGAATGCGGATTGCGGAACTTTGTCGGGTATCGGGCCCCAAAAAATATTAACCATCCGAGATCCTTTGGCGCCAACACTCCGAATTTGATCTAATCGCAGAATCCTGAGGTGACTCGGCTTTCTTTGTGGTTACGGATCGGTTAAATTATGGAATAAAGGATTAATGCGCATCCTTAGGACCTGAACAGCAAGCGTTATCTGCCAATGACCGAAAATGAAATATTGCAGGATCTGTTTTTTATCGAACGGGGCTTTCTCAACGGCAATCACTTTGTTTATCGTTCCGATGCCCCGGTGCTGATAGATACCGGCTATATTTCCGGGTTCGAAGAAACCAGGGACACCATCAACCGGCTGGGCGTGAACCTGTCCGATATTGCGTTGATCATCAGCACCCACACCCACTGTGATCATATCGGCGGCAATAACCGCATCCAACGGGAATCCGGATGCGACATCGCCCTTCACCGGGTGGGCAGATATTTTATCGACACCCGCGACGACTGGTCCACCTGGTGGCGCTACTACAATCAGGAGGCCGAGTTTTTTACCTGCACCCGATCTTTGGAAGACGGTGAGATGGTCACCCTGGGCCCCCACGAGTTCGAGGTTATTTACACCCCCGGCCATGCTGCTGACGGCATCGTACTGTACAACCGGCACGAAAGGGTCCTCATTTCTTCGGACACTCTCTGGCAAACGGATATGGCCGTAATGACCCTGCGGGTTGAAGGCAGCCGGGCCTTGTTTGACATGCAGGCCTCGTTGGAGAAAATTGAGAAGCTTGATGTACAAATGGTTTATCCGGGGCACGGCAAGCCGTTTGCCGACATGCCCCAGGCCATTGCCAGAAGCAAACAACGCATCCAAAATTTTCTCAAGCACCCGGATGCCATCGGTGACGACCTGTTAAAAAAAATCATCGTTTATACGCTGATGATGAAAAAAGTCTTGCCAGCCGACGCCCTGTTTGATTACCTGATGGCAACCCACTGGTATAAGGAGACCGTCGACCTTTATTTTAATGGCCGCTACGAAGCTAAATATGATGACGTCATCAATTCTTTCCTGGGAAGGGGAATTATTAAAGAAGAAAAAGGGTACCTGTCGACAACAGTTAAACCCTGAACCGACATATTGCCATCACTTCTAGTAACGTTTCCGGGTTCATACCCGCAAAACGAAAGGAAAACGATATGAAAATTTCAAAGGGCAAAGTGGTTAGCATGCATTATGCGTTACGAGACGCAACCGGACAAATACTGGACAGTTCCGAGGGACAGGCCCCCCTGGATTATCTGCACGGTTACGGCAATATCATTGCCGGCCTCGAAAAAGCACTGGAGGACAAAGCGGTTGGGGAAAAACTAAATGCGGTCATCCCCCCCGAAGAAGCTTACGGCATAAGGGAGGAATCTCTGGTTAAAACCGTGCCGCTGGCCAATTTTCACGATCCCCACGCGGTTGAGGTGGGCGCCCAATTTCAGGCGGAAACCAGCCGGGGTCCGCGGCTGGCCACCGTAACCGAGGTGGATGGCCAGGATGTGACCATCGACCTGAACCACCCCCTGGCCGATCAGACGCTTAATTTTGACATTGATGTCGTGGCAGTCAGAGACGCCACCGAAGAAGAGCTCTCCCACGGCCATGTGCATGGACCCGAGGGGCATGGCCATTGAATATCTTGAATGAAAGGATAAAATTTGATGCGGCGCAAACATTCTGAAGTAACGGATCCCAAGGAGATCGAGCGCATTCTTTCAATGACCAACATCGGGCGGATGGCCACCATCGGCAGGGACGGTTATCCCTATATAACGCCGGTTAATTTTGTCGAACTGGACGGAAATATCTATTTTCACTGTGCGCCCAGAGGTGAAAAGCTGGATAACCTGAAACAGAATCCGCGCGTCTGTTTCGAGGTAGACGTTCCCCTTGCTTACCTCGACCGGGCGTTGGATCCCAACCGCCCCGCCTGCCAGCTGCATCAATACTATCATTGCGTCATCATCCGGGGAAAAGCATCCGTCGTCGAAGATAAAAAATTGAAAGTCGCGGCTCTGAATGCCCTGGTGGCCAAACATGAGGGCCATGACGAATTCGAACCGGTCAATGAAGATATGCCCGATTGCAAAGCCTGTCATGTAATCGAAATCAAGCCGGAATCCGTATCAGCCAAAAGTGATTTCAGCCAGAACCAGCCGGAGGAAAAGCGGCGTGCGATCGCCGAATATTTGTTCAAGCGCAACCAGCCGGGTGATCGCGAAGCGGTAAAGGCCATGGGCTTTTCCTTATAGAAGCCACCACAAAAAGGTCTTTGGATTCAATATCTTTGTTGGTGCCTCGCGTTAAATCCTCGAAATACTATTGTATTCCTGCGGTTTAACACTCAGCCCCGCCGCGATCTTGAACCAAAATCCTCTTTTTGAGATGGCTTCTAATAGAATCTGTCTTAAAAATGCATATTACACTTAAGGAATAAGGGGGGCGGAAATGAACAAGAATGAATTGATCAAGCGGGTGGCCGAAAAGCTCGATGACGTGCCGCGCAAAGTGGCCGCGAAAGCCGTCGAGGCTGTTTTTGAATCGATTGCCGAAGGGCTTCAGGAGGACGGAATCGTTACGATTGGAAAATGGGGCACGTATTCTGCTGACGAGCTATAGGGTTAGAACCGGCCGGCGCCAGCGTTATCCGCCTGCTGCCACCGCTGGTGATCACGCGTGAAGCGATTGATACGGTGGTGGAAGCGTTGCAGGATACGTTGGGCGATTAACGATAATGAATATGGAATGGCTCAAGGCCCACGGCGCAAGGCGCAAGACCAATGATGATATCCTTTATACCTTGAGCCTTATGCCTTGAGCCGTGTGCCAGTTAATTTTATGCCGCTGGCCAAAACGCACCCATAACCGGAATCGAGTTTCGATTCGACCTTAAACTTGGGAGGCAAACGTGCCAAATCCAGTTGACTTTACAATTCGGGCCGCCACCGAAAACGATGTGCCCACCATTCTGGCATTGATCAAAGACCTGGCCGAATACGAACACCTTTCCCATGAGGTCGAAGCGACCGAGGAAGACATCCACCGATCCTTGTTTGCTGATCGCCCGGTGGCCGAAGTCCTGATCGGCGAGCATGCCGGCACGGCCGTCAGCTATGCGCTGTTTTTTTATAATTTTTCAACTTTTCTGTGCAAGCCGGGCATCTACCTTGAAGATCTTTATGTCAAACCGGCCTACCGCAACAACGGCTTCGGCCGCAGGATGCTGGCCCACATCGCCCGGCTGGCCAAAGAGCGCAACTGCGCTCGTTTTGAATGGTCGGTACTGGACTGGAACGAACCGGCCATCCGCACCTATGACCGGTTGAATGCCCGGCCCATGAAGGAATGGATCTTATACCGTCTGACCGGAAAGGCCCTGGATCAGCTGGCGCAGGAGGGCTGACCGCCGGGCCCGCAATCCTACTCTCAGCTCCAAACACCGTTCGCCATGTTTCTCATCCAACACCATAATGCCACCGATCCCGCCATCAATCTGGCCCTGGAAGAATATTGCCTGCGCAACCTGGATCCCGGATCCGAGTATCTGTTGTTTTATATCAACCGGCCCGCGGTCATCATCGGCAGGCATCAGAATCCGTTCCAGGAGCTCAACCACCAACTGGCCCGCCAAAACGGCATTCCGGCGCTGCGACGGATTACCGGCGGCGGGGCGGTTTATCATGATCCCGGCAACCTCAATTTCAGTTTTATAACCGATTTTGGCGTCGAAAAACTGGATTATTTTAAAACCCTGATTCAGCCCATCCTCAGCACTCTGCAGCGCCTGGGGGCACCGGCCCGGCTGGCGGAAAAAAATGATATCAGGGTCGCAGACCAAAAAGTGTCCGGCAATTCCCAGCACACCAATATGCGCCGGATGCTCAGCCACGGAACCCTGCTCTTTGATGCGAACCTCGAAATGCTGCAACGCGTGCTGGCTTCCAATCTGGTGATCACCCGATCACGGGCGGTCTCATCTATCCAGAGCGAAGTCGCCAATATTACCGGGCACTTGCGCCGACCTATCGGTCTGGATACTTTCCGAGCTGAATTGGTGGACGGTATATCCGAGGTTTTCGGTGACTTGATGGAATACCGGTTGACCGCCTCGGATTGGGAAGCGGTTGACCTTTTGGCCCAAAATAAATATAAAACCTGGGAGTGGACCTACGGGAGGTCTCCGGAATTTGACGTTCATCACAGCATCAAACGTGAATCTGAAACAATCGCTGTTCACTTTACGGTTAAAAACGGTATCATTGAAAGCTTCGAGTTGACCAATCAATCCAGGGTATCAGCACCGGCCCACGCCATTATCAGCAAATTGATTGGCAGGCGCTATGATCTTGCGTTAACCGGCGATCTCGCAGGCATCTGATGAAACGACTTAAAACCCATATAGATAAAAGTCTTATCTGTCTTTTTGTCCTTGTGGGCGTCATCATTTCAGGCGGAATCAGACCGGCTCTGGGCGGCGAGGATCCCGAGGATTTGTTCAACTACAGTTTTGCCGTCTGGCTGGGCAGCGGGTTTTACAAGATCAGTGACGCCGATAAAAGACTGGCTGTCCTGCGTGTTCCCGCAAGCTACACCTTGCGTCCGATGCAAAGCGAGGCGTCGACCCCCATGGACCGGTTGGGATTCCGTTTGCTGCTGCCGGCCGTTATCGCTTACGAGGAGCAAACCGACACCGAGTTTAGCTTTGGTGCCCTGGCCTTCGTACCCGGTCTCGAAATTGAGATCCCGGTCAATAAATATTGGAGCCTAAAACCCTTTGGCCAGATCGGGGCCGGCAAGGACACTGCCGGGGGGACCTTTCAGTATATTTATGGCGGGGGGGTCAAAAGCCTCGTCAGTGTTCCCTGGCGCAAGTTTGTATTCGGTATCGGCAATTCATGGGTCGTGGCAGAAGACCAAGATGCATCCTCACACGATACCACTGGATTTTCATTGTTTAACGCCGGTCTGGACATCCGCCATCCAGTCAATTTCAGCATCTTCGACCGCCAGCTCGATATCGGCGGCTATTTTGTTGTGAACTATTTCAAGAACCATGTTGATATCTTTGGCGCTGACGGCAACACGAGCAAATTAAAAACCCTCTACGAAGTCGGTTTGACATTTGGCGTCAGCGAAGCTGTCTCGATTTGGAAAGTTGATCTGGATCGGGTGGGAATTGACTACCGCTGGGGCGATGAAGGCCTCAGGGGAATCGGATTTAACCTGGGATTTCCCTTTTAAACATCGGGCGCTTTACAAAGATACCCGCTTATGCCATATAATTCGTCCAAACGGCCTGCAATCAGGGTCTACCATCCCACGTAATTATGTAAAATGCTAAAAGCACTGTCCATCCGCAATTTTGCCATCATCGATGATCTGCAAATCGACTTTTCGGATGGCTTCACCATACTGAGCGGGGAGACCGGCGCCGGCAAATCGATTATTCTCAACGCCGTCAATTTGCTGCTGGGCAGCCGGGCCTCGGCTGACCTGGTGCGGACCGGCGCCGAAAGCGCCGAATTGGAAGCATTGTTCCGGATTTCAGCGGACAGCCGCGTAGCCGCCATCATGTCTGACAACGGTTACGACCCCAGCGAAGGACTTCTCATCAGAAGACGCATCTCCCGCTCGGATAGCAACCGGGTATATGTCAATGGACGGCTTGCCACGATTGCCCTTCTGACCGCCATCACCGAAAATCTCGCCAGTATTTCCGGTCAACATGCCCACCAGGGACTGCTGAAAGAAGATCAGCATCTTCTGATCCTGGACCAGTTCGGCGGCTTGATGACATTACGGCGCCAGGTATCGGACCGGTATCATCAAATCCTGCCGTTGATTGATGAGCGCAAGCGACTCGAAGCCGACCGGCAGCGACAGGATGAGCACCTTGAACTGCTGCAATTTCAAAAAAATGAAATCACCGCCGCTGACCTGACCCCGGGAGAAGATGACGCTTTGGAGCAGGAACGTCTGCGCTTGAAAAATGCCGAAGCGCTTTACCAGACGATTTACGGCAGCATCGAAGGGCTTTATGGGGAATCCGGATCCGTCATCGAACGACTGCAGGAAATTAAGAAAAATTTGGCAACTGCCGGCCGGATCGACGCGGCTTTGAATGGCATCGCAGACGCTCTGGATTCGGCCACCTATCAAATCGAAGATCAGATCGACGCGCTGCGCGCCCATCTGAATTTAATCCAAATGGATGATCAACGCCTGGCGTCCGTTGAGGAGCGCCTGGATACGCTCAATAAGCTTAAGCGCAAATACGGCGGATCGCTGGACGCCGTATTAACTCAGTTGGAAACCATCGAGGGCCAGCTGACCAAGGTTGAAAATATCGGTCATCAGATCCGGGAAGTCGAACAAAAACTGGCAACCCTGCACGATGAGCTGACGGATCGGGTGCTGGCCCTGTCCCGCCAAAGAGCTGAAACGGCCAGGCAATTGGCGAAGAAGGTTGAACATGAACTGGGATCATTGAAAATGTCCCAGACTGACTTCGAGGTCGTCATCCAGCCGCTCACGGCTGATGAGAGAACCAATTCTTACCTCACCACCGGCAGCTCAGCCATAACCGAAGCCGGAATCGACCGGGCCACCTTTATGATCGCTCCCAATCCGGGGGAGGCCTTAAAACCGCTGGCCAGTATCGCCTCCGGCGGTGAGCTTTCGCGGGTGGTCCTGGCCCTGAAAGCGATTCTGGCCAACACCGATGCGGTGGAAACCATTGTGTTTGACGAAGTCGATGCCGGCATCGGCGGCGGCACGGCGGAAGTCGTCGGCCGCAAACTGTCCGAACTTGCCCGTCACCACCAGGTCATCTGTATCACCCACCTGCCGCAAATTGCCAAATTTGGTGAGCATCATTTCAGCATTGCCAAGCATGTGGCCAAGGGCCGGACAGTGACAGCCATCCAGCCGTTGAACAAAGAGGATCGCTACAAAGAAATTGCCCGCATGCTGGCAGGGGAAAATATTACCCCGACCACCTTGGAACATGCCCGGGAGTTGCTGGATAAATAGGTCTTGCTGTGCAAGACAGCTCATAGCTCATAGTTGAAAAAGAGACATGGAAAATGCTGATTGATAGATTTTTTGAAACAGGCCGCGAGTTTTTAGGCTGCCACTATCCGATTATGTGCGGTGCGATGACCTGGGTCAGCGATCCGAAACTTGTCAGCACCATCGGTAACGCCGGTGGATTCGGGCTGTTGGCCGGTGGCAACACCCCGGTCGATATTTTCGAGCAACAGATCGTTGAAACCCAGGAGCTGACCGACAGGCCCTTCGGCGTCAACCTTATCACCCTGGCCCCGGTTTACAATGATCAGCTCGCACTGGTCTGCAAACTGGGATGCCAGTTCGTCGTTTTTGCGGGCAGCATTCCGAAAAAATCCGAAATCGCGAAGGCCAAACGCTGCGGTGCCAGGGTCATCTGTTTCGCTTCCACGGCTCCCCTGGCGCACAGTTTAATCGAAAGGGGGGCCGATGCGCTGATTTTAGAAGGTTCCGAAGCCGGCGGTCACATCGGCCCGGTCGCCTTATCGGTTCTGATTCAACAGATTCTCTTCAACGTGGACAGTGTCCCGATCTTTATCGCCGGGGGGATTGCAACCGGCCGCATGATGGCCCACCTGCTGATGATGGGGGCGGCCGGCATCCAGATGGGAACCCGTTTTATCATGGCGCAAGAGTGCATGGCCCACGCGAAATTTAAAGAGACCTTTCGCAAGGCCAAGGCCAAGGATGCCATGGCAACGCCGCAATTCGACAGCCGCCTGCCGGTCATTCCGGTACGGGCATTGAAAAATGAGGGTTCCATCGAGTTTGCCAAGCTTCAGCTCGAACTGCTGAGCAAGCTGGACAACAACCTCATCGATCGGCATGAAGCGCAATATAAGGTGGAAGAATTCTGGGTTGGTGCGCTGCGCCAGGCGGTCATCGAGGGGGATGTTGCCAGAGGCTCGCTCATGGCAGGCCAATCGGTCGGGCTGGTGGATAAAATCCAACCCCTGAATGAGATTATCGATGAGATGGTAACCGATGCGGAATCAGAACTGCAACGGCTGAAAGGGATTTTCAATCGGCACGATGCGCCCTAGGCGTCAGGTCCCGCAATGGCAGGATTGTTCATTAGAAGCTGTCTCAAAAATGTCTTTTGGTCCAATATCTTTGTTGGTGCCTCGCTTTAAATCCTCAAAATACTGGTGTATTCCTGCGGTTTGAAGCTCGACCCCGCCGCGATCTTGAACCAAAATTCTATTTTTGAGATGGCTTCTATAGTTTCAATTGCCGACAGCCAATCGTCAATTGAGGCCGGTCCGGATGCCGTTTATAATTTTTCGACATTCGCTGCCGCGGGGCCGTTTGAGCCGTTTTCGATTTCAAACTGCACCCGCTGACCTTCGGTAAGCGATTTGAAGCCTTCGCCTTTGATGGCGGAATAATGGACAAAAATGTCTTCGCCGTCTTCTTTAACTATAAAGCCCCAACCTCTCTTGTTGTTAAACCACTTGACTGTTCCTTGCGGCATAGCTTTGAACTCCTGAACCACTTTTCAAACCTTTGCATCACAGGGCAGATTGCAAAGGGCTCCAATTGTTAAAATACTTCTGATACAACATAAAAAGGCAGGGTCATATTTGACTCTGCCTGTAAAGTCCGAATTTATCTCATCTGCGAAAAGAATACATCATGGATCTCGTCAACATCTCTAGCCGCCGGCCGTTGAGGAGTCAGCAATTTGGCAAATCCCCTGCAGTCATCGATCGCAGTTTCTATATCGCTAATAACCCTACAGGTGTCAAGAAAAAAAAGAATCGACCGGCTCCGGGATTGACAAATTTGCTAAAGTCCGTAAAATTCATTCTGTACACAGCGCCGCAATAAATGCTATATGTCCGCATTCCATCCGATGGTGATCGACTGATTCGGCTGAAGCTCTATCCAGTCAAACGCGGATCCGCTTTTTAGAGGGGTCGGCGGCGGGGCCGGTTAGAGAGGATGAACTGACAGAGGAGGAGAAGAAAGGATGCCAATCAAATTGTACGCCAGCCGGCGGCCGGTTCTGCTATATTTTTTAGCAAGTTTGCTTTTGCTGGCCGGATGTGCCGCACCCCGGCAGCAGGCTGTCAAGACCACCGACATCCCTCCTGATCAAAACATTCTGAGAGTCGGGGTGTCAGCCAATGCACAGCCCCTGGTTTACCGGCAGGGAAACACAATTGTCGGCCTGGAAGCAGATCTGGCCAGGGAGCTGGCAAAAGATCTGGGCAAGGAATTGCGCTTTGTGGAATATAAATGGGAGGATCTGATCCCAGCTTTAGAGGCCAATAAGATCGACATCATCATGTCCGGCATGTCGATCACCCGTCTGAGAGAGGTCAGAATTGCCTTTACCATCCCCTACTTTAGAAGCGGATTAACGGCCCTGATCCGCCGGGAGGATGCCGCCCGATTCAGCACCGGTCTTTTTGCCCTGACGACGAGCTCCGCCATCGGCGTGATTAAAGACACCACCAGTGAATTCTTTGTGGAGACCAACTACAGCAGCGTCAAAAAAATAGCGTTTTCAGATACAAAACCAGCGGTGAAAGCCCTGATCGACAAACGCATCGACATGTTTATATATGACGCGCCTTTGATTTTGTATTTAGCGTCTGAAAATGAAACCAACGGCCTCACGGCGCTGTTCACCCTGCTTACCGAAGAATATATGGCCTGGGGCGTGCGCAAGGACAATAAAACGCTCCTGGAATCGGCCAACAATTTTCTGAGAACGGCCAACGGCGACGGACGGCTGCAAAAAATGATTAAATACTGGATCCCCTTCGCCCAATAAATCAAAATTCGTGCTATAATAAAAGGGTTGAACCTTGCAGGGTTCAGCTTTTTTTTGGCATGCCCTCTTTGCGACCCAACTTGCCGCGGTCACCAATTGTTTGGACGGCGTTTCAACCCATACCGATCCGGCGGGCAAACAGATCCTTATGAACATATCTAAAAACAAATGGTTTCGCATAGCCGGCACGGCTGCCTTGCTGCTTTTTCTGCTGCTCTTAATGATTCGCCTGGATTGGTTGAATAAATTCCTTTACCGCCCCAAAACTTTAGAGTTATCAGCCGCTAATTTGCCCCGGGCCACAGAAACCTGGATGAACATTTTTCAAAGCAGCCGCAAAATCGGATTCTCACACACCCGCTTGTCAGCCGAAACGGATGGATATCACCTACAGGAAACGGTGCTGATGCGGCTAAATACCATGGGAATGGTTCAGGATATCCAGCTTAAAACCCGGGGACGCCTTAAAAATGATTACAGTCTGTCTGATTTTGATTTCGATATCACGTCAGGACGCTTCAGCTTTCATGTGGACGGCTCGTTATCAGGAAAGATCCTGACCATTAATTCCGCCAGTGGCGGATCCAGCCGCCGGATGGAAATCACGCTTGAGAACAAGCCATACCTGCTGGCCGGGATCACATCCGCCCTGGCCGCCGTCGATCTGAAAAGCGGCAACAAATATGCATTCCATATCTTCGATCCGGCTACTATGGGACAAACCCCTGTAATCGTGGAAATAATAGGCCAAGAGACCATCCGTATCGCCGGTGACCCAAAACCGGCCACCAGGATAGCCCTGAACTTTAAGGGTACATCCCAAACCGCCTGGATTGGTGCGTCCGGTGATGTGCTGCAGGAAAAGGGGCTATTGGGCATCCGGCTTGAAAAGACCACCCGACAGGATGCCCTTGCGGGCCTTGGCAGGACGGCCAGTGCGGATCTGACGAAAATGGCATCGATCCCTTCCAACGTGGTGCTCGAAGATCCGGCCCGGCTCGCGACCTTAAAGTTTGAAATTCAGGGTATTGCGGACAAGCGGCTCAGACTGGACGGCGGTCGACAAATTTACAAACAAAAAATCCTGACCGTCAACCGGGAATCAACCGCCCATCTGCCGGATCATATAAAAGTCGAGGATTTACAGGCATTTGAAAAAATATACCTGCAGCCGTCAGCCTTCATTCAGTCCGACCATCAAACGATCCAAGCCCTGGCAGGCAATATCGTCGCCGATAAAGACACGTCCCTGGCCAAGGTGCGGGCCCTGGTTGATTGGGTGCATCGCAATATTGAAAAACGGCCGGTTCTGTCGATGCCGGACGCACTTTCCACCCTGCAAAACCGCGTCGGGGACTGCAACGAGCACGCCGTGCTGTTCGCCGCCCTGGCCAGAGCGGCCGGTATTCCCTGCCGCCTGGAAGCCGGCCTGGTATATTTGAAGGGCCGCTTTTATTATCATGCCTGGAATTTGGTCTATCTGGGAAGCTGGATAACCGTCGATGCCCTTTTCGGTCAAATACCGGCAGACGTCAGCCATATAAG
>Ga0209536_100010802_pt1 | contig 13426 bp, 9 predicted proteins | sample DeeMarSeWOR28_12_FD_187461 | JGI IMG/M metagenome (GOLD analysis project Ga0209536, IMG submission 187461) | Marine sediment microbial communities from White Oak River estuary, North Carolina - WOR-2-8_12 (SPAdes) (version 2) | ecosystem: Environmental > Aquatic > Marine > Intertidal zone >...
CCCTGCGTTCCCTGCGCCTCTAGCGACCGAAGGGAGCGAGCGAGATACCCGGCGTTTTGGCGCTACACCGCCAAAAGCAGCCTCTCGCAGGGACGCAGAGTCGCAGAGAATTTTGTTGAAAATTATAGTCTGTTGACGATTCTGGTAATACCATCCTTAATCAGATATTCATTAAAGTTGATCAATAAGCCTACCTTCATTCCTGTAAGTTTCAAATAGGTTAACAATTGTTTTTTGTGGGAAGGGATAACCTTTTCGACGGACTTAAGTTCAACGATCACTTTGCCTTCTACAACCAGATCTGCACGAAATCCTTCATCAAAAAAGTCCTCTTTAAATCTGATAGGCATTGGCTTCTGACGTTCGACCCCTATACCACGTCTACCCAACTCTCGAAACAAGATACCCTCATATACAGATTCCAGGAGTCCTGGACCAAGCTCCTTGTGAATCATGAATGCCGCGTTCACGATATGACCAGTAAGGATGTTATGCTCCATCATGACTGAACCCCTTTATTTTTGTTATTATCTTATTCAAATTTTGTTCCACTGCGTTCCCTGCGTCTCTAGCGAATCCCGCCCTGGGCGGGATGAGCGAGCGAGAGATAGCCTTTTCAGGAATTAAACCAGAGGAGAACTTTAATGCACGAGGACAAAGGACTTCTCATTCCGAATAATCGGATGCCCGACGCGGCGGTGAACCCCATGTTTCTGGACCGCTGGTCGCCCAGGGCCTTCGACCCGGCTCCGCTCCCTGAAGAGGACATCGCCACCCTCTTCGAAGCGGCCCGGTGGGCGCCGTCGTGCAACAACGAGCAGCCCTGGCTCTTCGTCTACGGTGCCTCCGACGAGGAAAGGGAGACTTTCCTGGGGATCCTCACCGAGAAGAACCAGCGCTGGGCCCGCAGCGCCCCGGTGCTGGCCGTCCTCTTCGCCCGGCGCACCTTCGCCCGGAGCGGCAAACCCAACCGGTGGGCGGGCCACGACTGCGGGGCCGCGTGGGTGTCCCTGGCCTTCCAGGCCCGCATGCTGGGCCTCTACGCCCACGGCATGGCCGGGTTCAGCCAGGCGAAGGCCTACGAGCTGCTGGGCGTCCCCGAGGAGGAGTACGAGGCCATGTGCGCCATCGCCATAGGCGCCTACGGCGACCGGGACGCTCTCCCGCCGGAGGAGAGGGAGAGGGAACAGCCGAACACCAGGAAACCGCTGGCTGAAGTCGCTGTAAAAGGGAGATTCACGCCATAATCTTTTTTAACGGGTCCAACGTCCAACGTCCAACGGGGAAATGCCGTTCCTTTAAAAGCGTTATATTTAACAGGGATGAAGGGGATAAAGGGGACAAAAATTTAAGCCCAAGGCCCAAAGGCCAAAACCCGATGCCCAAAGGGAGAGCGTGGTTCCTGTGCGAGCGGCAAAGGCAGTTTCTCGCAGGGACGCAGAGGACGCAGAGAAAGGCGTAAAAACGCCTACTCTTCCCTCACCTGAACAGTTGAACCTTTCAGAACTGGATAAAAGTTAACTTTGATCCCGCTCTGAAGGGTTCAACGTTAGGATTTCGAAGAAATCCCTCTTCTCTCAGAAGAGGTCAGGTGAGGGAAGAGTATCAGGTTCTCTCTGTGAACTCTGTGTTCCCTGTGGTTAACTAAATTCTGTGTTTATATATATGGCCCATTTGAGATTTGAGATCTGAGATTTGAGATTGAACTACTCTCCCAATATTTTCATTCAAAACCTCGCCCGCATCTGCTCGGAGCATCTTCTAGCCGAAAAATACCTCCTCGCCCCCAACCTGCGCGTGGGCCACCAGTGGGTGGAGCTGGTGGCGCGCACGGGGCAGCCGGCGGTGAACCTGCGGGTGACCACTGTCAGGAGCCTGGTCCTGGAGCTGTCCGGGACCGCTCCGGGCCGGCTCATCCTGGGTCACGGCCCCGAGATCCTCATCTCCCGGGTCCTTTCGGACCTGCGCCGGGTTAAGCCCCGGTACTTCACGACCCTGGAGCCCTTCCCCTCTCTGATCACCGCGCTGGCAAGGTCCATGGACGACCTGAGGACGGCGGGAATTTCACCGAAAAGCCTTCAGGAAACGGGGAAACGGGGAAGGGGGGAAACGGAGAAGAATCAAAATCCTAAGATGGAAGAGCTGGCGGACCTTCTGGCCGGTCATGAAGAAGGGCTCAAGGAGGCCGGGCTGATCGATTACGGAGGGCTGCTCACCTCCCTGGTCCGGGACCTGCGTGACGGGCAGAAACCCCTGCCCGAAGGGACGATGGTTCTCGCGCCCGACGACCTTCAGTACAGGGGGCTGGAGCGTGAACTTGCCGATCTCCTGCCCGTTGTCATCATCACGGGTCTCGAGCCGTCTCCGGAAAGACTACCGCCCGAAGACAACCTGACCGACCTTGATCGCCTGGCATGGATGGATTCCCCGCGGGACGCTCCGCCTAATGCTTCATCTCCGCAGGGCGACGGCACCCTCGAGATCCTAGGCGCCTCGGGGGAGGTCAACGAAGTCCGCCTGGCTTTAAGAAAGTGCCTTTCCGGCAAGTGGCCTCTGGACGAGGTGGAGATCCTGTACACAGACCGCGCCACGTACCTGCCCCTGCTATTCGAGCAGCTTGCCCGCCACTTCCCCTTCGAGACGGGGGACCTGGACAACCTCCCGGCGACCTTCTCGGAGGGTATCCCGTCGGTGTATTCGCGCCCGGGCAAGGCGCTTCAAAGCTGGGCTGTCTGGGCCATGGAGGGGTACCCCGCAAGGACCCTTGCCGGCATGCTCGCCGAAGGGCTTTTAAACCTCGACGGGGAACAGACCCAGGCTTCACGCGCCGCCGCGTCCGACCTTCTTAACCGCCTCGGGGGCGGGGCCGGGCCCGGAGCAGCCGCTGCCGCCGTCAGGGCCGCCCTTGAGGATCTTGCGGGAAGGCCCGGCCGGCTCTACGACGAGAACGGCGAGGAGGTCCCGGGACGCGGGACCGATCCCGGCCTCCTGCGCTGTCTAGAGAATTTCCTTTCCCGACTTGAAATATGCACACCCCTCGGAAACCACGGGTTCAAGGAGATCCTGGAAGGCGCCCTGTGCTTCCTCGAGACTGCCGTACGCACGGCGGGGGAGTTCGATGAGTACGCCGCAAGGGCCCTCAGGCTTGAAATGCAGGGCACCCTGGAGCAGGTGAAGGCTTTGGGCCATGCGCCGGAGGGAGACCCCCTGGGGTGGATCGTCTCCCTCGTTGACGAGGTGAGGGTTGCCGGAAGCGGTCCCCGGCCTGGCCGCCTGCACGCGGCGCCCCTCCTTTTGGGAGGCTACACGGGACGGCCCCGCACCTTCGTCGTGGGCCTTGACGACGCGCGGTTCCCGGGCTCGGACAGGCAGGAGCCGGTCTTATTGGATGCCGAGAGGATATCCCTTTCGCCCCTCCTCACCCTCTCGGGTGAGCCGCTCAAAGTAAAGGAAAAAGCCCTGAAAGCCCTGGCGGGCCGGATCAGCGGCACCCTGACGCTGACCTGTTCCCTGACGGACCTCGTCGACGACCGGGAGACGTTCCCCGGCGCCTCCCTGGTAAGGGCTTTCCGGATCCTGGCAGACCCCGATGCGGACCAGGAAGCGATCTTAAGGCACCTTTCTCCTCCTGCCGGGTTCGTAGACCCCGCAGGTAAAACCTTTCTAGACTCCGGCGAATGGTGGACGGAGAAGCTGGCAGGCTCCTCCCCCACAGCCGGTGCCGAAGCTGCCGTTGGCAGGCGCTTTCCGAACCTCGCGCGGGGGACGGCCGCTGCCGCCATGAGAACGGGTTTCAAGGTCACTGCCTTCGATGGGCTGACCGGTCCTCCGCCTGAGGAGCTCGACATTTTGGCCGCAACCGGCCCCGCCGCGTCGTCGAACCGTCTCCAGACTCTCGGCGCCTGTCCTTTACGGTACTTTTTTCAGTACATCCTGGATCTGGAACCCGTCGAGGAGGAGGCGGCGGAGCCCGGAAAGTGGCTGTCCCCCGCGGACAAGGGGAGTCTCCTGCACGAACTGTTTCACGTCTACATGGATTCTCTCATCAGTGAGGGCCGCGCTCCCGATTACGGGCGGGACATTGCCGGCCTTTACAGCCTGCTGGACGACCTCCTGGAAAACCACGCCAGGACATCCCCTCCCCCCGGCCTCCACGAGAGGGACCACGAACGCGGACAGCTGGCGGAGATGGCCCGCATCTTTCTGCGGGAGGAGGAGCAGTTCACAAAAAAACACGAACCCCTGTATGCGGAGGCCTCCATCGGCCTTCCGCCTACGGACCTTCCCACCGGGCTTGACAGGGCCGAACCGGTATCCGTGGAGCTGGCCCCCGGACGCCGGGTCAGGATGCGGGGGCGCATCGACCGCATCGATCGGAGAATCAGCGACGGAGCCTACGTGATCACGGATTATAAATCCGGCAGCACCTGGCTCTACACCCGCAAGGACCCCTTCTGCCAGGGACGGGTGGTCCAGCACCTTCTGTATGTGCTGGCGGTCCAGCAGTGCCTTGTAGAAGCCGGGGAACCGCGCGCCAGGGTGGCGGCCTTTCGCTTTCTCTTCCCCACCGCGCAGACCCAGGGGGAGGATGTGGTCTTCGAGCGGGAAAAACTGGAGAAAGGCCGGGAGGTGCTGGGGCTCCTGACCGACATCGCCGGGGCCGGATGCTTCACACCCACCGACGACGCTGACGACTGCCGGTGGTGCGACTACACACTTATCTGCGGGGACATCGCGGCTCAGGCCCTTGCCATGACGGAAAAGCTTGCCGGCGGCGATCCGAATCTCACCGCCATGAGGAAGCTAAGGGGCTATGAGTAGGGAGACCACCCGCCAGCTGCCCGACGCCGCCGAGCGCTTCAAGATCGAGGAGAACCTCGACACGAACTACCTCGTGGAGGCGGCCGCCGGCACCGGGAAGACCACCAGCATGGTCCGGCGCATGACGGCCCTTGTCGCCTCCGGCAAAACCCCGGTCCACCGCATCGCCGCCGTGACCTTTACCCGCAAGGCCGCCTCGGAGCTCAAGATCCGCTTCCTTTTGCGGCTCGAAGAGGCCCTTGCAGAGGCTGTTAACACTGGCGACGAAGAAAAGGCGGACCGCATCCGCGAGGCCGTCGAGAACGCCGGGCGGTGCTTCGTGGGGACGATCCACTCCTTCTGCGCCAGGCTTTTGAGGGAGCGGCCGGTGGAAGCCGGCGTCGACCCGGCCTTTACCGAGATGGACGAGGACGACGACGAGCGGCTGCGCCGCGTCTCCTGGGAGGAGCAGATGTCCGGCCTTGGCAGCGAGGAGGAGCTTGGCCGCATCCTCGCCGCCGGGCTGTCGCCCGGTGAGCTCTTCGGTCTTTTCGAAACCGTGACCGGGCAGCCCGACGTCGACGCCTGGCCCGCACCGGCACCGGTCCTGCCGGACTTGACGGCAGCCCTCGGAGCGCTTACTGACTACCTGGCTCACATCGATGCCCTGCTTCCCCAACTGCCTGCCGAGACCGCTTCGGACTCCCTCATCCCGAAGATGCGCCGGGTGCGGCGCATGGTGAGGAACGCCCGCGACCTTGCAGATCCCCTGACCCTTTTTACGATCCTCGAGACCTTTGCTTTGAGCGTCAAACCGGTGCAGAGGAACTTCCCCGGGGGAAAGGAGCAGGCGCTGGGCGAGGCCAAAAGGTGGGAAAAGTTCAACACGGAGGTGGCAGCGCCCGCCGTCACGGCTTTTATGGAGTACCGCTATGCCGTGGCGCTTCAGACGGTGCTTCCCGCCGCCCAACGGTACCGGAAACTCAGGACCCTCACGGGGTCGCTCAATTACGGGGATCTCCTTTTAAAGGCCGCCGCCCTGCTTAAGGACAGCCCCGAAGTCCGGCGGTTCTTCCAGGACCGGTACCGGTATCTCCTGGTGGACGAGTTCCAGGACACCGACCCGGTCCAGGCCGAGGTGATGATGTTCCTCACCGCCACCGATGCCAATGAAAGGGACTGGCGCCGATGCGTTCCCGGGCCCGGATCGCTCTTCGTCGTGGGCGACCCCAAGCAGTCCATCTACCGGTTCCGGCGGGCGGACATCGCCATCTACAACGAGGTGCGCGATATTATCACCGGTGCTCCCGGATCAACCAGTAGCGGGGAGAAGATCGAACTTACCGCCAACTTCCGGTCCCGCCCCGAGATCCTGAGCTGGGTCAACGAGGTGTTCGAGCCGCACTTTCCCACCGAGGAAACGGACGAAGCTCCCCGGTACGTTCCCCTTAACCCGGGAAGGCCTCCTGTGGAGGGATCGTCGCAGTCCGCCCTTGCCGGCATCCGCACCGTCACCCTGCCCCCCACCTGCACCAGCAGTGAAAAGATCGCCCAGGTCGAGCCGGAGAGGACCGCCAGGACCATCCGGCACATGGTGGACTCGGGCGCCACGGTGACCGGGAAGGACGGCAGTCCCCGGCCGTGTACGTGGGGGGACTTTCTCATCGTCACCATGAAGAAGGAGAACCTCACGCCCTTCTCCATGGCCTTGGACCGGTGGTCCATCCCCCACCAGGTGACGGGGGGGACCGCCCTGGGCGAGGCGCCCGAACTGCGCGACCTTTACGTCGCGGTGAGGGCGGCCGCGCGGCCCCACGACCCGGTGGCTTTCGTCGCCGCGCTGCGGTCTGCGATGTTCGGGTTTTCCGACGCCGAGCTCCTGGCCTGCCGGCTCGCCGGCAGCAGGTTCCGCTGGGACGATCCCGTGACGAAGGGGATCGATAAAAATCTGGATGAAAGGCTTGGAAGAGTCAAAGAGACATTCTCCCTCTTCGTACGGTGGCTCGCCACCCTTCCCGCCGTGGCCGCGTTAGAGCGCATGGCCGAGGCTCTCGGACTTCCCGCCAAGGCGGCGCTAAGCGCCGATGGGGACCTGAGGGCCGGCAGCCTCTACAAGGCGCTGGAGATCTTAAGGGGAGCTGCCGCCCAGCGTCCCACCCTCGACCACATCCTCGAGACTCTGGAGAGACTGCTCACCGGGGAGGAGGCCCACGACGGCATGGGGGCCCTGCCACGCCCCTCTTCGGTCGTGCGCGTCATGAACCTTCACAAGGTCAAGGGGCTCGAAGCTCCCGTGGTGTTTCTCGCCACGCCGGCGGGCCAGTGGAGCACCACCCCGTCCCTGCATATCGAGCGCAGCGGCAGCGAGGTGCACGGATACGCCGAGGTCCAGGGGGCGGGGACCGCTTTCGGGCGCGGCCCGACGGTCGCCCACCCCTCCCGGTGGCTGGAAGATTGGGCGCCAAGGGAAGAGGCTTTTTTAGAAGCCGAGCTCGTCCGGCTCCGCTACGTCGCGGCCACCCGGGCGGGGAGCATGCTGGTGATCACAAAAGCCCCGAGGGCTGGTTCCCACCCGTGGGGCTTTTTCTACAAACACCTGGACGGCGCCTCCGAGCTGGAAGACCCGGTGGATATCGTCCCCCCTGTATCAGAAGAAGAAGAGATCGGCCCGGACGAGGCGGGCGATCCGGCCGCCTACCGGGAGCGCTGGGAGGAACTTCTGAAACCAGGCTACGGGAAGGTCTTCCCCTCGCGCCTCGCCGCCCCCGGCAAGGATCCCCAGCCCCCCACCGGCGAGCACGGCACCGCCTGGGGCACGGTTATCCATCGTCTCCTGGAGGCGGCCATGGGATCGGACCTGGAAATGAAGGAGCTGGAAGAACTGGCCGCTGTGTACCTTATCGACGAGGAGCTTTCCAAGGAAGAAGCCCCCCGCGCCGCAGCCACGGTGCGCTCCGTCATCGCGTCCGACACCTGGAAAAGGGCCCAGGCGGCCTCCCAATGCTTTACGGAGATCCCGTACACCAGAACCTATATAAAGGAAGGGATGGACACGATAGAGACCGGCGTCATGGACCTGGTGTTTCTGGAGGCCGGCGGCTGGGTCATCGTGGACTACAAGACGGGATCTAAAGACAGTGAAAAGTACAGGCCGCAGCTTGAGGCTTACAGGGAGGCGTGGGAGAGTTTTGAGGTGGGAGAGGTGAAGGAGGTGGGGATCTACTGGGTAGACCATAACACATATGATCCCCTGTAGTTCAGGGTTCAGAGTTCAGAGGAAAGCTTCTGGTTCAACGTTCAATGTTCAACGTAGGGAAATCGTCCAATGTCCAACGTCCAACGTGAAAACCATGATGTCATTGCGAGGAGCGTCGAGCGGGGCGAGAGCGACGTGGCAATCCCGGGCTTTGCGGCCATAAGGCCTGGAAACCAGACTCACGCAAAGCACGCCAAGGACGCAAAGAAAAACTGAAAAAAGGTATTCTGCAGTTAAGCACAGGGAGGGAGCATGAAGGTCATCTGTTCTTATTGTCGAGAGACGATTGAGGAAGACCAGGCAGCCGCGGAAAGCAACATATCCCACGGAATGTGCAGCGAGTGCTACGAGCATTTCAAGCCGCAATGGGAGGGCCTGTCCCTTGGTCACTACCTGGATCGGTTCCATGCACCAATCCTCGTCGTCGACGAGAACCTCCGACTCCTGGCGGCAAACCAGGTAATGGCCGACCTCCTCGGCCGTCCGGAGCGGGAACTCAAAGGGCTCCTGGGCGGCGAGGTCGCCGAGTGCATTTACGCGCGTCTCGAGGAAGGGTGCGGCAAAACGGTGCACTGCACCGCGTGCACCATCAGGAACTCGGTAACCCACACCTTTAACACCGGAGAGACCCTGGACCAGGTCCCCTGTTATGTCGAGCAGGATACCGGGACAAAACTCTTCCGCCTGACGACCGTCAAATTGAACGAGTCGATCCAGATGATCCTGGAGCCTGTGCCGGAGGAAGAAAACCCAACGCCCTCGGAGTAACACAATTTTGAGTTTCTATGAGTGCGGCAATATCGGACTCACGCAGAGAACGCAGAGGACGCAGAAAAAGGCTAAATACTGAATTAAAACTTGTCATCGCAAGCTGATGCTCGTGTGAAGCGATCTCGGAAGTTTCACCGGAATCTGTGTTTCCCAGTTCACGAATCACAAATCACGAATCACGGATTTTTAAACAGGGATGAAGGGGATGGAAGGGATATAAACCAGGTTCAACGTTCAACCTTCAACGTAAAATCTTGTCATCGCGAACTGAGGCTTGAGTGAAGCGATCTCAAGCCTTGCGGCTCGAAAGCCTGAAAAGCTGGCCTCTCGCAGAGCCGCAGAGAACGCAGAGGAAATTTCTAATGCCTTATCCTCATGAATATATGGTTGCAACGGACAAGTTCGCCGCTTTCCTAAATGACGTCAAAAAGGAAGCGGGCTTCGGCAGCAGCCACATGGCCTACACCATGGTCCAGGGGGTCTTCCAGGTTTTCAAACGCAGGGTGAACTTTAAGGACGCCATTGCGTTTGCCAACGTCCTGCCCGTCGGCATGCGTGCCCTCTTTGTCGACGACTGGGACCCGGATGAAGAACGGCTGCCTTTTACGAACCTCGAAACGATGAACAGGGAGGTCCGGGACCTCAGGCCGGATCACAATTTCGCCACAGATAAGGCGATCCAGCAGGTGGCGGGAGCTTTAATAAAGCACGTGGATCATGAAAAGCTCAGAAAGGTGCTGGAGGGGATTTCGGGGGAAGCGATGCAGTTTTGGGGGAAAGGATAAATACAGTTCCTGGTAACTGGCTCCTGAACGGCAGTACCGAGTTCCTGGTGCCTGGTTCCTGGAAAAAACACTGTATGCAATATTTTTTTCCAGGCACTAGGTCCTAAGAACTAGGCACTATCTTCCAGGTACCAGGCTCAAGGCACCAATTTCTTTGCACTATGCACTGTGTACTTTGCACTTTCCTTTTCCCGTTGGACCTGTTTCCCTTCGTTGGACTTTAGTAATTCCCCTCTTCCGCCTAATCCCAGTATCCCCGGAATAAATCAGGGTTCAGCCGTGTAACAGGTGTAACCGCGATCGACGTTCGTCCGACGGTAACCTGTCAAAGATCCGGCAGGCCGAGGTTGATTGGACTATTATTTAAAATGAGGATAACCGGGAAAATCCAGCACGGTAGAAGCCGCTTCAGCAGTTCGCAGGAACGGCATGGAGGAGGAAGTGTCATGAGATGGAAAATCGCTATCATTTTTCTTCTGGTCATCGCCGGCCCGGCGGCAGGCGCCGCCTTTGCCCAGGAAGTTCCCGATGCCGGCACCACCCTGTCACCCTACTTCCTCGTCAAGAGCGAGGACACCTCCACCGACGTGCTGCCGCTTAAGTCCACCTCGGCCGATGTGGACATTGCCGGTGTCATAGCAGACGTGCGGGTGACCCAGGTTTACAGGAACGAAGGGGAAAAAACCCTCGAAGCCATCTATGTCTTTCCCGCCTCGACGCGGGCGGCCGTATACGGGATGACCATGACCATCGGGGACAGGACGATCAAAGCCCGGATCCGTGAGAGGGAGCAGGCCAGGCTGGATTACGAACAGGCCAAGCAGGAGGGAAAAAGCGCGTCCCTGCTGGAGCAGCAAAGGCCCAACGTTTTCCAGATGAACGTGGCCAACATCCTGCCCGGCGACGAGATCAAGGTTGAGCTCAGCTACACCGAGCTCCTCGTGCCCACCGACGGGACCTACGAATTCGTCTATCCGACGGTCGTCGGGCCGCGATACTCCAACCTTCCCGCCGCCTCGGCCCCCTCCTCCGAACACTGGGTGGCGAACCCGTACCTGAAGGAGGGTGAGGCGCCGCCCTACACCTTCGATATCAATGTCAACCTGTCCGCCGGTCTTCCCATACAGAAGATCAGCTGCCCCACCCACAGTACCTCCGTCGATTATGACGGGAAATGGTTCGCGTCCGTTAACCTGGACGAGTCGGAGACCTTCGGCGGCAACCGGGACTTCATTCTCAACTATCAATTGGCCGGGGGCGAGATCGAATCGGGCCTGCTTCTTTACAAGGGAGAGGAGGAGAACTTTTTCCTTCTCATGGTCCAGCCCCCCAGAAGGATCGAGAGCCGATTCATTCCCCCCAGGGAATTCATCTTCATCGTGGACGTCTCGGGATCCATGAGGGGCTTTCCCCTCGATATTTCGAAGAAACTGCTCAGGGATCTCATCTCGAACCTGCAGCCCACCGACAGGCTGAACGTCCTCCTGTTCGCCGGCAGATCGGCCGTGCTCTCCCAGGAGGAGTCCCTCCCAGCAACCGCTGAGAACCTGGAGAAGGCCATCGCCTTTATCGACAGGCAGCAGGGCGCGGGCGGCACCGAGATCCTCCCCGCCATGAGCAGGGCTCTCGGCCTGCCCCGCCCCGAAGGGATGGCGAGGACCATCGTCACGGTGACGGATGGATACGTCAGGGTGGAGCCGGAGGTGTTCGATCTGATCCGGACGAGTCTCGGCGACGCCAACATGTTCGCCTTCGGCATCGGGTCGGGCGTCAACCGCCACATCATCGAGGGCATGGCCCACGTGGGCATGGGAGAGCCCTTTGTGGTCACCAACCGGGAGGAAGCGCCGGCCGAGGCGGAAAAGTTCAGGAAGTATATCCAGTCTCCGGTCTTGTCCCATGTGGAGCTTGAGTTCGAGGGGTTCGATACCTACGACGTGGAACCGCCGGCCATACCGGACGTGCTGGCTGAAAGACCGGTCGTCGTGGTGGGCAAGTGGAAGGGCGAGGCTGCCGGAAAGGTTCACCTCGCAGGGTTCTCCGGGCAAAGCAGGTATGTAAAGAGCTATTCCGCAGGCGGATATCAGCCGATGGAGACCAATTCAGGCCTCAGGTACCTGTGGGCCCGCCACCGCGTCATGATCCTGGATGATTTTAACAATCTGCGCCAGGACGAGGAGCATAAACAGGAGATCGTGAACCTGGGCCTGAAATACAATCTCCTGACCAGGTTTACCTCCTTTGTCGCCATCGACACCCTAGTGCGGGCCGAGGGCGGAGACTCCGAGACGGTGACGCAGCCTCTCCCGCTGCCCCAGGGCGTTCCCGATAGCGCTGTGGGCGGCGTCAAGATGATGGCGTCGCAAGCGTATGCTCCCCTGACGGAAGCACAATCCTCAATGCTGGCCAGGCGTATCGATGGAGCGCAGGTTCCGGGACCGGCCCCGGAACCGATGAGCGACAAATCCGGGGATTTCGCCTTACCGCAACCTGTGTTCGCCATGGGCGAGATACAGTCGTCCGATCCCGCGGTCCCGTTGGGCAAGCTGGCCGCTCTGGTAAAGCCGCACATGAAATCCCTGAACATCTGTCAGGGCCTGGGACAGGTTCCCTCCGACCTTAAGCTGGAGATCCGGATCGCAAAGGACGGGAAGGTGGAAAAGGTGCGGGTGCTCTCCGCCACGGCGAACGAGTACCTGCGCAAGTGCCTCGTCGAGCAGGTCGGCAAATGGCAGCTTGAAGGATTGCGAAACAAGGGGACCGTTACTGTCATCGTTCCGTTGATCGTCAGGACGTGAGGAGGAGCTGGAGCTGCGGGGGTGATTGATTGTGAAAATATCACTTTCATGAACAAAAGCGATGAAAGCTATAACGCAGGGGGCCGCAGGACGGCCTTTCCAGGCCGATTCGCAGAGGGCCGCAGAGGAAATATTGAATCGGGGGAAAGAGCGGTTCCTGTAAAGGCGGTAAAAGCTGTCACCACGAAGGACACGAAGGAAAACCTAACGGTTAAGTGCACATGTGCACTAGTGCATGAGTGTAAAAAAGCCAGTTCGGGATGATTGCTTTTTCCGTTGGACATTAGACGTTGGACGTTGGACCTGCCCACCATCGTAGGACAACAAGTTGCCCACGATAGTGGGCAGTTTCCCTTTAAAATCAATCAGTTGCATTTCGGATACTGTATGCAGTAGACTTGTGGCAAGGTCTTGGGGCTGTTCTCAGAGTAGTACTCAGTATTTGGGGAACTATATCCTCACAAGGATTACACCATACCACCCCGGGGAAAATGGGTAGTTTTTATTTTTAAATAGGTAATGAAGATAGGACCCGACCCTAAGGATGTCTCAGTACATGATGAAACCTTAAGAGGAGGGCAAGTATGGCTAAGATGAGAGTCTTCATCAGTTTTGACTACGACAAAGATAAGCACTACAAGAACCTGCTTGTTGCGTGGGATAAGAACGACCTGTTCGACTTTAGCTTTTACGATGGTTCTGTGACAGTTCCTGTCAATAGCACCGATGCCGGTCCTATCCGGCGCGTGATTTCCCAGCGCATCGCTGATTGTCCACGCTTTCTTTGCATCGTAGGCAAGGATACTCACAAGAGCAACTGGGTGAAGTGGGAAATCGACAAGGCTTTGGAACTCAGGCGTAAGATCATCGCCGTTAAAACCGATCGGTCGAACACGACGCCAGCGAATCTGCTGAACGTGGGGGCATCATGGGCGCTCTCTTTCACATTTGACGCCATCAAGAAGGCGCTTGAAGGTGTTTGAGCAGCCTAATTACAGCCCGGAGCAGAGGGTGCC
>Ga0209536_100010803_pt1 | contig 13426 bp, 12 predicted proteins | sample DeeMarSeWOR28_12_FD_187461 | JGI IMG/M metagenome (GOLD analysis project Ga0209536, IMG submission 187461) | Marine sediment microbial communities from White Oak River estuary, North Carolina - WOR-2-8_12 (SPAdes) (version 2) | ecosystem: Environmental > Aquatic > Marine > Intertidal zone >...
CGGGGAGCTTGCCCATGAACTGGGGGGCACATTTGTGCCTATGGATGTTGAAGAAGACGTGGCCCGGGTAGTGGTGCAGGAAGTGTGCATTGATTTTTCATCGTTCAGGGAAGGAGCAAAGTCCATTGAAGAAGATCTTTTGAAGCGGGATTTCACTATCAATAACATGGCAGTCCCTTTTCCCACAAAAATTCCTGATTCATGGGACAGCATTGAAGATCCCGAAATTATTGATCCGGCTGAAGGTCAAAAGGACCTTCAGGACAAAATAATACGGAGTACTTCCGCAACGGTTTTTGTCAGTGATCCCCTTCGATTGCTCCGGGCATTCCGTTTTATGGCAAAATTCGGTTTTGCAATCGAGCCATCCACCCAAAAGCAGATCAGGGAATACATTCACCTTCTTTACCTCGCTGCAGAGGAACGGATTGCTTCTGAACTTGACGCCATCATGGCGGTGCCTGAATCGATTAAGACATTAGAGGCCATGCATGAAAACGGGGTTCTTGAGGAACTGCTGCCGGAGATGTACAGGGGAGTTGGTGTAAAACAGCCCTCCAGCCATCACCTGGATGTTTTTGAACATGGGATTGCCGCCCTCAAGCAGATGGAGACAGTGCAAAAAGATCCAGGGAAGTACTTTCCCGGTTATGGGGAATTGTTCAGCACCTACCTGCAAGGGCGCAGAACAAGGATCCTTTTGAAATGGACTGCATTGTTCCATGATCTGGGAAAGCCGGAAACACATGAGATCAGGGAGGATCGGAACGGTCGTATCACTTTCTATAACCATGACAAAGAGGGGGCACGTATATTTGCTATTATTGCGGACCGTTTAAAGTGGGGCAGGGATGACAGGGATTTTGTCTCCCTCTTGATTTCGGTCCATATGTGGCCTTTTCACCTTAATAACGCCCGCAGGAAAACAGGACTGACACCTAAAGCTTATTTACGTCTTATTAAAGCAGTGGGAGAAGAATTTCCCGGGCTTTTTATTGTGGCCATGGCAGACAGCCTTGCCGGGTGTGGGATCGGCAAACCTCCCGGGATGGAGGAGGATATGGCCACCCTGTTCAGCGAGGTGGAGACTGCTTATCGCCAGACAATTCAGCCTGCCCTGGCAAAAAGGCTGCTTACCGGCAATGACCTTATTACAGTTTTCGGGCTGGAACCGGGTCCAGAATTCAAAGAAATATTTGACAGCCTTGAAAATGCTCAGGTGGAAGGAGAGGTTCAGGATAAGGAACAGGCCCTGGACTGGGTAAAAAACTATCTGAAATCACATAAATAATTTGATTTTTTGCAAGGGCGCGTTGTAGTATTTGCTCACAGTATTTGCTTATCGCAGCCAGCAGAAATCAGTACGAAATATCAACTAAACTGCTAAGACTGGCAAGGCTGAGGAGATGGGCTGAAGAGTGCGCAAAGTTCAGGATTATTATTTTAAAAAGGCAAAAAAGGATAACTATCCTGCCCGTTCAGTTTATAAACTGGAGGAGGCTCAAAAGAAATACCAGTTCCTGAAAACCGGTGATACGGTTCTTGATCTGGGCTGCCAGCCCGGCAGCTGGTCAATTCTTGCTGCAAAAATAGTGGGCCCTAAAGGGCTGGTAGTTGGTGTTGACCTTCAGGAGGGGAAGAAGATAAGCCTTGCCAAAGCAGCAGAGATTGTCTGGTTTTGCGATGATATCATGTCTGATGATAGTGTCGCGAAAATCCAAAAAATCAGGAAAAATTTCCGTATTATTCTCAGTGATATAGCTCCCCGAACCTCGGGGAATAAATGGGTGGACCAGCAGCAGTCCCTAAATCTGGCGCGACGCGTGTTGGAACTGACTGAACAATTACTCGAAAGCAACGGGAATTTATATGTTAAAGTTTTTGAAGGGGAAGATTTTAAGGAATTTGTAGATACAGTGCGAAAGCATTTTAAAACGGTTAAGGTTGTTAAACCTAAAAGTTCCAGAAGTGAAAGCCGAGAGGTTTTTGTCCTCGGGATGGGGTATAAAGATTAAGGGGTCAAGGGGCCAAGGAGTCGAGGGGTCAAGGTAAAAACCGGCATATTATAATTTTTTTACTTGAAACTCTGAAACTCTGAAACCTTGGATCCTAGAATCCATTGCAATATTATATAGTAAAAAATAAACCGTTATCATTGTTAGTGCGTTATTAATAGAATAAGGAGGATACGGAAGTGTCGGGTCATTCTAAGTGGAGCACCATAAAAAGAAAAAAAGGTGCCCTCGATGCCAAAAGAGGTCAAATTTTTACCAGACTGATCAAGGAAATTACCGTTGCCGCAAGGATGGGCGGCGGCGACCCCGATGCCAATCCAAGGCTGCGTTCCGCCATTGCCTCAGCCAAGGCTGAAAATATGCCCAAGGATAATATTGATCGGGCAATCAAAAAAGGAACCGGGGAACTGGAAGGTGCGGTGTATGAGGAGATAACCTACGAGGGGTATGGTCCCGGCGGGGTTGCAGTTCTAGTCGATTGCATGACCGATAACAAGAATCGTACTGTCGCTGATATCCGGCATTATTTCAGCAAAAGCGGGGGCAACCTCGGCGAATCCGGATGTGTTGCCTGGATGTTTGATAAGAAAGGTACCATACTGGTTGACAAGGAAACAATAGAAGAAGATGAATTGCTGGACAAGGCCCTGGAAGCCGGCGCTGAGGATGTGGTGGAAGAGGATAATGTTTTCCAGGTGGTTACGGCCCCGGATGATTTTGAATCAGTACGGGAGGCCCTGGAGGCCGATGGGGTAAAATTTATCGAGGCCACTGTATCAATGGTCCCCCAAAATACGATTGACGTCAGTGAGGAAAAAACTGCCAAGCAGATATTAAAGCTTCTGGAAAGCCTGGAAGACCATGATGACGTCCAGAATGTCTATGCGAATTTTGACATTCCGGATGATATTATGGAAGCGGTATCGTGATCTCAATTGTGGTTTTGCAAAAATGATTTCAAGTGGAGTCATTTCGATCCAGGGGAGGAATCCTGAAGCCTGATAACATCAGGTAACGTATCAGATTTCTTTCGTTCAAAATGTCACCCGGACTGTCCTCGACTAAACACCTTCAGTAAATAAGAGGGGGCAGACAAGATTTCGTAATGATTTAACATCAATATTTTTTTGAATCGATTCTATCATAATCAATGTCTAAAGAGGAAAGCCAGCGCATCCTTGGGATAGACCCTGGGTCACGAGCCACCGGTTACGGAGTCATAGAAAAAAAAGGAAACCGCTTGTATTATGTAACCTGCGGGGTGATCAGACTTAGCGATAAAAATTCTTTTTCTGGCAGGCTTAAAATTATATTTGACGGTTTGTGTGAGGTTATTGACAGCCATAAGCCGGCTGTAGCTGCCGTTGAGGATGTTTTTGTTGCTGCAAATCCGCGCACAGCGTTAAAATTGGGGCATGCCAGAGGGGTGGCGGTTCTTGCAGCCCTGCATAATGGTTTACGGGTGCATGACTATACTCCCAGGATGGTGAAGCAGGCGGTAGTGGGATATGGCAATGCTGATAAAAACCAGGTGCAGCAGATGGTGCGTGTACTCCTGCAGTTATCTGCTTCGCCAAGTGCCGATGCTGCAGATGCCCTGGCGGTAGCCATGTGCCATGCGAACCAGACGATAATAGACGGGGAAGTGGTTTAAGATGGTATACCTTAAATTGAAGACTTGAAAAATTGAAAATTGAAAATTGAAAATTGAAAATTTATGGTAGAATATTTTTATATGTTGTCTTTTCCCAATCTTCAATCTTCAATTTCTCAAATTTTCAGTAATCCCTGTCCCTTTTTTGTTCAACTTTAAAATTGTGCCTTGCGCCCTGTGCCCTGAGCCAGAAAAAAATATGATTTCCTGTCTGAAAGGCGAACTTTTTCATAAGTCACCGGAGAAGGTGACAATTCTCGTGAACGGTGTGGGATACGAGGTATTCCTGTCGACGACCAGTCTTGAAAAACTGCCCCAGCTTGGCGATGAGGTGTTTGTTTACATCTTTACCCACGTGCGGGAAGATGCCTTGACCCTTTTTGGTTTTGCTGATACTGATGAAAAGAAAATGTTTTTATTGCTTATCAATGTCTCAGGAATAGGGCCTAAGCTGGCCCTTTCTATTTTATCTGGAATCAGGCCGGTCGATCTGGCCCGTGCCATAGCCACAAAGGATGTTGCGAGATTGACAGCTCTGTCAGGAGTTGGCAAGAAAACCGCAGAAAGGCTCTGCCTTGATCTGAAGGATAAAGTAGGATTCATTGCAGGCGGGGATGCAGAACTCCCGGATTTTGAAACAGTAACCCCTGTGGAAGGCAGCAAGGAAAAAGATGTTGTTTCCGCGCTTGTTAATCTCGGCTACCCCCAGAGCCGGGCCCATATCGCCCTGGCCGCTGTGAAAAGACGCTTTCCCCCGGAGTCTCTTGCTGAAATGCGGGTGGAAGAATTAATTCGAGAAACATTGAGGTCACTGGCATGATACATGAGGAAAGAATTGTCAGTGGCCAGGCAGAACCGGAAGACCTGGCAGTTGATCAGAATCTGCGGCCCAAAAGTCTGAAGCATTATATAGGCCAGGAACTTGTCAAGAAAAACCTGGATGTATTTATCAGGGCAGCCAAAGGGAGAAGTGAATCACTTGACCACGTTCTTTTCCATGGTTTTCCAGGCTTGGGCAAGACAACCCTGGCCTATATTATTGCCCATGAAATGGATTCAAATATCAAGGTCACCTCCGGACCTGTCATTGAAAGGCAGGGAGATCTGGCTGCAATCCTGACCAGCCTGGAACCGGGCGATGTGCTTTTTATTGATGAGATCCACCGCTTAAACCATGTGGTCGAGGAAATTCTCTATCCGGCCATGGAGGATTTCCAACTGGACCTGGTAATTGGCCAGGGGCCCGGAGCCCGATCCGTGAAGATGGACCTGCCCCGGTTTACCCTGGTGGGGGCCACAACCCGGACAGGCCTTTTGACGCCCCCTTTGCGCGACAGGTTCGGGGTCATGCTGCGGCTTGATTTCTATTCAACAGATGAACTGGTACAGATAATCAGGCGCTCAGCTAAGATCCTCGGTCTCAGGGTAGATGATGCCGGAGCAAAGGAGCTGGGCAGACGGTCGCGGGGAACACCCCGAATTGCAAACCGGCTGCTGCGCAGGGTCCGGGATTTTGCCGAGGTGGGAGGACATTCTGTGATTACCGCCGAAGTTGCCGACAATGCCCTGGAGATGCTTGCCGTTGACAAAAAAGGTTTGGATGAGATGGACCGGCGAATACTTGAAACTATCATTGACAAGTTTGGCGGCGGCCCGATTGGTATTGAAACCCTGGCCACTGCAGTGAGTGAGGAAAAAAATACCCTTGAGGATGTCTATGAACCATTTCTGATCCAGTCAGGTTTCCTGATCCGCACCCCGAGAGGGAGAATGGCCACTGCATTGACCTATGAACATTTCGGGCGCCCTTTTAACAAAAAGGAAGAGCCGCCGGGACTGTTTTAATTGAAGATTTGAGAAATTGAAAATTGAATAGAATTGGCATTTGAAGCTGATGATGGTTGATAGAAAGCTGGTTGCTAAATAAAAGAGTATCAAACAAAAGAAACTAAAAATATGTGTATCATCTATTAAATCATAAAAATCAAAGTATTGAGGTTTTCTACCATAAATCTTCATTCTTCAATTTTTCAAATCTTCAATTGATTTGGTGTTGCCATGAACAAAAAACTGACAATCCAGGATATCGTCTTGATGAAACAAAACGGTGAGAGGATTTCCATGCTCACCGCGTACGATGCCAGTTTTGCAGGCCTGATTGACGCAGCAGGCATAGACATGGTTCTTGTCGGTGATTCCCTGGGAATGGTTCTCCTCGGCTATGATTCGACCATACCGGTGACCATGGAAGAGATGCTGCATCATTGCCGGGCTGCCTCCAGAGGTGTCAAGCGAGCGGTTCTGGTTGGGGATATGCCGTTTATGTCCTACCAGGTCTCAGAGAGCGAGGCAATAACCAATGCAGGACGTTTTCTGAAAGAGGCAGGGTGTGATGCAGTTAAGCTTGAAGGGGGCACTGAAGTGTGTGACACGGTCAAAGCCATTGTTAAAGCAGGGATTCCTGTAATGGGACATATCGGCTTAACCCCTCAGACTGCTTCACAGCTTGGAGGCTACAAAGTGCAGGGCAGGGATGCAGATTCTGCCCGGCTGCTGCTGCAGTCTGCAAGAGACCTGGAGGCTGCCGGTGCCTTTGCAATTGTCCTGGAATGCATTCCGGCACAACTCTCTGAGGCAATTACTTCAACAGTTGCCATGCCCACCATCGGTATTGGTGCCGGAAAACACTGTGACGGGCAGGTCCTGGTAACCCATGACATGGTGGGCATGTTTGAGAAATTTATCCCATCCTTTGTTAAACAGTATGTTAACCTGGCACCACAAATCAAGAAAGCTGTTGGAGCCTATCGCCAGGAAGTAAAAAATGGTAATTTTCCGGCAGAGGAACACAGCTTTGCCATGCAGCTTGATATCCTGAGTCTTCTTGATGACTGAAAATGTTTAAGCCCGCGAAAATTATTTAAGAACTAAAAGAGGATCATGAAAACACTGCAGAGTTCAGAAATTACAGCATCTGTAAGAAAACTGGCCATGAGCGCTTCATGCGATCTTGAGCCGGATATCCTGGATAATCTTCTTGCAGCCAGGGACCGGGAGAAATCCCCACTGGCAAAAAACGCCCTTGAAATGCTTGTTACAAATGCGAATATCGCCAGCCGGGAGCAGATACCGGTATGCCAGGATACAGGGATCGGTGTTGTATTTGTCTCCATTGGCCAGGAGGTCTTTGTAGAAGGGGACCTGCAAGAGGCAATCCAGGAAGGTATCAGAGCCGGTTATGCGGAGGGCTTTTTGCGAAAGTCTGTCTGTGATCCGGTCACCAGGAAAAATACAGGGACCAATGTGCCGGCTGTCATTCACTTTGAAATAGTTCCCGGCGACAAATTGCACATAGGTTTCCTGCCGAAGGGCTGCGGCAGTGAGAATATGAGCGGGCTGGTCATGCTGCCCCCCTCTGCAGGTATACCGGGCATGGAGGATTATGTGGTGCAGAAGGTCAAGGATGCCGGCTCCAATCCCTGTCCGCCGGTGGTTATTGGGGTAGGATTAGGCGGCACATTTGAAAAGGCGGCACTGCTGGCCAAAAAGTCACTCATGCGGCCGCTGGGTGAGCCCAATCCCGATGCAAAGGTGGCGGAAATTGAACAGAGAATTCTGCAGAGAGTCAACAGGGAGGGACAGGGCGTAATGGGTTGGGGCGGGGTGAATACTGCACTGGCGGTCCATCTGGAAACATACCCTACCCATATTGCCAGCCTGCCGGTGGCAGTAAATATACAGTGTCATGCTCACAGGCATAAGGAAATAATTTTATAGTCAAATACTATAAAAGTTAATGGTATTAATCATGGATTTAGAGATGCATAAACCTAAAAGCGACAAGGGATTTTTTGAGAATTTACGGCCCATTGTTATTCCGTTTGAGGAAAATGTCCTGCAGACCCTGAAGGCCGGAGATTTAATCAGCCTGACCGGCATTCTATACACCGGCCGGGATCAAACACACAGACGGTTGATTGCCCTTCTGGACGAAGGCAAGAAACTGCCTGTTGATCTGCAAGGGCAGCTGCTTTACTATGTCGGGCCAAGTCCTGCAAAGGAGGGGCAGGTTATTGGCGCAGCTGGACCAACTACAAGCTACAGGATGGATGCCTATACCCCAAGGCTTTTGGAACTTGGACTGAAGGGCACCCTGGGGAAAGGATCGCGTTCCATGCCTGTGCGCGAGGCTATGAAAAAGCATGGCGCAGTTTATTTTGCTACTGTTGGCGGTGCTGGAGCACTCCTGTCCAAATCAATAGTAAAGAGTGAGCTGGTGGCATTTGAGGATGCCGGGCCCGAGGCATTGTTTCAGTTTGGGGTGGTTAACTTCCCGGCGGTGGTTATTAACGACCTTGAGGGGAATGATTACTATGAAATGGTAACAGCGGAAAGGTTGGGAGTAAAATATGAAAAGACCATCTGATCTGCAAGCTGCGGTTAAGATCTTTTTGATCGGTATCTTCTTTGTGTTAATGGTTGTAGTGCAGTCAGTCGGGGCCCGGGAAATAGCCGGTGTTGCCCTACCTGAATCTGTTACTATAAAAAATAAGGTATTAGTTCTAAACGGGGCAGGAATCCGAAAGAAATTATTTTTTAAGGTGTATGTGGGCGCCCTGTATCTTACGGTCAAGCGGACGACTGCCGGGGAGATTCTGTCCGATCCGGGAGCTAAACGTATAGTCATGAGTTTTCTCTATAAAGAGGTGACTGCTGAAAAGCTTGTTGCGGGCTGGAATGAAGGTTTTGCCGGCAATAATACAGCAAAAGAATTAAAGGTGCTGCAGGACCGTATCAACCGGTTCAACTCGTTTTTTACCACAGTCCGTAAAGGAGATGAGGTCCGGCTTGATTATATGCCGCAGAAAGGAACCCTGGTGTGGGTTAATGACACCCTGAAAGGTACTGTTCCAGGCGAGGATTTTTCCCGGGCACTTCTGAAAATCTGGCTGGGACCCAAGCCGGCTGACGTTGGACTTAAGGACGCCATGCTGGGGAATTCGTATTAACGGAGCAGGGCTGAAAGCGCAGGGGGAAAGGGGAAAAAGAGTTGGCAGTTATCAGTATTCAGAATTTTACTTTCTCAGATTGGAGTACTGGAGTAGTGGAGTAATGATTTTTTCCATCACTCCACTACTCCAGCACTCCAATACCAATATCTCTTTTAATAATTAGCATCTGGATTTCCCTAATTGTTGCTTTGAGCTAATTCTTGAGCCAATCCCGGCAGTCTGTCAAAATACCTGCCGACATCCTCGGGGCGGTGGGCATCAGAGCCTGCCACCAGCGGAATATTCCTTTCTAAAGCCTTTTTGAGGATTGACAGCGAAGGATAGGGCTCATCCTTTTTTCTGTAGCCGGACGTGTTCACTTCAACTGCCATTTTTTTACGGGCTACTCCATCGAGAAGTTCATCAATGAGCGCAGAATGTTCGGGAGTGGGTATGACACTCGGGTGATGGCGAAGCACAGCGTCGATGTGGCAGAGCACCTGTCCTGGAAGCTTCGCAACAGCCTCCTGCAGGTCTGAATAATATCTGCAGACCACTTCATCCACACCATACTGATCAAGTCTGTCGATGTTAATCTGTTTGCTGCTGACCATATTAAGGTGACCCGCATCGGTTTCAAGAAAGTGGTAGGAGATGCCGATGCGATCCCAAGTATGCAGAGAAAGCCTCTGTTGTATTTCGTCCAGGCAGCGGGGGTTGTAGCCAACCTCAACGCCAAGGCCGATTTCAATACTGTTGCGGTATTTTTCCTGCAAACGTTTTCCTTCTTTATGATAAAAGTCAAAATCATCTGCTGTGAGCCAGGTGGATTCAAAGTAATTTACCCCGACTTCAAGATGTTCCAGAAAAAAGAGCTTACGCAGACCCCGGTTGATGGCTGACAGGACATATTCTTCCATTTCGCCCCGGGCATGGTGGCACAGGTTGGTATGAACATGACCGTCTACTGTTGTATCAATCACGGGGATATTCATTATTCAAACTCAACGATGGACAGGATAGGGAACATTATAAATATGCTTAATAAACTTAAAGCTTAAGCGGTTGGCGGTCAAAAGAAAAACTTGTTTCTGAAAACAAACCTGTGTGAAGGCTGAACAAAAAAGGATCAGGAGTTGCCGCGGGGATAGAAATGCAATATGCCGTTTATGTCCGAGGTGTCGCAAAATCTTCCGACTTCAAACTCCAGGGTGGCTAGCTGTTCAATATCTTTTATTTCAAGTCTCAGGACCTTGCCGTCCGGAAAATGATAGAGCAATGCCTGCACTTTTGATATGTCAATTGTATTTGGCAGAAAGTTCAACATGAAATCCTCATTTTAAAATTAAACCGTTATTTCAAGGCCACTAATAGGAACCAAGTGCTATCGAGATTCATTCTCAGAAAATAAAATAAGTAGTGCTGCGCCATATGGCAAGCAGTACCAAAAAGTAATTTAAGAATTGTAATAATTACGTAGGGAATAATGAATTTGACAATTAGGGCATTTGATGATTATTGTTAAAGGTTGTGCTGAAGTTGTATTCATTATCTTCAAGATTTTCTGAATTGGAATTAAGCAAACTCCCCAATAATAAACAACGATTGCAGTTAGCCAGGCAACAAAAATAATATTTCACAAGCAAGGAAAAAATGATGAAGGAAAAGATCCTGTTCGGCAAAGAGAAGACATTATTTCATAAAGATAAAAGCATGTTCGGCAAAGACAAGAACCCGAGCAACATCCTCCCGGCAAAATATACCCTGGACAGCAAGATCCAGTTCCGCTGCCATCCTGGCGTGACCTGTTTCACTGAATGCTGCGGAAATATCAAAATAGTATTGACACCGTTTGATATCATGCAGATCCGCAAACGTCTGGATATGGATGCTGCAGACTTTCTGCATACCTATACTGAGCCAACCTACCTGGAAAAGACTGATTTTCCTGGTGTTGTAATTAAACTGACTGAAGAGGGGCGCTGTCCTTTTATTAAATCCAAGACCGAAGGATGTATGATCTATTCGGACCGCCCAACCGCCTGCCGCTATTATCCGGTCGGTATGGCCAATTTTCACGAGGGTGCCCAGGAGGGGCAGAGTTCTGAAGAATTTTATTTTGTCGTCAAAGAACCCCATTGCAGGGGATTTGAAGAAGACAAGCTCTGGACCATCAGGGAATGGCGTGCAGATCAGGGTGTGGACCTTCGTGACAGGATGAACAAGGGCTGGATGGAGCTTGTCATGCGGAGAAAATCATTCGGGTACCAGGCGACCTTGAGCGAACAGGCCAAGAGGATGTTCTTCATGGCTTCAACCGATCTGGATCAGTTCCGTTCATTTGTGTTTGACAGCTCTTTTCTCAAAACCTATGACGTCGACCAGGAAACCCTTGACAGGATCAGGGAAGATGATGTCGAGATGCTTCTTTTCTCTTACAAGGTCCTTGCTTCCATGCTTTTTGGTACCAATGATATCAGGGTCAAGCCTGATGTCCTGCAGGCCAAGGTGGAAGCCATCAAAAAGGAGCAGGAGGATACGGGCAAAACCATGGAGGAAAGAGCCGAATCCGACTATAAGAAGATCAAGAAAGACTGGGAAAAGGCAAAGACGGTTCAATCCAACTGAGATACAGTTTTCTATACAATAATAAAAGGCGGCAGGGTTTCCTGCCGCCTTTTATGTGTAGATGGTTCTTAAACTTTTATTGTAATTATTTCCCGGCTTCCAGGGCCTTGAAACGGCCTTCCAGGAATCTCCAGGATTTTTCCACATCATTCTGGGCCATGGCCATGAGTTCGTCTGCATGGGCCGGGTTCATCATCTTCAGCATGCGGTAGCGGTTTTCGTTCAGCGCATAGTCAGCAAACGGTATGGAAGGCGCCTTGGAGTCAATATGCAGTGGATTCTTGCCTTCAGCTTCAAGAGCAGGATTGTAGCGGTACAGAGGCCAGTGACCACAGGCCACGGCTTTTTTCTGCTGCTCCAGCCCCTGCGCCAGGTTGAAGCCATGGTTAATGCAGTGGGCGTAGGCAATGATCAGGGAAGGGCCGTCATAAGCCTCGGCCTCGGCAAAAGCTTTCACCACCTGGGTCGGATTGGCACCCATTGACACTTTAGCCACGTAAACATTGCCGTAGGTGGAAAAGATCATGCCGATATCCTTCTTGGGCATCTTTTTGCCACCCGCGGCAAACTGGGCGGTGGCGCTGCGTGGTGTGGATTTTGACATCTGGCCGCCGGTATTCGAATATACCTCTGTGTCGAGAATCAGGACATTGACGTTCTCGCCGGAGGCAAGAACGTGGTCAAGACCGCCGTAACCGATGTCATAGGCCCACCCGTCGCCGCCGATGATCCAGACGGATTTATTCACCAGGTAGTCTGCTACATGGGTAAGTCTCCTGGCAATCACTGAATCACTGCCTGCCAGAGCATCTTTAAGTGCTGCAACCCTTGCCCGCTGGGCTTCGATCTCATCCTGGGTTTTCTGGGAGGCCTTTATGAGTTCGTTTGCCACTTTCTTGGTGATAATTTTTTCAGCTGCTGCAGCTTCTAAGAGTTCAACTGCCTGAGAGCCGAGCTTGTTGACAGTATAGCGCATACCAAGGCCGAATTCAGCATTGTCTTCGAAGAGCGAATTGGACCAGATCGGACCGCGTCCGTCTGCTCTTTTGGCGTATGGCGTTGTTGGCAGGTTGCCGCCGTAAATTGATGAACAGCCTGTAGCATTGGCGATCATCATCCTGTCGCCAAACATCTGGGTGGCAAGTTTGATATACGGGGTCTCACCGCAGCCGGCACAGGCGCCCGAGAACTCGAACAGCGGTTTCAGGAGCTGGCTGCCCTTGATGGTGGAAGGATCGATCTCGCTGTTGGCAGCTTCCGGGAGTTCCAGGAAGTATGTGACATTGGCCGATTCCTGCTTGCGCACCTTTTCATTATTATCGATCATCTTCAGGGCTTTTGTCTTGGCCGGACACTCGTAGACGCAGAGAGTACAGCCACAGCAGTCTTCCGTGAACACCTGCACAATGGCCTTATTTCCCTTGAACTGCTTGCCGACCGCGTTGGCTGTTTTCAAGCTTTTGGGAGCTTTTTTCAGGTCTGCAGCCTTGGCTATTTTTAAACGGATGGCTGCATGGGGGCAGACAAGGGAACAGCGTCCGCACTGGATGCAGTTTTTTGGTATCCACTCCGGGACGTGCACTGCGATGTTGCGTTTTTCATACTGGGTGGTGCCAGTGGGCCAGGTGCCGTCTGCAGGCATCTGGGAGACCTTGATCTCTTCCCCTTTGCCCTGGATCATCTTGGCCGTGACATCCTTGACAAAGTCCGGAGCGTGGGCCGGGACGGTTGCCGGTTTTTCATGGCCGCTGACAGACTTTGGTATTTTTACCTCAACAATATTTTTTACCGCGGTATCAACCGCAGCATAGTTCATGTTAACGACCTTATCGCCTTTCTTGCCATAGGTTTTCTTGATCGCATCCTTGATGGCCTTGATTGCTTCCTTCTGGGTCAGGATGCCGGAGATCAAAAAGAAGGCGGTCTGCATGATCATGTTAATGCGGGCCCCAAGGCCGATTGCCTCGGCAAGATGGATGGCATCGATGATGTAAAATTTGGCTTTTTTAGCAATGAGCTGTTTCTGTACCTCGGCCGGTAATTCCTTCCACACCTGGTTTTTCTTGAAGGTGGTGGTCAGCAGGAAGGTGCCGCCTTCTTCGAGGTTGGCCAGCATGTCGTACTTGTCCAGGAAGGTG
>Ga0209536_100010804_pt1 | contig 13425 bp, 7 predicted proteins | sample DeeMarSeWOR28_12_FD_187461 | JGI IMG/M metagenome (GOLD analysis project Ga0209536, IMG submission 187461) | Marine sediment microbial communities from White Oak River estuary, North Carolina - WOR-2-8_12 (SPAdes) (version 2) | ecosystem: Environmental > Aquatic > Marine > Intertidal zone >...
ACAAGGTTTTTATCGAACTTTGAGAAATGATCACCATCTATCCTTACCACACCCTCTATTGCCATCCATGGAGGCTCTGTGGGCAAAAGGTAATGTATAAGTAATCCCGTTGAAAGAGTGAGTAATACGGACAGAAGGTGTCTTTTTGTCTCGGCTCGAAAGATAAAAACGAATGTGGATCCAAATAGGATAACGAATGCATATGAGAACCAAACCCACCGTAGAAAGATATCTAATATCTCGCTACGGAAATTTTGTTGCATCCAATAAGAAGGAACAACCCCAAAAATAATTGAATCTATCAAAGCCGCATAGCTTTTAAAACTATAATTAACAATAGATGGAATCCAAGCTCTTATGTACCAGAATAAATAAGCGGTTGTGATTGATATAATAAATACAAACAGGCCTTTTAACATCCAGACCAAAATATTTTTACCAGCCTCAATTAACCCATTTATTGAAATTAAATTTTTAGTTGTTGGTTTTAATAAATTGGAAAAATTGTATTGGGCTAATGTATTCGAATTTTCTTTTGCCATTAATTGTCGCATTAAATAATTTACTTAATAATTTAAATTTTAAAGACTAATATTTCTGAGGCTTAAAGATAAAGATTGGGTGATTTCTTGCCGATGAAGGAGCTTGTTTGCCGCCAAGGAAAGGCCTTGCAACCAAATACTACCTTAACTGAAAGTGTATGAGAATTAATTTATATTATTAATTAATCTGGTGTGAATTGTAATTGGACGAATGATTATAGGGCTTTAGTGGTGATTATATGAGAATTTTCATGTTAGGCTGGGAATTTCCGCCCTTCATAAGTGGTGGGTTGGGCACTGCCTGCTACGGTCTTACCCGGGCAATGGATCAGCTTGACATGGAAGTGATGTTCGTTCTGCCGAAAATGGTGGAGAGTAAATATGCGACTCATGTCAAATTATTGACTCCAGGCTCACATAAATCCACTTCTTTCCTAAAATTCGACGAACTGAAAAACGTTCAATTTCATGCAATCAACTCATCTCTGCTACCATATACTACGCCGGAAACTTACCAGCAGAAAATCGAAGAAACATTGAGACTCAAACAGGAAATGTTCGGCGGCAGCGTCAGTTCCGCCAGCCAGCTTTTCATGTCAAAAGACTACAGCGGCGACATGTACACTGAAATACATCGTTATGCTGCTCTTGCGGCCGAATTAGCTGAAGATGAGCGGTTCGATATTGTCCATGCCCATGACTGGATGACCTATCCCGCGGGAATTGCTGTGGCGGCAATCAGTGGCAGGCCGCTGGTCGTGCATGTCCACTCGACTGAATTCGATCGCAGCGGCGAGCATGTAAACCAGATGATTTACGATATCGAACGGGAAGGCATGCACAGGGCCGATAAGGTTGTTGCCGTTAGCCATTTTACACGCAATCTTGTAATAAGCCGATACGGAGTCAGTGGCGATAAAGTGGAAGTGGTTTATAACGGTGTCGAACGCAGCGGGAAATGGTTAATGGACGATACCGTTATCGACAAAGATGAGAAAATCGTGCTGTTCCTGGGCCGAATTACCATGCAAAAGGGTCCGGAATACTTCCTCCAGGCCGCCAAGAAAGTCCTCGAAGTAATAGATAACGTCAAGTTTGTGATGGCCGGCTCAGGAGACATGATGCATCGGGCTATAGAAATGGCGGCAGGATTGGGAATCGGCCACAAGGTGCTGTTCACAGGATTCTTACGAGGCGAAGACGTACAGAAAATATACAAGATGGCCGACCTGTACGTTATGCCCTCGGTATCAGAACCATTTGGTATTGCACCACTGGAGGCGCTTGACAACGACGTACCTGTTATAATAAGCAAGCAAAGCGGTGTCTCTGAAGTGCTGACGCACGCACTGAAGGTTGATTTCTGGGATGTCAATGAAATCGCCAACAAGATTGTTGCCGTACTGAAGTACCCGCCGCTGCAAATGACGCTGAGAAGTCACGGCAATTTCGAGGTCAGAAGACTGCGCTGGAAGGATGCAGCGGCCAAGTGTAAGAAGATCTACGAGGAGATGCTGATTCCGGTTTAAGCATAGCACATATAATAAAACCAATGCGGTATTCGTCGTGAATGAGCTGCGGCGGATATTAATACGAGATTAAAGATTATGCCTTCTGTATGTTTTTACTTTCAAGTACATCAGCCCGTGCGATTGAGGCACTACACTGTATTTGACAAAAACGATCATTATTTTGATGATAATAAAAACGGCTCGATTTGCAGGAAAGTAGCAAACAAATGCTATCTTCCAGCCAACCGGTTGCTTTTAGATATGATACGACGATTTGATGGTCGGTTCCGGATATCCTATAGTGTTACCGGCTTGCTGCTGGAGCAACTCGAGCGTTACTCGCCGGAAGTGATGAGCACATTCGATGCCCTGGCCGAAACCGGATGTGTGGAGTTTCTGGCCGAAACATATTATCACAGCCTCAGTTTTCTGTATTCTCGCAATGAATTCGTCGAGCAGATTAACAAACACATCGAGGCAATCAATTACTTTTTTGGTCAAAAACCAAAGCTATTCAGAAACACAGAACTTATATACAACAATGATTTGGCCTGTTTGATCGAGTCGATGGGGTGTTTCGACGCGATTATTACCGAAGGGGCAGACCACATCCTGGGTTACAGAAGTCCTAATTTTGTTTATCAGCCCAAAGGCTGCAATCATCTCAAGCTTTTGCTGAAAAACTATTCGCTAAGTGATGATATTGCCTTTAGATTCTCCAACCGTGACTGGGCTCAGTGGCCTTTGACAGCGGAAAAGTTCGCACAATGGGTCAGCAATGTCAACGGCAACGGCAACGTCGTCAATCTGTTCATGGACTACGAGACATTCGGCGAGCACCAGTGGGAAGACACCGGTATATTCAATTTTATGCGACATCTTCCCGGTGAGGTTCTAAAGCATCCGGACAATAACTTCAAAACTCCGAGCGAGGTTATACAATCGTACAGCAGCGCCGATGAGGTTGATGTGCCGCATATAATAAGCTGGGCCGATACCGAAAGAGACCTCTCGGCATGGCTTGGGAATGCCATGCAATCAAATGCGATTCATGAACTTTACCGGATCGAGAAGAAAATCAAGAGCACAAAAGACGAGAAAATCATTGCCGACTGGCGAAAGTTGCAGACGTCGGATCATTTCTACTATATGTGCACGAAATATTTTGCCGACGGCGATGTGCATAAATATTTTAACCCTTATGACTCGCCGTACGATTCTTACATTAACTTTATGAATGTGCTGGATCATCTGCACAAGCGATGTTCAGTAGAAACGGATGACGGCGCTCTTGGTTCGGCATCGGGGATTGAAAACCTGCCTGATTTACAGCCAGTAGAATAAATGCCCTGTATAGTCGCATACTCGAAGCAATACTGGATCTATCCCAATAAAAGGCTTCATAATTGTGAACATGTTATAGTCAGGGCCCGGACTTTATTTTAATAATCCCGTTTGGAATAAGATAGTGTTAACATTGCAGAAATCCGCTGAAGCAACAAACTTTTCCGTGTCTATCGACAAGAACGACATCGATAATCTATTGATGAAAGAATGGTTGTTAACCAACGGGCGAGGCAGCTATGCATCTTCAACGATTGCCGGCTGCAATACCAGGGCCTACCATGGACTCCTTATCGGCTCGTTAATGCCGCCGGCGCACAGGGTAATGGCACTGTCCAATTGCCTGGAGATGATCATATCGAAAGCAGGAATCTTCAATCTATCGACTTTTGAATTTCCGGACAAGTTCGCTCCGACAGGCTTTGACTTTCTAAAGAATTTCCGCCGGGACATAGGGGTGCATTTCGATTATGAGCTTGAGAATGTGGAACTGACCAAATCAGTGTATCTCGTACGTGATACCGATACGGTCGCCATTGTATATGATATTACAAGCGTCGCTGAGCCGGTTGAATTCGTATCACGGCCTTTTGTCGGTTTAAGAAACTTCCACGCGCTGCAAAATTCCTATTCTACGTTATGTTCCAAATGGCTCGGCTCGGATGCAAACGGATTGTTGATTCGTCACCGGATGCCGGGTAGTTGTGAGCTGCGGCTGTGCTGCCCGACTGCTAAATTTGGGAAAGATCCGCAATGGTGGTTCAATTTCACGTATCGTCATGATAGGGAAAGAGGCCAGGGTTTCACCGAGGATTTGTGGACGCCCGGCTTTTTCAAGTGCCGAATAGACAAACCTGCAAAGATTGTCCTCTGGGCAAGTCTTAGCTCCCCAAAGGCCGGCAACAAGCGTGGTCCTGTAACGAACATGGATATTGATACGGTCTGCAAAGATTTGCTTAAGTACCGACAGGAACAGATACATCAGATAACCAAGGCAAAGGGCAAATTCCAAATCCCTGTTTCAAACGGCCGGTCAACAAATCGAAATTTGCGAATCGGGAACTGGAAATATTTTGAGATGCTTTGTCTGGTTGCCGAGCAGTTTGTTACGAAACGCCAAACAAACAATAAAATAGCATCGACTATTTTGGCCGGCTATCCCTGGTTTGCGGACTGGGGCAGGGATGCGTTTATCTCACTTCCTGGTCTGCTGCTTATACCTGGCAGATACGAGGAAGCAAAATCGGTCCTGACAACATTCGCTGAGGTGGCGGATGAGGGGATGATTCCGAATCGTTTTGATGATTACGACAATTCCACTCACTTTAACAGTGTCGATGCCTCCCTTTGGTTTATCAACTCAGCGTTTCAATATCTGCGAGCTACTGATGATTCGAAGACTTTCATGCAGGAAATGATGCCGACAATCCGCTGGATTATAGATTCATATCAAAAGGGAACAAAATTCGGAATTCATACTGATGCTGACAGTCTTATCACCGCCGGTGACGAGCAGACGCAGTTGACCTGGATGGATGCCAAATGTGACGGCATCGCTTTTACGCCGAGATATGGAAAAGCTGTTGAGGTAAACGCACTATGGTATAACAGTCTCTGTCTGCTGGCCAAATTCTATGCCGACAGGGATGAAGAAATTGCCGGATGTTACGAATCTATGGCCGGGAAGGTTCGCAGCAGCTTTTGTGAGTTGTTCTGGAATGAAAGTAAAGGTTATTTAAACGATTGTATTTTGCCCGATGGTTCGATAGATGACAGCCTTCGGCCGAACCAGATATTTGCAGTTTCCCTCAATTTTTCACCATTATCGCAGCAACAGCAGGCTTCGGTTGTTGGAGTGGTGCAAAAGCATTTACTAACGCCATACGGATTACGGACTCTTAGTCCTGATGCGGATGGCTACAAAGGAGTATATACAGGGCCGATGCGGCAGCGCGATGAGGCTTATCATCAGGGCACGGTCTGGCCGTACCTTATTGGGCCGTTTATTGAAGCATATTTGAAGGTTAATAAGTTCAGCCAGGAAAGCAAAAATCAAGCCGCCCAATTCGTTGAACCTTTACTCCGCCATCTGACCGAAGACGGCTGCCTCGGAAGCATCTCGGAAATATTCGACGGCGACGAGCCTCACAAACCAAAAGGCTGCTTCGCCCAGGCATGGAGTGTCGCTGAATTGATAAGAGCCTGTCGGTTAATTTGCAGCTAAAACAAATCAATAATAATGAGCGAGTTTTAACACTTTAACTCTTCGCGGATCAGGCAGCCATCGCAGGGGCAGAAGGCGCGGATGTTCTTTTCGGGCGTTGCCGGCGGAACTTCACAGCCTGGCATTAAAATGAATTTGTCCGGCACCGCATTGATACATTCTCTGGCAGCAGCGGCGACGTCCTCCGGAGTGCCTTCGAATAAAACACCTGCCGGATTGAAATTACCACACAGAGCCACGTCGGATCCGGCAAGATCACGTGCCCTTGCGAGCGAAACCATCCAGTCCACGTCAATCACATCGGTTCCGCAGTCTGCCATGTATTCGACGATATTGGATATATTGCCGCAGACGTGCAGCTTGGTGGTCGCCCCGGCTTCATGAATCGCTGCTATCAATTTCCGCTCCAGAGGCATAACAAGCTCGGCATACATTTCCGGCGAAATCAAACTTGCCGCCGAGTCACCTACTCCAACCATGTCCGCGCCGGCCTTGACTTGAGCGACGGCAAAGGCAATGGCGTTCTCGATTATCACCTCGCCCGCCTCGACAAATATTTCCGGCGCATCGATCAGGTCCAGCATGGCATTCTCCACTCCGCGCAGGTCTCCGTATTCGGCCATTGGCCCTTCCACCCAGCCCAGGACGCTGTGAGTCTGGCCAACCTCGGAGGCCATTTTCCGTACGCTTTCGATCCGTTGTTTTGTCCGCTCGGCGCTGACGATATCGAACTTTTTGACCCGTGAAATCTCGCCGCATGTTTTTATAAATACTTCCTTCGGCCTTCCTACTCCCTCGGTAGGATATTCGAATTCCATTCCATACGCAGATGCCTCTCGCCATGGATCGCTTATCGCGCTGACCTGGTCGATATTGAAGGTCCGTGCAACTGCAAGTTGTGCTTCGACGAGGACATCACCGTCGAGGTAATAATCCCTGTAAGAATGTCCGATAAAATGGGAGGCCCATGCCATAAAAATAGGAGTAACCGCCGGACGATCATAGGAATCGCCCTTGAGAATAGCATTAAGTCGTTCTTTTGGAGTCATAAAACACCCTATTTAAATCAAAAATCAAAAATAAAACATTAAAATAGCGGAGTCCCTAAGGGACGACTTCTTTAATTTTGATTTTTAATCTTTGATATTTGAATTTATCAAGGCCATTAGCGAGGCCTCTACCTGTTCAAATGTCGGCAATTTCGGGCTCTTTTCGACATTTGATTTCTTCGGCCATCGGGGCGAAATCATAAGCACATAATCGAAGCCGGACGGGATTTGCTGCTGGTTCTGCCGAAATGCCTCCCGCATAAGGCGTTTGAGCCGGTTGCGGACAACGGCACTGCCGTGTGATTTACCGACCGAGACGCCAAGCCTGGAATATTCGCAATCATTCTCCGCCATATAGAATGTCAAGACCTCATTACTGAAACGCCGGCCTTTATCCATGACGGCTTTGAATTGCCTGTTGCTGACAAGCCTTTTCTTTTTGGGCAGGGACAACCGCTTCATAGAATCATCCGGCTTAACTGTGTCCATGACTGTACATCAGGTCGGCTTCTTTCTGCTTTGCCAGCACTTCTGCTGCAAGGCGTCTGTGGGCCGTCCTGATATTTAAGATCCCGACATATTTATCGACGTCGTCCTCAGCTACCACGGGCAGGAATTCGACATCCATCTCCTTTGCTTTCTCGAACGCTTCGGAAAGCGGCATTTGGGGCACGGCCTTTTCAATCACCGGTTCGACAAGATCGAGAGCGACCAGCCAGTCATTCAATTCCTGGGTAGCGAAGGTATTCATTATGCCGTCTAATGTAATAATGCCTGTGAGCTTGCCGGCATTATCTACTACGGGATAACAGTAAGAATTCGTATCGGCGACGACCTTTATCAGTTCGTTAAGAGACAAGCCGGCGGATATGGCTGGAACTTTATCGTCCAAAACATCTTTTACTTTATATGACATTATCAGGTCTTCTTCGGTAATATTCAGCCCCACCTCGCCGGCCTTTTTCGTGCTGATCTTAACGAATATCGGCCCGGCGAGTTGAAGAACGAATACTCCGGCAATGATTACCGAGAGCATTGTGTCCCTGATTTCGCCCTCGAACCGGCTGGTCGCCATAAGCAGTAATGCAATGGCGATTGCACCCTGCTGATATAAACAAAATCCCAGATATTTTCTGATAGTCGGCGCCGATTTGGAACGCACCGCCCCCCACCATGCCCCGCTGGTTTTTCCAACGACACTGCCGACGACATAAGCCGCCACAAGCAACGCTACCTGCAGGCCCATATTCGAAACATTCAACCTGGCTCCCACGATGACAAAGAACAGCACATAAACGGGGGCGGCAAACCGATGCATGAGATCAAAGCTCGACAGCACTCTTTTCGAACCAAGGTTAGTCAGCGTCACTCCCATGGCCATGGCCGAGATGATGACATCGAGTTCGCCGGTTATCGCAACGCCTATAATCAGTAAAGCCAAACTTAAGCAGAAAACCAGAATCCGCTCCGGATCTTCGGTTCTGCTCAGTATCCAGTTGAGAATAAATCCTGCGCCCACCCCCACCGCCAGCGAGCCTGCGATCTCATAGAATGACCTCAGCATAGCAGATAAAAAGCCGGTCTCGCCGTGCCCTATGACAACGCCGGCAACACTTACACAAATCGTATACAGCAACAAAGCAAGGGCATCGTCGAGGGCGACAATAGCGGTGAGCATTGATGTCAGCGGCCCTCGCGTTTTGTACTCCCACAGCACGCTCATGGTCGATGCCGGGTCCGTTGCAGCACATATTGCTCCGAATACGACGGCAACAGCCAGCGCCGTTTTCCAGTCGGAAAAATACAACATTATCCCGAAGCTCATCGCCCCGACCAGCAGGCACGCCGCCAGGCCTTCGAACAGCAGTATTGTGAAGACCTGCTTGCCGAATTTAACGAAGATTTTCCGTTTGAGTTCGCCGCCTATCAGAAAGCCGATGATACCCAGCGCAAATATATTGATGTATTTGAGGTCTTCAATTGTATGTTCTGAAATGACGCCTAGCACCGGCCCTAATATTATACCGATAGCGACATAGCCGATTATGCGTGGGATGTGAAGACGCTGGAAAATCCGGGCGCCTACCGTACCGCCGAAGACAGCGATGCCTATCAACAGGATAATATTGAGTCCTTCACCTTCGATCGCAGTTGTAGCAAGAACATCAGCCATTATTAATATTCGACATCAGTGCTAAGCCCCTATCTGGCGTCGACGGTCACGCCGGGCCATTTATCCGTCCGGAACGGGCTGGCGGGCAGATCTTCGGCATTATATAGATTGCATACCGGATTGTCCGCCCATGCGTAACGCACGGCGGCAGGCTCGGAAACTTTTTCGCTGCTGACAACCACCGTATCGCCGTCAATCTGCGCGTCAGCCCAGACGAATTTTTTGTCCGCCCCGGCGATGGCAAAGCCTTTTAATTGTTCATCGTCTTTGGCGGTAAGCCCGCCGCCGACGTGGTCGAAACTCAAAACGATACTGCTGCCATCCACCTTCATCGATTTGTAAATCGGGCCGGAGTACACCAGTTTTTTGCCGTACGTCTCGGCCAGAGCCCACAGCGCCAGGCGCTTGCCGACATCCTGTTTGTTCTTGGGATGAATGTCGTCGGCCTCGCCTATATCTATAATCACGGCCATTCCCGTATTCGGTAGCTTCAGCGTCATTAACTGCGCCTCGCGCAGCTCTGCCCACGCACTTTCATCCGGCTCAGGCTTGGTTTTCATAAAATTGGCCAACTGCACGAACAAAAATGGAAATTCTCCACACCCCCAATCTTTGCGCCAGTTCTCAATCATATCAGGAAAGAGCGTGCGATACTGATAGGCCCGGCCGGCATTGGATTCGCCCTGATACCATATCGCCCCCTGTATGCCGTACGGTATCAGCGGGGAAATCATCGCGTTATACAGGCCGGCAGGTGAATGAGGATTACCCGGACCGAACGGCTCTCTCGGCCTGCGGGGTGCATTCTTGCCTTCAGACTTGGCCTTTGCAACAGCTTCTTTCCATTCGGCTAATTTTTGCTCATACTCTTCCATCGCCTGCGGATACTTTGCTACAGCATCTGCGTAACGCTTGAGAATCGGCATAGCATCCGGATTAGCTTCGAGCACTTCTCGCCTCGTCCACGCCTCGGCGGGAGTTCCGCCCCACGATGTATGAATCAGACCGACCGGCACATCAAGTTCTTTATGCAAATGCCTTCCGAAGTAATACGCCACTGCTGAAAAGCCCGGCACCGTTTCGGGGCTGCACTCGACCCAACTGCCTTCGCAATCCGATTGCGGCGTCTCAGCCACCTTGCGCGTGACATAGAAAAGACGGATTTTCGGATAATTGGCCTCGGCGATTTCCTGCTCTGCGTTGGCCGAATTACTTACAGTCCACTGCATATTCGACTGGCCCGAACCGACCCAGACCTCGCCGACCAGGATATTCTTAATTGTTATTGAGTTTTTGGCAGTAAGGGTCATCTCGTAAGGGCCGCCGGCTTTGGGCGCATTCATCTGAAATGACCATTTACCATCCTCGTCCGCCGTGACTGCCCATTTCATGCTGTGCCAGCTAACGCCGACCGTTACTTCTTCACCCGGCTCGGCCCAGCCCCAAATTGAGACTTTCCCGCCCTGTTGTAAAACCATGTTATCGCCGATGACTGCTGGCAGTTTAATATCGGCGAGGGTAGCACTCGCCCCGGAAAGCAGCAGCATTAAGATTATTCGTAGGGTGGGTTTTAACCCACCGATCAACAATGGTGGGGCAAGCCCCACCCTACAACTTCTTTTGTAGTTCATTCTTTTAGCTCCTTAATAATGTGAATCTAATAAAACTCCGCCATTAAATCAACTTTGTCATGAAAATGCAACCACTCCGGCGATCTCGCGATGGTTTTTCAGTAAAATAATGCTCTTTTGCTGATCAGGCAGGTAGTCCAATCGAAATGAAGGGCATAAAAAAAGGGCTGCAAGCGAATGCTCACAGCCCTGGTAAACTCATAACATTAATTAGTTATAGTTTCGTCTATTATGAGTTCTTTAATTATAGGTGGATGGGGTTTCTTCACAAAGACTGCTTCGACGGTTATATCTTCAGTAATCGTAACAGTTGTGCATTCCGAAAGCTCATCAGCTACAGGCCCCGTCCAGTATTTGAAACGATAGTCGGGATCTGCTGTTGCTACAAGATCGACGACAGTACCGTAATCATATTCGAACACACCCTCACCCGGTGTGGTGACCGAGCCGCCGTTGGTCGAACAAATCGTCAGAGTATGCTTATCAATTTCGAAGTTAGCGATCAGCGTATAATCTCCTTCGACAGTCACGGTTGTACTTGCACTGTCTGGATCGGCTACCTTGCCGGCGTCTACGGCCGTTCCCGTCCAGCCTACGAAATGGTAATGCTCGTCGGGAGTGGCTTCTATGCTGACCTCAGTACCATGATCATATTCGAACGCTCCCTCGCCCGGCGTGGTTACCGAGCCGCCTTCAGTTGAGGAGATTGTCAGAGTATGGGTGTCTATGGCAAAGTGAGCCTTCACGCTATAGTCGCCAAGCACAAATATGGATGTAATGGGATTATCCGGATGCACAACCATTCCGGCGTCCACTGCCGATCCAGTCCAATACAAGAAATGGTAATGTGGGTTCGCTTCCGCTACGGCCTCCAATGGAATAAGGTAATTGCCGCTAACGACGATCTCTCCTTCGCCGGGCTTTATTACCGAGCCGCCGTCGGTGGAGGAAACCGTCAATTTAAAGTTCACAGCAGCAAAGTTGGCCTTCAGGTCGTATTCGCCATCTACGAGTACGGTTGTACTTGCACTGCCCGGATTTGCTACTTTACCGGCGTTCACAGCAGAACCTGTCCATTTCAGGAAATAATAATACTCATCTGACGTGGCTTTCACTGGTACATCTGAGCCGCATTCATATGCAAATGTTCCCTCGCCGGGTGTGGTTACTGAACCCCCGTTAGTAGAGGAAATCGTCAGGTTGGTAGCAAAGATGGCCTCCAAGCTATAATCCCCGTCCATAAGTACTGTCGTATTCTCATTGTCCGGTTCCGCTACTTTGTTGGCGTCCACAGCCGATCCTGTCCATTCCAGGAAATAAAAACCCTCATCTGCTGCGGCTATAACTTCAACCTCGGTTCCGTCATCGTATGTAAATGATCCCTCGCCCGGCGTGGTTACGGATCCTCCGCACGTAGAAGATATTGTCAGAGTGCGTGGTTGTATCGCAAATACACCAAGCAGCTCGATTTCGGCGATCTGCATACTGTTGACAGAGCCGCCTACCGGGCCTCGAATGGCCGTGAAGATAAGCTCATAGTGAGCGTATACCAATTCGTTAGCAAATGTAATCGGCGTTTCGATCTTTGTGAAACGCGGCCACTCATCCGGCTGGTTGAAATCAACAATATCGCCTTCGGCAATCAGCTCATACGGGCCATCAATGCCATCATTAGAACCAGACAGCTTGAAAGCAATCGGGTCACGACCGGGAACATCATTTGCCGTGGTTAAAGTCAATCCGGTAACAACACTTGGGCCGTCCAGCGGTGTAACCTGAATGCCGGTACCGCCGGTACCCGGATCGGGATCGAAGTCGCCTTTGAAATGCAGGAACTTCGTATTGACTTTATCGTCAATTGCCAAAGCAGGATGCTCGGCGCCAGGCCAGTCTCCATCGTCAGGAACACCCTTAACGATATCACCCGGTGCGGTGATATCCCACATCTTATCCGGGATGTAATACCTGACCGCGTTGAGGAACATCTGTTCGCCATCCGGATACAAATCATAGAGGGCAGCCGCTTGTCCTCCCGTTACACCGGAAGGCTCGCGACTACCGGTCAAAAAGACCAGCCGAGGACCACCAAGTACGTCATCTGGGCTCCCGCTGGAATTCTCCATTGTAGCTCCAGCCGGGAATTCGGCGATAACCATGCCACCGACAGGGCCTGTGTCCGCTGACACTTCTGCAATCGTAGCCAGGACTGTACCCTCATCATCGATGTTATTGTTATTGATCGAGATACCCCGCGAGATAATAGTCTCGTCGGTGGGAAGCGGGACCGCACCTTCGGCATACGGATTGTCCATAACGCCGTCGGTTAGCGGGATTCCAGCAAAAATCGGGTGGGTCGGGTCAGTGACCGCCAGCCTGATATCTCCGGTGGTGTCCGGCATATCCGTACCATCAGTGAAGCCCAAGCGGCTGGAACGCAGCGTGTAACCGTTCAGGTTCATCATGGGAGCCGTGATGCTGTTCCACAGGGTGGCACCACTGCCGCTATAATGTCCGCTGGATGCTGTACGACTAATAATCACCAGATCAAAGGTATTGAGGTATTCCACGTCGGGAGTCTGCGAGGTGAGAACGCGCACCACGTTGTAGCCGTTGGCCTTCAGCAGGTCGGTATACTCAATATCCGGCGCCTGAGTGAAACCGTGAGCGGCAGCATCAGCATGCGGTTCGTCATCGGCAGCGTGGTAGGAGACCCAGGCAATATTTCCGGCACTTGCGCCCTCAACGACTTTTATGTCACTAAATGTGACAGCGCCCATGCCGCCCGGCTCACCGTCGCCTACACCAACATACAGCCTGGCAGCCTGAGTCACATCAACACCTTCGAACGCACCCAGCGGAATCGTCCAGGCACGGTTGGTAGTAACCTGCGTGGCCGCAGCATACGGATGGGCTACAGCAGCAACCGCACCGGTAAGATCTTCAATGGCCAC
>Ga0209536_100010805_pt1 | contig 13425 bp, 9 predicted proteins | sample DeeMarSeWOR28_12_FD_187461 | JGI IMG/M metagenome (GOLD analysis project Ga0209536, IMG submission 187461) | Marine sediment microbial communities from White Oak River estuary, North Carolina - WOR-2-8_12 (SPAdes) (version 2) | ecosystem: Environmental > Aquatic > Marine > Intertidal zone >...
CGCCGACCGGCGGCCCGTTCGGCAAGAACGCGCTGGTTTACCACGACGAGCTGATTACCACCCAGATCGGCCAGATCCAGACCCAGTTCGACGGACCGGGCCACATCGGCGTCAACACCTCCAAGGGCATGTTCTTCTACAACGGCGTTAACCCGTTTGGTGAAAACGGCTACGAGCGTGGCGCCGGCGGGCAGGTCATGGGCATGGGAGCACTCGGCGTCGAGCACGTCGGTGAACTCGGGTTCGTGTGCCGGCTGGTCGTGCTCGATGCGGTTGCGTACAAGAAGTCCATCGGACAAATCCCGTCCAGCGCTGAAATGCTGCCGATCCCGCAGAGCCCGAAAGATGTCGGAGGTATCGTTTCCGCCGATGACGTGAAGGCGATGGTCAGCAACGCCGGCCTCGATGCGATTCGCTCGGGCGACTGCGTTGCGCTGCACACGGGCCAGGGAAACACCTGGAGCAATGATCGCTACAAGTCGATGTCGGCTGATGAGCGTGCCGCGGCGCGTGCCATCTTCGCCAAGGGCGAGCCGGGCTTCGGCCTCAGCGCTTGTGACTACTTCGCTTCCCGCAATATTGCGCTGACGATGGGCGATACCTCGGCCAACGATGCGCAGCCGGGTAACGAAGTCGAAGGCTGGGCAGTACCGTGCCACACCCAGATCCAGACCCGCTACGGCATCTGGAACCTGGAAAACGTCGACACCAAGTCGCTGGTCGACGGCGGTATCAAGGAAGGTGCTTTCATTTGGGCACCGCTGCGCATCATCGGCGCCACGGGCTCGCCGGGTAATCCGATCGTTCTGTACTAAGCGATACCCGTTAATAGCAGTACGACTGAAACAGATGCCGCGCTTCGGCGCGGCATCTGCACGGAATAACCAATAAGAACGAAGGGTAAGGCACTCAAGCCGGCAGCGGGCTAGACCCCTGCCGGTTTTTATTTGCCCTGCTTTTTCTTCCGGGCTCTGACCGGAAATGCCGCCGAAACCGGCACTGGCGCGACGCGTTTCAGCGTGTCTGGATTGGTCCGGATTCCGGACAATACCGTGCCGAACTCACCGCGTGACTTTCAGCGTGGCGCTGCCAAGCGACTCGATCTCGATGCGGGCCACGTCACCGGCATTCAGCCATTTCGTTTCCACCACGCTCCCGAGCAGGACGAACTCTCCCTGTTTTAATCCCATGCCTCGCGCGGCACGGGAATGCGCAAGCCACGCCAGCGCGTCGAACGGGTGTCCCATGATCAATCCGCCAGTGCCGCGCCCGACTTCCTTGCCATTGATCCAGGTCGCCCCGCTGAGAGAACTCAGGTCCAGATCGCGCCAGTCGGTGACGGGTTCACCCAGAACGCAGCCGCTGTCGAAAAAATCGTCGCCGATCAGCGTCGGCACACCCAACTCGCCGTAGTTACGGTAACGATCGTCGACGATTTCCATGGCCGCCATCACCGCGTGCACGGCGGGCGCCACCGTTTCCCGCGTAAACGGACCGTCGGAAGGAAACACGTTACGCCCGAGTTCGACCGCAATCTCGCATTCGATGCCCAGTTTGACGAAGCCGGAACGCGGCACCGTTGCGGAACCATGCCGCACGGTCGCCTCAAAGATGTCTCCGGCGCACGGATTCGGGATCCCAAGAAACGCCTGCATGACCGATGTCGTGCAACCGATCTTGTGCCCAACAACATGGCCCAACCCGGCCTTGCTGAGCATCCGGTTGACTTCCGACTGCAGAGCGTAGCCCTGCGCCTCGTCCTGCGGACGCGATCGCGGCGACAGTGCTTCGATCGGCGTCAAAGCCATGCGCTGCCTTACAATGTGCTCGGCGGCACGTTTCCATCTTTTTGTATCGGTCATCGCGGCTACCCTCTGCCAAGACTTGATCCTACCCCTTTTTGCCACGGTCAGCTGCCATGCGGACAACCGGACCACAAAGGCATACCTGCGGCATTGCAGCAACGGAAGCTGGCGGTTCGCCGCTTGACGTAAAGAAGCGCAAACCGAACAATGCCGCAATTTGCAGAATGCACCGCTCAGGTATCATACTTGACGACCGCATATCGAATGCGTGCGTTGCGCAACGCCGTAACCGTAGAGCGTGCGACGGTTGAAATACGGCTGGAATTCATGCACGTTCAGGATCACGAGAATACCCAACAGGAGAGTAGTGATGATTGAAAGATTGTTCCCCGGCAAGAAGTGTCCGGTGTCCAGCAACGGTGCGCTTTGGCTGGCAGCTGCAGCGATCGCACTGAGTCTGTCCGGCTGCGGCAAGGAAGATGCCGAAGCACCGTCAGGTGCCACCGTCTCTACCGAAGGCAAGAGTGCCGCACAGGTAGCGGTCGAGGCCGCGAAGCCTCTGTGCGAGGGCGGCCAGACGATTACCATCGTTTGGGAGGCGGGCCTGCAATCGCTCGACCCGCTTAATTTCTCCGGCCCCAAGTGGGAACAGGAAACCGGTTGCAAGATCAAGGTCGTCGAAGTTCCCACCTCCGAGATGTTCACCAAGATCATGCAGGAGTATCGCGCCAATACCGGGGCGTATGACGCGCTCAATGTGATACCGGCGTGGATGCCCGACCTGGCGCAGGCCGGGGCGCTCGAGCAACTCGATTCCTATGTTGACAAGTACGGTTACCGCGGTGAATTGCAGACCATTGCAGCCACCTATCGTGATAACCAGATGACCGTTGACGGCAAGATTTACGGGTTCCCGGACGATGGCGATGTGTTCCTCATGTATTACCGCAAGGACATCTTCGCCAGGGACGATCTGAAGAAAGCCTACAAGGAAAAGTTCGGGCGCGACCTCGCGGTGCCGACGACATGGGAGCAGTTCATCGAAGTCGGCCAGTTCCTGACCGACGCGCTGAAAAGCGAAGGCGTCTACGGCGCGTCAATGTTCCGCGAACCGGGCTACGGCAACTTCATGTTCCAGGAACGCTTCCGCAATGAAGGCGGCAAGTTCTTCGATGCCAACATGAAGGCGACGATCAACGGTCCGGAAGGTCTGAAGGTCTTCAACGACTGGCTCACGGAAAACAAGTTCATGCCTGCGGGCGTCGAGAAGTTCGGCTTTGTCGAGAACCTTGCCGTGTTCGTCAAAGGCGAATCCGCCATGACGATCTCATGGCCGCCTTATGGCCGGTTCGCGGCCGGCTATCTGGCGAACGAAGAAGCGCTGGCATGGGTGCCGAAGACACAAATCGCGGACAAGGTCGGATACGCGCTGCCGCCGGGTGGCCACCCTGAGCTGGCCGCCGGTTTCGCCCTCTCGGTTGCCTCCACCTCGAAGAACAAGGAAGCGGCCTATCTGTTCATCCAGTGGCTCAACAGCGAGGAAATCAGTAACGAGCGGGTGCAGTTGCCGTACGCGCTGCGGGATCCGTTCCGTGACTCGCATTTCACCAACCCGGGCTATATGGCGCTGTGGCCGGATGCCAAGGACTATCTGGCTGCCCTTGGCGACGCCGCTCAAACCGGCCTTCTCGATCTTTCCCTGATCCAGACCGACAAGTACGAAGAAGCGCTGCGCCAGGGTATCAGCAGGCTGTGGGCCGGCGATGATCCGCAAGCCATCCTCGACAAGATCGCTGCCGATTGGGATGCGGTCACCGAAAAAGTTGGCGTGGACAAACAACGCGCTGTCTACGAGTCCTGGGCGGCGAAGTCGGGCGCATATCCGAACTGACCCGGCACGGGCATAGACCATCGGGAGGCTCGCGGCGCCGGAAGTCAGTTGAAGCGCGCCGCGGTGCTTCCTTGGTTCCAGTAGTCTGATCAGAGGCGGGCGCCAGCCCGCCTTTGTTTTCGTTATGCTTCATCGGGACAAGAAAACCATTGGGAGACGTTGGTGTCGGCTGCCGGCGCATTGATGAAACCGCGATTCAGCGACAAGAGTTTCAGATATCAGTTGATCGCGCCGTCGATCTTCGTTTTGTTGCTCATCGGCGTATTCCCGCTGGTTTACCTGCTGGTCGCGAGCTTCCAGGGCATCACGATGATCGACAACGACACCAGTTTCCACGGTGTCAGCAACTATGCGGCGCTGTTTGGCGATACCCGGTTGTGGGAAGCGCTGTTGCATACGATACTTTTCACGGCAATTGCCCTGCCCCTGGAATTGGTTCTTGGCTTGATGATGGCGCAGCTGTTCATCGACCACATGCCGGGCCGCCAGGTATTCGTCGCCCTGCTCGTGCTGCCGGTCGTCATCGCCCCCATCGTTTCGGGTGCCACCTGGTCATTGATGTTCGACAACCGCTTCGGCCCGGTCAACCAGGTGATCGGCTGGATTACCGGAGAAGAAGCTACCTTGTTGTGGACCATCAGCCCCGACCTGGTCTATCCGGCGATCCTCGCAGCCGAAGTATGGCAGTGGACACCGTTCATGTTCCTGCTGCTGCTGGCCGCTTTGTCGGCAGTGGACAAGTCGCAACTGGAGGCCGCGTCGATCGATGGCGCCGGCTACTGGAGGATATTCTTCCGGATCGTGCTGCCGGCAATCTGGCCGGTCATGGCCGTGGCCGTTCTGATTCGGGGGCTGGATCTGTTCCGCCTGTTCGATGTCGTCTGGGCGCTCACTCGCGGCGGGCCCGGCACCATGACCGAGACCATTTCGATTTTTACTTACGTGAAGGGATTTCAGCAGTTTGAGACGAGCTATACCGCGGCAGTCGCCTTGCTCATCATCATATTGTTGTCTGTTGTGGTGATCCTCGCCCTCAGGAGAGTGGGGTTGGCACGATGAAGCTCTCGCAACGCCGGAACATGCGCCTGGCATTGCGGTATGTTGCCGCGACCTTGTTGACCCTGTTCTTTCTGTTCCCCATCTACTGGCTGTTCATGATTTCGTTCAAGACGGCCGACGAAATCTATGCCTACCCGCCGGTATGGTGGCCTTCGAGCATCCAGTTCAGCAACTACCTGGTATTGTTCAAGGACGGCGACGCGGCAACGGTTGGAAACAGCCTGATCGTCGCCGGCGTCAGTACCGTGATCGCAATGTTTCTTGGCACTATCTGCGCCTACAGCCTTGCCCGCTTCAGGACCGGGGGCGAGAACCTGGCGAACTGGATTATTTCGCAGAGAATGGTGCCGCCAATCGCAGTTGTCTTTCCGATCTTCCTGCTGTACGTCTGGTTCGGCTGGGTTGATACCTACTTCGGGCTCATTCTCCTCTATACCGCATTCAATCTTCCTTATGTCATCTGGATGATGCGCGGCTACATTCTCGACATTCCGATTGCGCTCGAACAGGCTGCTCTGGTCGATGGCTACACGCGCTGGCAGGTGCTCTGGAAGGTAGTGTTTCCGATGTGTCGCGCCGGTTTGTTCGCGACCGCGATTTTCACGTTTGTCTTTGCCTGGAATGATTTCATTTTCGCCCTGGTATTGACGAGGACCGAGGTCGCCACTTATACGGTACAGGTCACCCACTATTTCGGCGGCCAGTCCAACTTCTGGGGGAAAATCTCCGCAATGTCAGTGCTGGGAACGCTGCCGATCTTCATCGTCGTTGCGTTCATGCAAAAGTATCTGGTGCGCGGCATTTCACTCGGGGCGGTCAAAGGATGACCCTGGCTTCGCACACGAACCCGAACCGGCAATACTTCCGGCGCCCTGCAACCGGTCGCATTGCGCCGGCAATGTACGGGTGCCGCGCAATTCCACTGACAAACAATCCTGAATATGCCGGGATGCAAAGCAATGGCTGATCTGAAGATAACCGGGCTCCACAAATATTATGGCTCGATGCACGCCGTGCGCGGCATCGACCTCGAAATCCCCGCTGGCGAATTCACGGTCCTCGTCGGCCAGTCCGGTTGCGGCAAGAGCACGCTGTTGCGGACAATTGCCGGGCTCGAAGACATCAGCAGCGGCACCATCGAAATCGCCGGTGAAGTCGTCAACGATCTGGCACCGCGGGATCGCGATATTGCCATGGTGTTCCAGAACTACGCCCTTTACCCGTACATGAGGGTGTACGACAACATTGCTTTCGGTTTGCGGGCGCGCAAGACACCCAAACAGGAGATCGAGGAAAAAGTTCAGCGCGCGGCGCGGATGCTTGCCATCGACCATCTCCTCGATCGATATCCGCGCCAGTTGTCCGGCGGACAGTTGCAAAGGGTGGCGATCGGTCGCGCGGTTGTGCGCAACGCGCGGCTGTATCTGTTTGACGAACCGCTATCCAACCTGGACGCGCAACTCCGCGATGAAATGCGCGGGGAAATCAAGCGCCTTCACCAGGAGCTGGATAAAACCATGATCTACGTCACGCACGATCAGATCGAGGCGATGACGATGGCGGATCGCATCGTGCTGCTGCGCGACGGACGCATCGAACAGGCCGGCTCCCCTCTCGATTTATACGAACGCCCGGCAACAAAGTATGTCGCCGGCTTTCTTGGCTCCCCGTCGATGAACTTCATCCCGGCGCAACTCGTTTCACAGGACAACGGTCTTGCGGTGCGTCTTTCCGACGGTGCCCTGCTATCGTTACCCGCAGACCGTGGCAACCGTTTCAGCCGGCACCGCGACAGGGAAGTGACGCTCGGTGTTCGGCCCGAACACATCAGCCGGGCCGCGGACGATGCCTTGCGGCCCGGCGTGGTCTGCCACGAAGTCACCATTGACCTCGTGCAACCGACGGGGTCGCGCACCTACGCAACGTTTCTGCTCGGTGGCGTGGAAACGGTTGCGGAACTCAAGGCGCACGATGTGTCGGCGCCAAATGAAACAGTGAAGCTGGCATTGGACATGAATCGTGTCGTGCTCATCGACCCGGCTTCGGAAGAGGTCTTGTAGTACGGATTGCTTCCGGGTGTCGCCATGCAACGGTACATGCTTCGGCTATACATTGAATCTGCAAGCGCACCTTGCGCGTTTTTGATCGGAGGAATCGAGCGATGAAATCTTCACCAGTTTCCACGAGTGTGATTCTGTGTGGCACCAGGCAGGAAGACGTTGTGGGGCGGGTACTGAAGGCCGGGCCAATGGAAGTCGAACTCGACAACGGCCAGCTACGCTATCTGAAGATACACGGCGTCGAAGTGCTGCGGGCGATCGGCTTCCTGGTTCGGGACGAGAACTGGGGAACCTACATCCCGAAAATCACCGGGCTGAAGATCAGCGAAAGCAAGAAGGGCTTCTCTGTGAGCTTTCACGCCGTATGCAAGCGTCCGGGACAGGAAATCGCATACGATGCCGTGATAGAAGGTGATTCCGAGGGCAATCTGGAATTCACCGGTACGGCCATTCCGAAGACGGATTTCCTGACCGCGCGGACAGGGTTTGTTGTGCTGCATCCGCTCAAGGGCGTTGCCGGTGAGCCGGTTGTCGCGGTACACGTTGACGGCGCCATCGACAACTCGAAATTCCCGCCGCTGATCAACCCGATCCAGCCTTTCCTCAACCTGCGTTCGCTCTCCCATCAAGTGCTTCCGGGGCTGACGGCCACGGTCCGCATGGAAGGCGATACGTTCGAGACCGAGGATCACCGCAACTGGACCGATGCGTCCTTCAAGACCTACGTCAGGCCTTTGGCGCTGCCCTGGCCCTACACGCTGAAGGCCGGCGAACCGGTCAAGCAGGCAGTCAAGGTCACGTTATCGGGAAGAAGCGCAAGCGCGGGCCGCGCCGGATCAGGAGGAGTGGTCAGTATCGCGCTCGGCAAACCGATGCGTGACGGGTTGCTGCCGGTCGGTTTCGGCGTGCCCGCAGAGGAGATCGACCACGCGATCCGCCATCTAGATCTCGTCAGGCATGCCGGACCGCGCATCCTGCAGTGCCATTTCGATCCACGAGAAAAACATGGGTTGAAGGAACTGTATGGCTATCGGGTGCTGGCTGATGCCACCGGTGCAGACGTCGTGCTCGAGGTGATCGTGACCGGCGTGGAAACCTACAAGCAGGAACTGCGCACCATCTCGAAACTCGTCGCCGAAGCCGGGCTGAAACTGTCAGCCCTGGCCGTATGCCCGGAAGGTGACTTGAAATCGGTGTTGCCCGGCGGTGAGCGCCCCCCGGCGCCGCCTCTCGACAAGCTGTACAAGGCCGCGCGTGACGCATTCCCGGGTGTCAAACTGGGCGGAGGCATGTTCTCTTTCTTTACCGAACTCAACCGCAAACGCCCCCCCGCCGAACTGCTCGATTTCGCCATGAACGCGACCTGCCCCATCGTGCACGCCGCCGATGACCGGTCGGTGATGGAGACGCTGGAAGCGCTGCCTTACCAGGTGAAGACGGCAAGGACGTTTCTTGGCAAGACACCGCATCGCGTCGGCCCGAGTGCCATCGGTTGCAGGGACAACCCGCACGGCGCGACCTATACGCCGAATCCCGACAATGAACGTATCTGTCTGGTAAAGGCAGACCCACGCTCACGCGGGCTGTTCGGCGCAGCCTGGCTGCTGGGTTACATCGCGACTTTCGCTCGCACCGGTATTGAGACATTGACCGTCGGCGCTCCTACCGGACCACTCGGCGTCATTTACCGGAAAACGGAGAGTCCTCAACCATACTTCGATGCCTTGGCGGGTCCGGCAGTATTCCCCGCTTACCACGTCGTCACCGGACTGATGAACAGCGCCGGGCAGAAGCTGGTCGAGGCAACATCGAGCGACGATCAGAAAGTATGCTGCCTCGCGCATCGCGGCAACAACGGCACGACTCTTTGGGTGGCAAACCTTACGGCACAGGAGCGGAAAGTAAGGATCGATGCTGGCAAGCGCGCCATCGCCGGCGCGATGCTCGACGAAACCAGTTTCAGGATCGCGACCACCAGGCCGCTCGAATTTCAGAAGCGCTGGAAACCAATGCCGCCAGACCTGAAACTGAAACCCTATGCCGTGGCAATCCTATCGATCGAAGACTGAGACATAAACTTTCCTCTTGCGCTGCACACCGGAATGCCTGCACCGCAACCAGTCTAGAGCAGGCTTTCTATTACGAATATTGACAGAAAGCCTGTTCCGAATCTCTGGAAGAAACTGGTTTCCGGTTCTTTGCCGTAACGTACTTGCTCACCGTTTTCTTCCGTTACCCACTGCAGCGCGGGGGTAGATGATTGACCGTTACCGGACATTGACGTCAACTCCAGGCGATAAGCCCTCTGGAGCAACCGATTGTCAACGCTGTCGCCGAGGGCAGCGGCCAGCTCAGGACTCTCGAAGAGCACACCCATCTCGGTGTTGTGAACGACCGAGCGCGGATCGAGGTTGAACGAACCGACAAAAAGGTACTTGCGGTCGACGCTGAACGTTTTTGCGTGCAGGCTCGCCTTAGAAGATCCGGTCCAGGATTTTTTCGCGCCCTGATCGTCGACACCCCTAACCGGCTTGAACTCGTACAGTTCAACGCCGTTTTCCAGGAGCCCGACCCGGTAGCGCATGTAGCCCGCGTGAACAACACCAACGTCGTTCGCAGCCAGGGAATTCGTAAGAATTCGAACCCGCACGCCCCTGTCGACAAGTTGGCCAAAATAGTCGACCAACTTCTTGCCGGGAACGAAATAGGGCGATACGACGATCAATTCGCTTTGCGCCTCGTCGAAGACTTTCACCAGGCTCGGTCCGATGTGGGTGGCTTCAGCCACTTCGGTGCCCTGCGCCTTGCTCGGCGCGTCGTAGAGCAGCATTGCCCGGCCCCACGAATAATCCAATTCGGAGATCTCAGCGTGTTGTATCCTTTCCGAGTCGCGCACAGCCGTTGCATAGGGTGACGATCTCTGGGCCGCCAGATAATCCTGCAGTCCGGCGCGGGCGGTCTCCAGTTCATCTGCTGTAACCGGGTCGTCTGCGTCGAACGCGGACAGCGGAACGACCCATTCGCTGTTCCAGTAAGTGTCGAAGGCGCCCGAGACCTCCGCCACAACTGGTCCTACCGCCAGCACGTCGAGATCGGAAAACTGGGTCGCACTGTCTGCGCCGAAGTATTCGTTTCCGATGTTACGGCCTCCGACAATTGTGGCCTGGTTGTCCACAGTGAGGGACTTGTTGTGCATGCGCCGGTTGACGCGTCTCAGATCCGTCACGAAATCGAAGCCACGCGATGAGCGATTGGCAAACGGGTTATACAAACGAATCTCGACATTCGGATGCGCGTCGATCGCGGCCAGGGCGAAATCCTTTCCAGCGGTGTCGAGGTCGTCGAGCAGCAAGCGAACACGCACACCGCGGTCCGCTGCGCGCAGCAGGAGTTCCACCAGGAGCCGCCCGCTGAGATCCGCGTGCCAGATGTAGTACTGCACATCCAGCGTTCGCTCCGCCGCCTCGATCAGTTCGGCACGCGCAACCAGCGCATCGCTGCCCGATGCGAGAGGAAAAAATCCGGACTTGTCGGTGTGTTGCTCAGTAATCGGTGTCAGCAGTTTGCCGAGTGCTGTCTGTGAAGAGTCCCGAATCGCAAAGGACTCGGACTTTTCATAATCGGTCGGCAACGAGGCGCAACCGGACAGGGCGGCTACTGCCAGGATCGGCGCAGACAGCGCTGCTACGATGAGCGACGCGGTGCGGCCGCGTAGCTTGCCAGGCTGCTTTGTACGCGCACAGCCGCGTCGCGGGGCGCAGGCACAGTCCGTTGCCATTGGCTTCCAATTTTCTCTACAGGCGAGCATCAAAAGCGACCGGGATCAATAAAAGACAGTGTACGTTTCGCCGTTAGATCGTCAAGCAGGAATTCACCCCTTCCAGGGTGGGAGTGTTTGGTCCGCGCACAGCGTGTGAGCGGTCGCACGGTGCTGCGTCTTCCTGCTTGTGCCATGCAACCGCCACCGCCACTGTCACTGTCACTGTCACCGGGTGTCGTCAAATCCGGTCCGGTGTTCAGCCCTGGAATCGAGTTTCCGCAGCAGAAAAAAAACGGCGCCGATGGCGCCGCGTGAATTCCGGTACAAGCCCGGAAGGGGGTATTCTCAAAACATCCAGCCAATTCCGACATTGAACCGGTCTTTCGTATCGTCGGTTTCATAGTCTTGAACATCAGCTTTGAAAACGACCTGCGGATGCACGAAGAAGCTCGCACCCGCGGTGACCACCTGTTCGTCGTTCAGCGGGTCGGTAGTGAAACCGGGAGCGACAGATTCCTGGGTGTTATAAGCCTCGTAACGAGCAAACGGCGCGAGCGACAGTCCGTTCTTGAAATTGAAGCGGTAAGCGGCTTCCACATACCAGCCAAAGAACTTCTCTGGCGCCGCGTCATTGGAACCGAGTGCCAGACCGGCAGCCGCATTGATGGCCTCGGTATCGTTGAAACGCCCCTCAGCATAAAGCGCGCGGAAATCCCAGCCGGCGATGGTGTACCTTGCGTGCAAATCCCAGATCAGCAGGTTCGCGTCAAAGCCCGCCAACGCAGAGGGATTGCCGCCTTTGCCCTGGCCATCCTGCGCGGTGTTTCCGGTCCAGACGCTGCCACCGAGTTGCAGACCCGGCACGCCCCGGTAGTTCAGGCCGGCAAAGTATCCGAACTCGTTGGCGGTGACGCGGTTGCCCTTTGTTCGCATATCCTTGAAGCCGCTCGACGCATCCTTGTACAGACTCGCGTCCGGAGTGGTTGTAAATCCGGCGTTGTACTCGAGGCCGTCGGCCACGTAGCCCTGCAGCGCGAAACCGATTTCGCGCCACGTTGTCGGAATAATGCGTGACTCGACTTCGTTGCGCTCGACGCCGTAGAACACCGGTGGTTCGTGATACTCATTGAGAAATCCGATTGGCAGCAGCATCAGGCCGGCGCGAAGATTTGCTCTGCCCGTGTCGGTCAGCCTTTGTTCGATGTAGGCCTGCTCCATTGCCACTTCACCGCTGTCTTTGTCGTCTCCCTTGGTAACCGAGTGCTCGAACTCGATTTCCGAGTACAAGCGGGTGCGGTCGCTGAACCGGTGCCCGAGAAACAGGATAAAGCGCTGCAGGTCAAACTCGTCCCGCTTGGAATCGTCCTTGTAGTTGTTGTAATTGATTTCGCCGTAACCGCCGACAGCGGTACGGCCTTCCTCGGGATCGGCTGCTGCACTGAAAAACAGCATGTCCGTTCCGGCATCTTCCTGCGTTGATGCATCGGCCTGCCGTTTCTCCGCAGCTTGTTCCTCGGCTTTCTGCGCTGCATTCTGCTCGACTTGCTGCTTGAGCACCTCGAGTTCCCGTTGCAGCGCTTCGATACGCTGCTCCATCGACTCATCCGCGTAGGCGACACTGCACGCCAGTGCCAACGCCGCCGCGATCATTGATTTTTTCATTGTGATCTCCCCTTGCCGTATTGATTTTTCGTTCTCATGCCGATGTGCGCCAAAGACCTGAAGCCGCCGTGCCGCCAGCCAAGCGCTCGACAAGACCAGTCAAATGAGACCAGTGACGCAAATGATAATGATTCGCGTTTAGGAAGTAAAGTACGATTTTAGGGACCAATCCGAACCGTCATACTGCCGCTCACGATTCATCCATGAATCGTAATGAATTGTTTTATAGTATTTTTACGACCTGCTTCCGGGACGAGTCAAAGGCCGGACAAAACCCGATACCGGATGTTTTCAGTTAACGCAGCGCAGACAGTAGCCCGCCAGAGCGGCAAGTACCTGCGAATCCTCACCAACTGCGCCAGCGGCAGTGACCGGCACACCCACTACATCAGATGCTGATTCAAGCAGCGCTGGCAGGTCTCTGCGAACATGTCCGCCGGTGCCCAGAAACAGCGGCACAACGACAATGCGACCGGCGCCGCGTTCGACGGCGCGAAGGCAAGCCGCTTGCAGGTCCGGTGACATCATCTCGAGGAACGCCAGCGACACCGGGCCGGAATAACGCTCGGCAACGGCCGCTGCCAATCGATCGAAGGGTTCACGCCAGCGCGGGTCACGCGCGCCGTGCCCGAACAGAATCAACCCCGTGATGGTATCCATATCAATCCCTCGAAACCTGTCTCGTCCGCCCGTTTGCCAGGGAGTCTTCAGTTACCAAAGGTTCTCCAACGCGAGATGCCCTGGTTTCGCCCTGCGGCTGATGGTGTAGCCCTTTTCCACGAACCACTTCCGCGTGTCATCGACCATGTCGGGGTTGCCGCAAATCATGATGCGGCTTCTCTCGGGATCAAGCAGCGCACCGGCGCAGCGTTCGAGTTCACCACTTTCCAGCAAAGCGGGTATCCGCCGATTCAACGCCCCGCTAACCACCTGTCGTGTCACAACGGGTACAAACGTCAGTTTGTCAGCGAACTCGCCAAAATACTCGTGCCGGGCAAACGATGCGACCGTCTCTTCGTATGCCAGTTCGCTCGAATCGCGCACACTGTAAACGAGCACGATACGGTCATAGCTTTCCCATGTATCGAGTTCGTGAAGAATGCTGATGAAGGGTGCCACTCCGGTGCCGGTTGCGAGCATCCACAAATCCCGTCCCTCTTCGAAGCGCGCTGTTGTGAGAAAGCCGTA
>Ga0209536_100010806_pt1 | contig 13425 bp, 9 predicted proteins | sample DeeMarSeWOR28_12_FD_187461 | JGI IMG/M metagenome (GOLD analysis project Ga0209536, IMG submission 187461) | Marine sediment microbial communities from White Oak River estuary, North Carolina - WOR-2-8_12 (SPAdes) (version 2) | ecosystem: Environmental > Aquatic > Marine > Intertidal zone >...
ACCGGCGTCCTGGCGCCGCCACCGCGACGGAGCCCGATTACCGACGTCCTGGTGCTGGCACCGCGACGGAGCCCGATTACCGGCGTTCTGGCGCCGCCGCCGCGACAGAGCCCGATTACCGGCGTCCTGGTACTGCCACGGGAACGGAGCCGGATTTTCGGCGACCTGACGCAGTTGATGAACAGGAGCCCGATTATGAGCGTCGCAGGATGGCCATCGAAGCAGAGCCGGATGTTCGGCGGCCTGAGGCTGCCGCCAAGAAGAGACGAGCCAGCAAGATGCCAAAGGGCGTCACGGCCGCCAGAGGCGTGCGGCCTCAGCTCGCCCGCTTCGGCTATGATCTGTTCGCTGGTGCTCCGACAACTTTCGCACCGGCTACCGATATTCCGATCGATGCGAGCTACATTGTCGGACCGGGTGATACGGTGCAGATTCAGCTCTTCGGCAAGGAAGACGCGGACTACAGTCTGGTCGTTACGCGCGAGGGCAACCTGCAAATCCCGGGAATCGGGCCGGTCTCGGTATCCGGGCTGACTTTCCAGGACATGAAGGAAGTACTCAAAGCACGTATTGAAGAGCAGATGATCGGCGAGAAGATCAACGTCACAATGGGGCCGCTGCGTTCCATACGCGTGTTCATTCTCGGTGATGCCAACCGCCCGGGGTCGTACACGGTAAGTGCCCTGTCTACCATGACCAATGCCCTTTTTGTGAGCGGTGGTGTCAATCGCATCGGTTCGCTGCGCGACATCCAGTTGAAGCGTCATGGCAAAGTCGTGGGCCGCCTGGACCTCTATAATTTGCTGTTACACGGCGACACCAGCGGGGATGTTAGGCTGCAGCCGGGCGATGTGATTTTTATCCCCCCCGTTGGACCATCAGTGGGTGTGGCTGGCGAGGTGCGACGCCCGGCGGTCTACGAGTTGCGCAAAGACGATACCATAGAGCAGATTCTGTTCATGGCGGGTGGAATGCTTCCCACGGCGTATCCGCAGGCCTCCCAGATCGAGCGAATCAGTAAGCAGGGCGAGCGCACGTTGATTGATCTCGATCTTGGTAAACGGGGAGGTCTCGGTGTGCCTCTGCGGGCGGGAGACAAACTGTATATTTATTCGATTCTGGAGAAGATGGAGGACATTGTATTGCTCTCGGGTCATGTACAGCGACCCGGCGGTTACCAGTGGCGCCAGGGTATGCGTTTGGCGGATCTCATTCCATCGATCGAGAATGACCTGCTGCCGAGGCCGGATCTGGAGTACGCCCTCGTCAAGCGTGAGCTGCGTCCCGATGGCAGGCTCGAGATCTTATCGGTACATCCTGGGGAGGCACTGAGGAACCCGGCCTCGCGTCACAACATTGTTCTCGAATCGCGAGACGAAGTCGTGGTGTTCGGATTTAGCGGGGACCGCAGTGAAGTCATCGACCCGCTGGTTGAGGAACTGCTCGAGGAAGCAACCTTTCAGCAGCCGGCCCGGGTGGTTCAGGTGGGTGGCCTCGTGCGCCATCCTGGCGACTACCCGCTTGAGCGGGGCATGCGGGTCAGCGATCTCGTCAGGGCTGGAGGCGGCCTGGCGCAGGCGGCCTATTCTCTCGGGGCTGAATTGACCCGTTATGAGGTGATCGATGGCCGCTATCGCGAGGTTGACCATGTCGACGTGGATCTTGCACAAATTCTGGAAGGGGACAAGGTGCCTGATCTGGTTCTCCAGTCCCATGACGTCCTGCACATCAAGCAACTGCCCGAATGGTCGGTCGCAAACACAGTCGAAATTCTCGGCGAGGTGCGGTTTCCCGGTGTCTACCCGATCGCGCGCGGTGAGCAGCTCAGCAGGGTACTCGAACGGGCTGGCGGAATCACCGATATGGCCTTCCCTGAGGGTGCGGCCTTCGTGCGTGTGGATCTGCGCGAGCGCGAGAAGGAGCGGCTCGAAGAGCTGAGCCAGCGGCTGGAAGCTGATCTGGCTGGTTTGACCCTGAAACTCGCACAAGAGGAAGGTGGTCAGACTCAGTCCCTGGCTATTGTCCGGGAACTGGCCGACCAACTGCGGAGTGCCGAGCCGACGGGGCGTCTGGTTATCAATCTGCCCAAGCTGATTGCTACCACGAAGGGTGGGCGACGCAGCGAGTATGATGTCACGCTCCTGGATGGCGATAAGCTCTACATTCCACCCGTCACCCAGGAGGTGACGGTGACCGGTGAGGTGTTTTATCCAACCTCGCACCTGTACGAGAAGCGCCTCGATCGCAAGGATTACGTGAAGATGAGCGGTGGGGCTACCAGGGAAGCCGATACCAAGCACATCTACGTGGTGCGCGCCGATGGCAGTGTGGATGCAAAGACCGCCTGGTTGGAGACGGCCGCAGATATCCAGCCAGGCGACACCATCGTGGTGCCCTTGGACGTCGACCGCATAAGGCCACTCGCCCTGTGGACGAGTGTGAGCCAGATTATCTACCAACTCGGAATAGCCGCCGCGAGTGCCAATGCAATCGGCGTCTTCTAGCCTGGAAGAGTCATAAGTTCGCGCGATGCGAGTGCCATATATGGCTGCTCCAGGTTATGTTCCATGGGCGCGGAATGTGAGGTATTACGAGCGACCAGGACGCAGCGACGGGATGGTAAGAAATGCCTGCCCAGCCGAGAATCCGGAGTAGCGTAAGCGATGTATGCTGAAAAGCGAGAGAACGGTAGCAAGCAACCCCTCTCCGGCAAGGTACCGCCGGGACCGGGACAAGCTGTGTTTGCCTATTACCCGATCTCCGCGTCCGAGGAGGACGTTATCAGCTTATTCGATGTCTGGCAGATTCTTACCCGCTACAAATGGGTGATTGTCGCTGTCACTTCGGTTTGTGCTCTGGCAGCGACCCTTGCAGCGTTGCTGATGACGCCGAGGTACAAGGCGGAAGTTTTCCTCATACCGGTCAGCGAAGCAGAAGATCAGGGCCGCTACACCTCGCAACTGGGCGCGTTCGCCGGGATTGCGACGCTGGCGGGTATTAATCTGGATCGCGGGGACAGGAAGAACGAGGCGATCGCAACACTCAAGTCCCGGATGCTTACCGAGCAATTCATCAAGGATGAAAAGCTGCGGCCAGTGCTGTTTCACAAATTGTGGGACGCAAAGGCTCAGCGTTGGGACGTGGATGATCCGGACGACGTGCCAACACTATGGGATGCCTACGAGTTGTTTGATGAAAAGCTGCGCCGGGTCTACGAGGACAAGACAACCGGGTTGGTGGTTCTGGCAATCGAGTGGGAAGACCCCGAACTGGCGGCGCGCTGGGCAAACGAGCTCGTGCGACGCGTGAATGCAATGCTTCGGAACAGGGCTGCCGAGCAGTCGGAGAATGCGGTCGGCTACCTACAGGAACAGCTCAAGCTGACCAGTGTGGTTGAGCTTCAGCAGGTCTTGCACCGTTTGATCGAAGCAGAAATGAAGGAGATCATTCTGGCTAATATCAACAAGGAATACGCATTCAGGGTGATCGACCCGGCCACGGTGCCAGAAGAGCCATTCAAGCCGCGCATGGTGCCGATGGTGGTGGTCGGCGGCGGGGTGGGTGTCATCGCCGGCATTATGCTTGCACTGCTCCTGAATCTGGCGCGGAGGCGGCGTGAGATTGGCGTGGGGACGTAGGCATCCGGGCCCCTTCTTTCAATCAGCGCGCGTCCAATGCAGGACTACGGTCTCGAAACAGGTCCTTCGTGTCAATGCTGGGGTGGTGTGCTGGTGCCACTACCCCCCCCTCCTCCACCCCCAAGGGCTGCCAGGGCGCCGGCTACCACCAGGCCGACTGCGATCGCGACCCCATACCCCTTGGTTTTAGAGGGTTCTTCCTTGGGTTTGGTCGTTTTTGCAGTCTGCTGGGGCTGAGGCGGTTGTTCCTGTTGAGCCGGGGCGGTGGGCCTTTTAATCTCCACCTCGACGGGCGCGCTGTCAATCTCGATTTCAATCGCCTCCTGCGCATACAGAGGGGGATTGAATATGACAGCCCACAGCAGAAAGTGAACAAAAGGGTTTTTCATCTTTTTTCGTCCCTTTGCGTCACAGTGGTTGTCCCGTATGGCCGTTCATCACTCGGAGAATGGGAAATGAAAGGGCAAAAGTCAAGCCTTTCACGGGCTGCAGGTGGACGTCGTCAGGACCTGGCGTTCAACATCGGTTCGCTTTGTCTTCTGAGCCACAGTCCGAACACCGGCAATTTGCGAGGTTAAAAAAGGACTTGCGGCGGTGATACGCCCGTCAGGACGAGTTTATGGAGATTGATTCTCAATTTTACGCAATAATATACTGATATAGAGCGTATAGAGCGCCAAGCAGGAGTCTCTCGCCATTGCGGGCATTGACCGGGAAACAGAGATCACATGCTCAACTTATATGAAACGTACTACAAGCTGAGCGCCGACCCGTTCCGATTGAACCCGGATCATCGATTTTCCTTCGGTCACCGGAGTTATGCCAAGGCCAAGGCCTACCTGGAATATGCACTCCAGCGGGGTGAAGGTTTCATCGTCATCACGGGTGGGCCGGGAACGGGCAAGACCACGCTGATCAACGGGATCCTGGCCGGGCTCAATAAGGCGCGTGTGCGGGTGGCCACGCTGACCAGTACCCGACTGGTACCGGTCGATCTGCTGCATATGGTGGCTGCCTCATTCGGCCTGCATTTCGAGGACATGAGTAAGGCGACCCTCCTGCTGGGACTGGAGGAGTATCTGACCCAGCAGAGCCGGCAAGGCTGGCGTTCCATCCTGATTGTGGACGAAGCGCAAGACCTGTCCCCCAGTGCGGTAGAGGAACTGCGTCTGCTGGCGAATCTGCAACATAACAATCGCTTATTATTGCAGGTCTTTCTGGTTGGGCACGAGGAACTGCGGGAGCTGGTCCGTGCCCCTGGCATGGAACATCTCCGCCAGCGCATCATCGCCGCCTCACATCTCGAGCCCATGGATCTCGATGAGACCGTGAACTACATAGAGCATCGCCTGTGCCGGGCGGGCTGGCAGGGTGATCCGGCCATCGGTGCGGATGCGCTGCGGCTGATCCATAAGTTCAGCGGTGGTATTCCGCGCCGCGTCAATCTGATATGCAGCAGGCTGTTCCTGTATGGGGGGATGGAGCGAAAGCACAAGCTGGTTGGTGAGGATGCCTGGAGTGTCATCGAGGATTTGCGTCAGGAGCTGTTGATGGCTCCCGAGGACGCCGGTGAGGTGTACGACGGCATCGCGGCGCGGGCCAACAGTGAAGCTCAGGCTGTGGCCCAAAGCCTCCCACGCCCAAAAAGCTTTGCCGGCGCCGACCGGGCCGGTTCGTGCCGATCGCTGCAAGGCACTGAAAAACCGACGACCGATGCCCGTCGGCAGCCCCGCACTAAGGCAGGCAGATCTGCCCGATCGGTGCGCCTGGTGCGGGAAAACTATCCGCGGATTGAACCAGTCGTTGGGGAGGAGGCCCTCGACGACGTGCGCACGCCCGGCGCTGCCCCGGTTGTAGAGGCGTCGCCGCCCGTGCAGATCGATATTGATGCCGCGCAAGGGATGGGCTGGCGCTGGTGGGCAGCAGCAGCGGTTATCCTGGCAGTGGGGCTCACCCTCGCGACCAATATCGAAACGGAGATCCGTGATCGCCTGATGAATTTTATTCGTCCAGTCGCCATGGAAACGGACAGCCCTGCTCGCTCGGTCGTCGCAGAGGCCGAGCAGCAGGGTCCGATTGAGGATAATTTGTCGGATACGGAGGCTCCGCGCATCCGGCCCGCTCTGGCTGACACGAAAACGTCGGCTGAGATCCCCACCGCAACTGATGCCGCCCTGCAGACGGATCGACAGCGGGACGTCGAGGTGTCGGCAGAAGACCCGGAACGGGTGGGCCTGGCCTCGGAGCTGAGTCAGCGCCCGGTCGAAGAGGGACCCGGGCATGCAGAGGTTACCAGCACAGAGCCGCAAGACGGGCAGGTCGCTGAGCCGCTTATGGCCACCGCTGATGCCGTGATCGAGGCCGAGCATTCGCGTGTCCGTGATGAAGCTGACCAGCAGTTCAGCCAGCAGTTGACCGCGATTGAATTAGCCCCCGAGCCTGTGGCTTCGCCAGAATTTGAACCCATCGATCAGCTCACGGATGCCTCATCTGCGCCATCGACCGAACCAGCAACACCAACAGGTCGCGGCTCGCCTGGGCTGGTCAAGGATGCGCAAATCGAAGCCACCTCGGATGTTCCAAGCCAGGCCGCGGATCGCCCGTCTGGCAGCGCAAGCGCAGCCTCAATCATGCCGGCCCGCCCGGCTGGGGCAGAAACCGAGGGTGTTAGCGCACCGCCGGTATCTCGGGTCCTGCCCGTGGTACGGGTTCGAGCAATCGAATCCGATCGAGCCGAGCCGGCGGATCGCCCGCCCGGCAGCGCAAGAATCGCCTCTATCACGCCGGCCTCCCCGGCTGGGGCAGAAACCGGGAGCGTTAGCGCATTGCCGCTATCCCGAGTACCGGCGGCCGTGGAGCGGGCTCGAGAACCCGAACCCGCTCGAGCTGAGCCGGTGGAAGCGTTCGTGCCTGCGCCGGTCACCCCGCTGGCGCCCATGCGTACGCCTGTGCCAACTGTGATTGCCACTGCCCCGAGCTACGGGCTGGGGGCGTCCGTCGGAAGTCGGGATCAGCTCAAATCCGCGTTGCTTGGCGGTCAGTGGAACAGCCGGGGAAAACCCGCGGTATTGCTGCCCTCGGAAATCACCTACTGCAAATCTGCGGGGGAGCACATCAACTGCTGGAGTGTCCCGCAGGATATCAATACCAAATTCGGGCCGGCTCTCTACAAGGTGGAGGGCACGCTGCAGGATTTCTCGGCGCAGGGTAGCTTTCGGCTCTCATACCGGACGCTGGTGAGACTGGTGGACTCCGATGCCCGGCAGGGTACGAACACAGAGACTGCCTCTGCCGAGGGGCGCTGGCAGATCACAGAGCACGCGATGAGCTGCGAATTGACGCAACCCGACAACATACGGTGTCGCGATGAAAAAGGCATCACGCGCACCTATCAACGGTGAGCAGCGGCATGAAGCTGGTGCTTGAGCGGCCGTCGTGAGTCGGGTCCGCGCGAGGTCGGCCAGGCACCACCGCCAGTCGTCAGGTTCTGATGGAAACCGTCAGGAGGAGCGCTCGCGTATCCGCTACCCCTTTGGCAGTGGCCGCGCCCTGGCTGCCTAGACATCCCGGCAGGAGATGCGCCAGCGGGGTGTATCCGGTATTGCACCCCTCGGCCCTCTACCCTGCCCGTTGCATCCGTTGTCCGCCGAGCCGGGTTTATTGCGCCCGAAGTCGGTTCAGGAGACGCGGCCTGCCAGTGTCGCTTCGACCCGCGCAAGATCCTCTGCTGTATCCACGCCAGGTTCGGGCGCATGCAGGGTGCGAGTCACATGGATCTGTGCCCCATGCCAAAGCGCCCGGAGCTGTTCCAGTGCCTCCGCTTGCTCGATCGGGCTGGGGGACAGCTTCGAGTAATGCGTCAGAAACGCAGCGCGGTAGGCATACAGGCCAATGTGCCGGAGAAACTCCACGCCTGTGGGGAGTTGGGTCCTGTCGCGTTGTTGAAAGGCATCGCGCACCCAGGGAACCGGTGCACGGCTGAAATACAGCGCATAACCGTGGGCATCGCAGACAACCTTGACCTGGTGCGGGTCAAAGACATCGTCGAGGCGGCTCAGCGGCGTTGCGAGAGTGGCAATACTCGCCTCCGCGTGATGTGCGAGATCCTCCGCGACACCGCTCACCAGGGCGGGCGGCAGCAGCGGTTCGTCGCCTTGCACGTTTACGACGACGGCCATCGGGTCCCATTCCCGTTTCTCCACCACCTCGGCGAGCCGGTCCGTACCGGTCGGGTGGGATGCACTGGTCATACAGACGTCGGCACCAAAGCGGTCGGCGGCCTCGCGGATCCGCTCGTCATCCGTTGCGATGACGACCTGCTCTGCCCCGCTCTCAATCGCGAGCCGGTGAACGTGCTCGAGCATGGTTCGCCCCGCCAGAATACGCAGCGGTTTTCCGGGGAGACGCGTGGATGCGTAACGTGCCGGAATCACCACTTTGAAGACGGCATCGGTCATGAATGGCAAACCGTAAGGATACGCGGCTCCAGCGAGGGTTCCGGACCTGCGTGCAGATCAGATGTCCTCATCCGCTGCCAGCTCGCGCGCCTCGTCTTCCAGCATCACCGGGATATCGTCGCGTATGGGATACGCGAGCCTGTCTGCCTTGCAGACCAGTTCCTGCTCTGCCTTACGGTAGATAAGCGGCCCCTTGCAGACCGGGCATACCAGAATATCCAGAAGCTTCTTATCCATCTCTCCACGCGCTCTTCCAGTTCGACCGACCTGTCATTCTACCTCACCCGGCGCCGCTATGTGCCAAGCTCTTTGGTCTGGCCGGCCAGGGGACATCGTTGTTCGAGCAGCGCCAGTACCGCGTCTCCAAACTGATCGTCCGGCTCCGCGCGCGTCCGGACCACCCACATGTCGGCCGTCGCGTAGCGCTGGCATTTGACGGCATCTTTTTCCGTCATCAACACGGGTAACTGATCCTCGAACGCCAGGTCATGCGGCTGGAATGCATGATGGTCAGGAAAGCCATGTTCAAGGACCTCGATCCGGGCCTGACGCAGCCCGTCGAAAAAGCGCCGGGGATTACCGATACCCGCCACGGCATGGACCCTGCGATTCCTGAATCTGGCGAGCGGCTGCAGCATTTCGGGATCAAGCAGGGAGGCGACACCCGTCTGGATGATCCGCATGGCACATTCTCCCCGCCCGGCGAGCCCGCTGACGACCACGATGTCAGTCGATCGTAGCCGCCGGGGCCGTTCGCGCAGAGGCCCTGCAGGCAGGCAAAACCCGTTGTCGAAGCGTCGCACACCGTCGATTACCACGATCTCGACATCACGCCCAAGTGCGTAGTGCTGGAGCCCGTCATCGCTCAGAATCAGATCGCAGTCATGGTGCTCGAGTAACTGCCTGGCAGCCATGACGCGATCAGGGCCTGCGACCATGGGGCAACCCGTCACACGGGCGAGCATCACCGGTTCATCGCCGACAGCATACGGATCACTGTCGCCACGCACCTGTTGTGGCCAGCGCCGGGCACGACCACCGTAGCCACGTGCCACGAGCCCGGGCCGATAACCGCGGTCCTTCAGAAATTGCGCCAGCCAGGCGACCAACGGTGTCTTGCCGGTACCGCCAGCGGTGAGATTGCCGACAATAACCACCGGCACCGGCAGGCGATGCCGGCGCAACAGGCCCGTCCGGTAGGCGGCTCGCCGGAGTTCTGCCACAGCGCAATAGAGGAAGCTCGCGGGCAGAAGCAGCAGGAGGAGCCGGCTGCGGCGGGTCCAGAGGCGTTCGATACTCGCGAATCTCACGCGCCCTAGTCCCGGAACTGAAGTCGATACAGAGCGGCATATTGACCGTTTTGTGCGAGTAACTCGGCGTGCCGTCCACTTTCGATGATCGTGCCGCGGTCGAGCACAAGGATGCAATCGGCATGTTCAACAGTGGAAAGACGATGCGCGATAACCAGCGTGGTGCGCTGATGCATCAGCCGCGCAAGACCGGCCTGTACGCCACGTTCCGATTCGGAGTCGAGTGCTGCCGTCGCCTCATCCAGGATCAGGATCGGCGCATTCTTGAGCAATGCCCGCGCAATCGCAATACGCTGGCGTTGCCCTCCTGACAGGCGTATACCGCGCTGCCCGACAACGGTATCGAGGCCCTGCGGCAGCTCGCGAATGAAGTCCATGGCGTGCGCAGCTTCCGCCGCCCGTATGATGTCCTCCCGGCAGGCATTCTCGAGCTGCCCGTAGGCAATATTGTGTGCAATGCTGTCATTGAAGAGGCACACATCCTGGCCGACAAGGCCAATCTGGTTACGGAGGTCGGTCAGGCGATAGTCCCGGATATCCCGGCCATCCAGCAGAATACAACCTTCCTGAGGGTCGTAGAAACGGGCCAGCAGATGTGCGATCGTTGTCTTGCCGCAGCCCGAGCGTCCTACGAGGGCGACAGTCTCGCCCGGGTTGATGCGGAATGACAGCTGACAGAACACCGGGGTCCGCCCGCCTGCATAGCGAAAACCCACGGCGCGGTATTCAACCTCACCGCGACTCCGCTGCAGTGCCCGGGTCCCGCGGTCCCGTTCTGTTTCGCTATCCAGGAGCTCAAAGATGCTTTCCGCTGCTGCTATGCCCTTCTGCAGTGCCGCATTCACGGTCGTCAGGCGTTTCAAAGGCGGCAGCAGTAACAGCATGGCGGCAAGAAAGGAGACAAACTCCCCCGGTGAAATGGTCTCGGCGATGTCCTCGCGCGTCGCCAGATAGATCACGATCGCCAACGTGGATGCGGCAATGAGCTGGACAATGGGCGTACTCGCCGCACTGGTGGCTGTGAGTTTCATTTGCAGCGTGCGGTTCTTGTTATTGATCGCGTCGAATTTTCTTGTTTCGGCGCTTTCACCCGCGAAGGTCTTGACGATCCGGTGGCCCTCGATGACCTCTTCCGCCACCTGAGTGACGTCCGCCATGGAATTCTGGAGGCGCCGGTTGATCTGGCGGAAACGCCCGCTGATATGCCGCACCAGCGCGGCCATCGCCGGGGCTGTCACGAGAAACAGCGCGGCCAGCCAGCCACTGACATAGAACATCCACGCCACGAGAAAAACTATGGTCAAGGTATCTCTGATCAGGATGGTCAGTGAACTGGTGCTCGCCTGGGCGACCTGCTCGACATGATAGATCAGGCGGGCGGTGAGTTTCCCGGTGCTGGCGGCGTCATAGTATGCGACCGGCAGCCGCAGCAGATGGCGAAACATTTCCTCGCGCAATTGCTGCACGATCCTGCGTCCCACCCACATCATGCCATAGTCGCACACAAAGCCGGTGGCGCCACGCACAACGAATAGTCCGATCAGAAGTATCGGTATCAGGTGTATGAGCTGCGGATTCCTTGCCACGAAGCTTTCATCCAGCATCGGCTGCATGAGCGCGGCGAAACCCGTGTCGGTCGTGGCAAAGGCGGCCATGGCGAGTATGGCGATCCCGAAGATCTTCCAGTGAGGAAGTGCGTAACGCAGGAGACGCCGATACAAAGTCCAGCCCGACAGAGGGCTGCTACCAGCAGTTACTGCCGGCATATTTCACTCGCTGTCGTCGGTATGCACCGTCGCCAGCGATAATTCCAGCAGTCCCAGTTGGCTGGCCGTATCCATCACAGTGACAACCGATTGATGCGGTGTGCGACCATCCGCGCGGATGATCACCGGGAGATCCCTGCGCTCGCCGAGCGTCTGCTGGATGGCCTTCTTGAGCGTTTCCGGCTTGCGATTCACCAGTTTTTGCTCGTCGATGAAATAGTCTCCGGCAGCGTTAATGGCGATTTCCAGGACCTCTGCCGGTGCCTCGGTTACCTCGCTGGTCGCCTCGGGAAGCTCTATCTTCAGCCGTGCTTCGCGGTCAAAGGTTGTGGAGACCATGAAAAATATCAATAACAGGAACACCACATCAATCAGTGGCGTCAAGTTGACTTCCGGATCCTCGCGACGTTCGGGACGCAAATTCATCAGCTTGGTTCCTGCTCGCGCTCACCGTGCATGACCTCGACCATCTTGGTCGCTTCCTGCTCCATCCGGGCAACCAGCATGTTTACCCGTCCGCGCAGGTAGCGGTAAAACATAAGGCTGGGGATCGCCACCGACAGGCCCGCGGCTGTCGTTATCAGGGCCTCGGAGATCCCGCCGGCGAGCGCTCCGGGGTTACCGACACCCTGCGTCGTGATCGCCGTAAAGACCTTGATCATGCCGATCACAGTACCGAGAAGGCCTAACAGCGGTGTGATGGCGGCAATCGTTCCCAGGGTGTTCAGATACCGCTCCAGCTCAAGCACAGTATGTCTTCCGGCATCCTGAATGCTCTCCTTCATGATTTCCCGGTCATGGCGCAGGTTCACCAGCCCCGCCGCCAGGATGCGGCCCAGAGGCGACCCTGACCGCAGATCATGCAGGGTGGTTGCGTTCAGCTCATTGTTCCGTACCCAGTTCCAGATCTGCGCAACCAGGTGGCGTGGCAGTACGCGTCCCACACGCAGCGTCCAGAGCCTCTCACTGATAATTGCAAAAGCAATGATGGAACAGGCGATGATGGGCAACATTAACCATCCGCCAGCCTTGATCAGTTCAAACACGTGTCAGATCCCTGTTAGATTGCGTCCAATTTCCCAGCTGATCCCCCCAGCCGGGTTGCGCATATGATACGGCTTTCCCGGCTACGGCGAAACCGTTTGGCGATGCCAGTAGCGGCGCATCGTCTGCCGGTAGGTGGCGATCTCGACGGGGCCTGCGTGGCGCGGGAGGCGCGCCTCGATGGCGCCGCTCTCAGCGGTGTCAAGCAAACGGATTCCGCGCCGGGCGTAGCGACGGGATACCTCCGGCATTGGAAAGCCGAAGCGATTTCTGTACCCGACCGGAAACAGAACAAGGTTCGGGGATACCGCTGCGACAAACTCGGGCGTCGACGAGGTTCGGCTGCCATGATGAGGTGCAACGAGCACGTCAGCCTTGAGCTCGCTGCCCGACCTGTCTACCAAATAGCGCTCTGCACCGCGCTCGATATCGCCCGGCAGGAGGATCCCGGTGCCGGCAAGCGTTTGGACCTTGAGTACACAGGATCGGTCGTTGCCCCGGGCCAATGTTGATGCAGCCGGATAAAGTACCGAAAATCTGACGCCATCCCATGCCCATGCCTGGCCTGCAACGCAGGGTTGTGACCTTGCCCATGTTATTTGCTCGGGCACGCTGGTTATGAGGCTTGCTACCGGCAGCCGTTTCATGAGCGACTGTGCCCCTCCGATATGATCATTATCGCCATGGGAGATGATAAGCCGGTCGATCTGTCCCCATCCCTGGCTGATGAGGTAGGGCGCAACCACCGCCTCTCCGGTATTGAAACCGGTGCTCCAGCGGGGCCCGGTATCAAACACCAGAACATGATTGCGGGTCTGGATGACGGCCGCGAGGCCCTGGCCGACGTCCAGCAGCGTGAGCCAGGCGCTGCCGAGTGCCGGCCGGGCTGGCTCGGCAAGCAGGGCCGGCACCAGCAGAAGGGATCCCAGCCAACGGGCGGGAATACCTTTCGGCAGCAGGGTCCAGAGGATTCCTGCGATTGCCGGTGCCCATGTCCATACAGGTGGCCGGGCATGTTCCCAGAGCGATCCCGGGAGGGCCGCCATGAACTCGAGGAGCCACCACAGGCCGTCGAGCAGCCAGGTCGCGATCGTGAGCAGCATGCCTCCCAGCGTTGTCGACAGTGGCGCCAGGAGTGTCCCCAGCAACGCCACAGGCACAACACCCAGACTCATCCAGGGTACCGCCAGCAGATTGGCGATGGGGGCCA
>Ga0209536_100010807_pt1 | contig 13424 bp, 15 predicted proteins | sample DeeMarSeWOR28_12_FD_187461 | JGI IMG/M metagenome (GOLD analysis project Ga0209536, IMG submission 187461) | Marine sediment microbial communities from White Oak River estuary, North Carolina - WOR-2-8_12 (SPAdes) (version 2) | ecosystem: Environmental > Aquatic > Marine > Intertidal zone >...
GAGCCGACGGGCGAGACAGAGTACATCGTAGGGTGTCAGCACGATGTTGACATCGGCGCAGCACGCGTTGAAGCAGGGCACGCCCGGATGACAGGTGAACGGAAATGACTGATATTCGGAGAGTTGCTGTTTGATTCGGTCTTGATTGGCGTTCGGGAGATCAATCTTGTTAATAGCGACAACGATAGGCACTCCAGCTGCTCGGGCATGGTCAATGGCTTCCAGAGTCTGTGGCATTACTCCATCATCAGCAGCAACTACCAAAACAGCGATGTCTGGATCAATGGTGACGAATTTCACCGGGACTACAACGATACGGCTTATAATTTAGGCATGGTCTACTCACCTCTGAAAAGCACATCGATGTATGCCAGCTTTGCAACCAGTTTCAGGATTCCCAATGTCGATGAATTTGCGCTCGCCGACGACAACCTGCGTCCCCAAGATGGCTGGCATGCAGATCTGGGTATTCGGCATCAATTCAAGAATACGGCCGAACTTTCCGTGGCACTTTTTTATTTTGAAATCGATGATGAGATATTCTTCGATGCAGATGCCCGCGAAAACCGAAATTTTGAAGATACGACCCAGCGCTTCGGCGTCGAAACATCGCTCAGATATCACCCCATGGATCAGCTTTACCTGTGGGGAAACTTCACAGCCATGGAGGCCAAGTTTAAGGACAGCGACAATTGGATTCCGCTTGTGCCGAAATATTCGGCCAGACTTGGGCTGGAGTGGCAGCTTATCGATCCCCTTTTATTGGCTTTTACCGGCACTTTTGTCAGCTCCTGCTATGACGGCAATGATATAAGCAATGATCGTTTCGCCAAATTAGATCCTTATCAGGTTTTTGATGCCAAGCTGACTTACGCCTTTAAAAAATTTTCTTTTTTTGGCGGGGTGAATAATATCTTTAATGAACGTTATGAGACATTGGCATTCAGCGAATCCTATTTTCCGATGCCAACCCGCAATTTTTATGGCGGCATATCATGGTCGCTGTGACAAGGTGAAAGAACATGGTTACCATTGAAAAAGCAATTACTCTTTTTGCTCTTATCACTATTTTGGCGGTCCCGGCAATGGCCGGCCCCTATCCACCCGCTGCGGGTCAAACCGGATCGACGGCTGTATCCATGAACGACCCCGCATTCATCGGCTGGGCCTCCGGCTGGATCGATTACCTGCCCGGCGAGGAACTCGCCTCCACCTGGATGAACCCGCAGCAGGCCATAGGCCCACCTGAGGGCAACTCCTTTGATGTCGTCAGTCTGGGGCGCGGTGGGGAGATCACGCTGACTTTTGATCCACCCATAAAAAATGGTCCGCAATGGGATTTCGCCATATTCGAAAATTCCTTCAGCGACACTTTCCTTGAGCTCGCTTATGTAGAGGTTTCATCAGATGGAGAGCATTTTGTCAGGTTCGCCAACGATTCCCTGACCGCTGATCCCGTCGGCGGATTCGGTGCTACAGACCCGACCAATATCGACGGTTTTGCCGGTAAATATCGCCAGGGATTTGGGACTCCTTTTGATCTGGCGGATCTTTCTGCAACAGCTGAGGTCCTGTCCGGTTTGGTTAATCTAAATCAAATTTCGTATGTCAGGATTATTGATGTCATTGGCGATGGAACATATTTCGATACGAGTGATGACGTTATCTGGGATCCGTATCCCACATCCCAAAGCGCCGGATTTGATCTGGATGCCGCTGGCGCCCGTTATCACCAGGTCATAAACAGTGCCCCGGAGCAGCCGGTGCTGCAGATTCCTGAAGATGGGAGCCAGGGTATCGTGTTGAATACGACCCTGTTCAGTGGTCCCTATTCGGATGACAACTCAGCCGATGGCGATTTTCATGCTAAAACCCACTGGCAGGTGAGCAGGGATGCAGGCTTTTCAGATCTCGTCCTTGATATATCGAGTTCTGCATCTTTGACCTCCCTGCTTCTTTCAGGGGCGGAGTTGATTGCAGATCAAATCTATTTCTGGAGAACCAGATATATCGACAGCTATGAGGCTGCATCGGAATGGTCCGAAAGCTTCACTTTCAGCACAATTGGCACTTCCGGCGATGGCAATGGAAACGGAATACCGGATGCCCAAGAATTGGAGGGCTCCAGCATGGCGGATTTAAATCAAGATGGCATACCGGATGTATCTCAAATAAACGAGCATTTTAAAGTACTCAACTCCACCGACGGTTCTGGGCCGATCGCCCTTGAAACTGCAAACATAAACGATATCATCGAATATATCACTTCAATCGGACCGGATGCATATCCGGATGAAGCCGGAGAAACAAAACCTGAGGATATCCCCTTCGGGCTGCTGAGCTTCAGGTTGCGTCCTCAGAACTCCGGTGATACAAGCACGGTTATTGTATATTTTTCAGAACCGCTGACGGATGAATACCTGTGGTACAAATATGATCATCTCAGAGGATGGTATATTTTCCCTGATGCCACCTTCGGTGATAATCGCAGATCTTTGACTTTTAGCATTCAGGATGGCGGCAACGGCGATGCCGACGGATTGGTGAATGGGATCATTGTGGATCCGTCCGGAGCAGGCGCTGACCCAACAGAAGAAATTACCGTACCCCAGAGCGGATCTTCCGGAATTAGCGGAAGCGGCGGCATCTGCTTTGTTGCAGCTACCGATGATTTATCCGACGGTGCCGGGCTGAATTCTGCAGGATACTGGCGGTTTCTTCTGCTCTTTATCCCTTTTTGTCTGGCAGGGGCGGTTTATGGCGGCGCGAGATAAATTATCTGCGAGTGTGAATCAATAAAGAACAGCGCCTTTGACAAGTCGCGGGATCCCAAATGCACTATTGAAAAAACGGTTTATGCAATCTCGAGTTCAAATATATTTTTGGTTGGCTTTGCTGTTTGTCTTTGCGGTTGATCTAATAGCCGCGAATGCCGGGGTTATGACCGACCAGGCGGGGCGCACGGTCAGGGTTCCTGATGATCCAAAACGGATTGTGGCCCTGGCCCCGAGCATCACCGAGATTGTATTTGCTCTGGGCCATGAGCACCGCCTGGCAGGGGCCACGGCTTATAGCAATTATCCGGATGCAGCCAAAAAATTGCCCAGGGTAGGAAGCTACGTTAGGCTGGATCTGGAGCGCATTGTTGCGTTAAACCCGGATCTTTGTCTTGCTACAAAAGATGGCAATCCCAGGGCAGTCGTTGAGCGGTTGGATGCTTTGCATATACCGGTATTTGCCGTCAATCCGGTAACATTGAATACAACCATTGAAAGTATATATGATATCGGCGCTATTCTGAAAACCACTGCAAAAGCAGAAGAAATCGTAGGAGAAATGAGGCGAAGAATTGAGCGGGTTTCATCTTTGGTCGCTCGCGCAGAGCACATCCCCCGGGTATTTTTCCAAATTGGCAGGATGCCGGTTGTGTCTGTAGGATCTGATACTTTCATTCATGAGCTTATCGTTCTTTCGGGGGGAAAAAATGTTGCCGAAGGCAAGGTTCTCTATCCCAAATTCAGTCGGGAACAGATTATCAGGCTTGCGCCCGAAGTTATCATCATTAATTCGATGTCCGGGCAGAAAGATTACGCGGGTTTTAAGAAGGAATGGCTCAAATGGCCTCTTTTGCCCGCCGTGCAAAACAATCGGATCTATTTTGTCGATGGTGATGTGTTCAATCGTCCTTCTCCGCGCCTGGTGGATGCCCTCGAAGAACTCGTAAAGCTTATTCACCCTGAACTGATGTACAATTCACAGTGATTCCCTCAATTTTCAAACGCCTGCTAATCATCTCATCCGTATTGCTGTTGATGCTCATTGCATCTGCTGTAATCGGCATATCTGCGGGTTCCAGCGGAGTGAGTTTTAAGACTGTTATCAATGCCATGATCTCAGCCGAGATACATGATCCAGTATTAGAAGACATCATATGGCGTATACGTCTGCCCCGGGTCCTGGCGGCTGCGCTGGTGGGCGCTGCCCTTTCACTGAGCGGATTGATTTTCCAGGCATTGTTGCGCAATCCTCTGGCAGAGCCATACATTTTGGGTATCTCCGGAGGGTCGGCGATTGGCGCCATCTTGGGAATTTTGCTGGGATTACCCCATTTCCCGGGTGTTAGCCTGACATCCTTTTTGGGGAGCATGATGACCCTGGGGCTTTTGCTGATCATGTCTACCGGAAAAACAATATTGCGAAAGGATTCGCTGCTCCTGTCGGGCGTTATGGTCAATGCATTTTGTTCGGCAATTATTATGTTTCTGGTCTCGATAACTCAGGATGTGCGCTTGCACAACATCATTTTCTGGTTGATGGGCGACCTTTCTCTGGCCGGTCTCACCCAGGTAAAAATAATGGCCCTGGTGATCATACCCTGCTTCGTGTTGTTTTTCTTTCTTTCCCATACCATGAATCTTATCCTCCTGGGAAAGGAAACCGCTTTGAGCCTGGGAGTCAATGTGAAGGTTCTAACCGTCATTTTGCTGGTTGCCACCTCTTTGATGGTCAGTATAACCGTCAGTCAATGCGGTTTGCTTGGGTTTGTGGGGCTCGTCATTCCACATTTGCTGCGTTTTGTCATTGGTCCCGATCACCGGGTTCTCGTTCCCGCCAGTATGCTGGGCGGTGGCGCCTATATGATTCTATGTGACTTGCTGGCCAGGATATTGCCGCGTCAGGGCGAGATGCCGGTTGGTGTCATTACCGCTTTAATCGGCGCGCCGTTGTTTATCTTTTTATTAAAGAAGGCGGCCAGATGAAATCCGCGATAAGTGTCGAAAATCTATCCTTTGCATATGAAAAGAAACCGGTTTTAAAAAACATTTCCTTTTCGATATATACCGGTGATTTTTTTATCATTATCGGACCCAATGGATCCGGTAAAACAACCTTGATGAAAATTTTGGCCGGAACCTTAAAGCCGCAAAGCGGACAGCTGGATATTTTCGGTTCAGCCATCCAAACCTTCAATCGCAAATCCCTGGCTCGCACTATTGCGCTGGTTCCTCAGATGGTTCCCCTCGAGTTTCCATTTAATGTTTTGGAGTTTGTTTTGATGGGGCGATATCCTCACCTGGGGTTATTCGGCTGGGAGCAATCAAAGGACTTCGAGGTTGCCGAACAGGCAATGGAGTTTACCGATCTTAAACATTTGGCCAGGCGGAAAATGAACCAGTTGAGCGGCGGCGAACGCCAACGTGTTCTCATCTCCCGTTCGATCTGCCAGCAGTCCCAAATCATTTTATTGGATGAACCGACGGCCTCTTTAGATCTTGCCTATCAGGTTCAGGTCATGGATCTTATGGAAAAGCTCAAGGAGGAAACAGGTACCACTGTGATCATGGTTTCCCACGATGTAAATCTGGCGGCGCTCTATGGTACAAAGCTTATGTTGTTAAAAGATGGACAAATCGTCAAGCAGGGACAACCTGAGGACGTGTTGACCTTTCAGAATCTGGAACTGGCTTATGGCTGCAAACTGCTGGTTGATGAAAGTCCTCTCGGAAATTCCCCCAGGGTGACATTGGTACCCAAAAAATTTCTGGCTCAATCAAAGGATTATCTTGAATAGAAACGGTTTATAAAAACAGCAAAGAAGGAATACGAGGAAAAAAATGTGGCATATATTTGAACAGGGCGGACCGGTGATGTATCCGCTTGCGGGCTGCTCGATCATGGCTTTAGCTGTAGTCATTGACAGGGTCGTCTTCTGGATGACGACAGACCTCAATCGAAAGGCTAAACTGGTAGACGAAGTTTTGGAGCTGTCGCGCCAGGGTGATTGGGAACAAATAAGAAAAATTACAAAAGGCTCCAAAGACTATATCATTCGGGTGCTGATCAGCGGTATCTTGCATCGACAGTTTTCGATGATAAAGGCCATGGAAGCCTCAGCCGCCGATGAGATCAAACGGATGCGCCGCTACATGGGAGTTCTGGACACCATGATAACCGTAGCTCCTTTGCTGGGAATTTTCGGTACGGTTATCGGAATTATTTCGTCATTTGAAATTCTCGGGTCAGCGGGCATCGAGCATCCACAGGAAGTGACCGCTGGAATAGCGCAGGCTTTGATTACCACAGCGACTGGACTGGGAATTGCTATTCTATCCTTATTCCCTTACAACTATTTCAATTCCAAGGTCGAAAATGCTGCGCTTATGATTGAAAAGTATGCCACGAGTCTTGAGATTGTTTATGAAAAAGGGTCAGGAAAAAAATGGAGTGTGAAGGATGAAGATCCATCTGCATTACAACAAAAAACCCAGAATTGAAATGCTCCCTTTGATCGATATTGTATTTCTGCTGCTGGTGTTTTTTATTTACGCCATGTTGTCCATGGCGGTGCATCGCGGCCTGCCGGTGAAGCTGCCAAGTTCGGTCTCGGCCGAACTCGACAAAAAACTGGTACTCTCCCTGACCATTAAAGCCGACGAAAGTATATTTGTCGATAAAGAACCGGTAGCGCTGGAAAATCTTGCAAAGATCCTGAAAAAAAAAGCAGCAGGCAGCAGCCAACCCGGGGTTCTGGTCTTTGCAGACCGCAGCCTGGCCTACCAGAAGCTTTTTCACGTATTGGATCAAATTCGATTGGCAGGGGTGGATCGAATATCCCTGCAGGCTGACTACGAGACATCGCCGTGAAGCGGTTAATCATTTCACTGATGATTGCGCTGGTTGCCCATGGTATCATCCTGAGTGCTGACATCAGCTGGCTGAGAGGGTTTTCACCGAATCACGTTCCAGCCAAGTCCATTACGATTTCGCTATTGGCCTCCCGCCAAAATAGTATCCCTAAACAGGCCTTGCAGAATATAGCAAAACCTCCGCAAGATAGGGTTTTGCCGCTGCCCCAGAAGAAGATCGACAAAATTGCGGCAGCGCGACAGCCGGTTCAAAATGCGATCGAAAAGAAACGAACGCCTATTCCTGTCCTGCCCAAGTCCAGTTTAAAAACGCAAACAAAATCCAAACCTAAAAAAAATGCCAAAAAACCGCCGCGCTCAAGCAGTGAGGCCCGGTCCAATAAAATGCCTCTATCCGCGCCGGAACTATCCCATGGAAGCGGCAATCAGACCGGGCGCCAGCGCCATAATTTCACCAAAGCGTTGAGCACTCCAGACGCACCAGGGCAGACAGCCGCTGATGATAAGCAGTCGTTTTCGGCTGCAATCCAAATTGCCAGACCAATTTACAAAAAAAACCCATCACCGAAATATCCCCGACGGGCCCGGAAGTTGGGATATGAAGGAGTGGTGATCCTTGATGTTCAGGTCGACGAAAACGGGGTGGTAAACGATTTAAAAATTCTTGAATCCAGCGGGCATGAGATCCTGGATAATGCCGCCGTATCTTCGGTAAAAAGATGGCAGTTTGAGCCGGGTACCAGCAACGGGAAAAAAGTAAAAATGTGGGTTAAAGTCCCGATTCGATTTCAACTTAACTGAGGGGCGGGGAGATGCCCGCAGGGGATTGTCCCCGGGTGGGTGGGAAACCATGATTGAGCGAATGTACCCATCGCGGCCCAGGTGTTGGTAAAAACACCCCGATCGCTCACTTGACTGGAACATATCATAGACGTCTCGCCAAGTCATCTTCACGGCTGGGGACATCGCCATTGAGTTCGATCAGGGCCCCGGAGTTTTTTGGGCCATATTGCAGTTTGCGACTAACGTATTTCCAATGGATGCCACACGCCAGGGTATTCCGCGTATATGACTGCAAACGCCCACCGCAGCGTAACCTGTTGTTAGTGTTTGACACCGGCTGAGCATTTGCATATAGTTATTTTTTTTTAAACAGAGGAGAGCGGCATGCAGCCCCATTCGGAAATCACGGATTTTGTGCATCCCGAACTCGACCGAGAGATCACAGCGATCGGCGGACACTATTTGTTTAACAAGGAGATTCGTGTTCCCTTTGGCAGCCGGGAACTTCTGTATTATGTCGGTTATGCCGTGGTCAACACCTCCTGCTGCGGGGCCGGTGGCTGTGCTTATGCACTGGTTCCCGGGTTTATTTTGGATTGGAAATATAAAAAGAACCCGGATGATCTATCTGTGTCCCGGATCGATCCGGTGCGCGATGCGGCTGACCAGAAGGAGATTCAGCGTTTGATACGGGATAGGGAGGTTGTGCAGCAAGTCACCTTTCGTTAGAAGCTCTCAAAAATGTCTTTTGACCCAATATCTTTGTTGGTGCTGCGTTTCAAATCCTCAACATACTATAGTATGCCCTCCGGTTTGAAACGCAGCCCCGTCGCGATCTTGAACCAAAATCCTATTTTTGAGCTGCTTCTAATATCATTTAGTCCGCAAGCGGGCTCAGTGGAAAAATTGTTCATTCCCATATGATAAATTTTTCGATATTTTTTTTGATAAATACGTACCATTAATTTTCATTCAAAAGATGAACAATGAACAGGAGCAGGAGCGCATATGGCAGAAGTGAAATCTGAGCAGAAGAGGTTGCCGGGAGTTCTGGATGGTATCCGGATTGTAGAATACGGCGTTTTCCATGCCGGACCGGGCGGAAACGCTATTTTAGGGGATCTGGGAGCAGACATCGTTAAAATTGAAACCTTTGCCGGGGATCCGGAGCGCTACTGGACCCGGGTGGCCGGATCCGATTTTTCTAAAAAAAACAGTGAGAGCCTTATTTTTGATGCCTCGAACCGAAATAAGAAAAGCGTCTGCATCGATATCAAGCAACCCAAAGGCCGTGAAATTTTCGAGCAATTAATCAAGGGTGCGGATGTCTTTATGACCAATTTGCGCAAAAGCACCAAAGCGAAAATGGGGTTGGATTATGACAGCATTGCCAAATTAAATCCGAATATTGTCTATGCCAGTGTTTCCGGCTACGGAACGGAAGGACCCATGAACGACCTGGGCGCCTTCGACCCATTGGGATCGGCCCGCTCCGGCATGATGTTTGTGGCCGGGAGCCAGGAGCCGCAGCTGCTTCATATCGGGATACTGGATCAAACGACCGCCATTACGGTCAGCCACGCCATTTTGACGGCATTACTGGATCGTGAACGCAGAGGTGTCGGCCAGGAAGTTCACATTTCCCTGTATACGACTGCGTTATGGATGCAGTATATGAATTTTATGATCGCCTGCGTTTTCGACATCAACCCCTGTGTTTTAGGAGACCGCACCCAGCATTCTCCAATGCGGAATCGATTTCGCTGTAAAAACGATACCTGGATTTTTGGAACGCATCATCCCGAAGAAAAATACTGGCCGACGTTTTGCAAAGCAGCCGGTCAAAGCGCTTTGCTGGAGGATTCCCGCTACACGGGCGAGTCCGGCGGACCGATAAATTATCCTGAACTCAATGCGATTCTGGATGATGTGTTTGCCACGAAGACGGCCAACGAATGGATGGAGATTTTTTTGCCCCACGGTTTGATGTTCTGCGCGGTGCAGAATATTCTGGATGTAAAAACCGATCCCCAGGCTTTGGCAAACCATTTTATGGTACCCTTTGAACACCCGATTCAGGGCAGCATCCAAATTCCCGCTTATCCGATAAGTTTTAGCGAAAGTTACGCCGGGACCAGAAGCATGGGGCCTTCGCTGGGTGAGCATACCGATAGCGTTCTCAATGAGCTGGGTTATTCCGACCAGGACATAGAGAATTTCAAGCAAGAAGGTATTGTAAAATAAAAGTTGATTAAAAGGCATTCCAGGGGAGAAGAAAATGAAAACGCTTAAATCAAACGGTATCGGATACATTGCGGGGAGTTGGCCGTTGGATCCGGGTCTGGCGACAATTATATTCATTCACGGTGCCGCTGGAACCGGTCTTTTCTGGCAGCCACAGATCGAAGGAATGCTGCATCGGGCGAATACGCTTGCCATTGATCTGCCCGGTCACGGAAAAAGTGATGGTTCCGGCCTGGATAGTGTCGAGGCCTATACCCGGTCAGTGATGGATTTTATTGAAACTGTTCAAGCACCGAAGCCCATTCCCTGTGGACTGAGTCTGGGGGGTGCCATCACCCAGCAACTTCTTTTGGATTTCCCGGGGCATTTTGCGGCAGGCATTCTGATCAACACCGGTGCACGTCTGCGGGTGGCGCCGGTAATTTTTGAAACCATAGAGCAAGATTTTAGTGCATACGTTAAAATGGTCGGTCAATTTGCAGCGTCGGAAAAGACCGACGCCAAAGTGCTGGAGCCATTTGCTGAAGAGATGGGCTTATGCAAACCCGAAGTTGCAGCAGGTGACTTTCGAGCCTGCGATAAATTTGATGTAACCGGCCGATTATCTGCAATTGATGTGCCTGTGCTGGTTTTAACAGCTGGGGATGACAAACTTACACCACCCAAATACGGAGATTTTCTAGGGCAGAACATCAAGAATTCAAAGCGGGCACACATCATGGATGCGGGACATATTGCGCCACTTGAAAAACCCGATGAGGTGAATGGGGCGATTATATCGTTTCTGGATGGGGCAGAATTATAGCTTTTTGTTTTACCCGCTTGCGGGCAATGGAGTTATTTACTAAAGAATATCTTCAACTCCACCCCGACACCAAATCGTGTTGTTCGAACGATCTCCCCGGTTGCCGAGATAGTTTTGTCTGATTTGGGCAGGGTAAAAATAAGGGCGATCTCCTGGCCCGTTGAAAGGGGATTGTTGGTCTTAATAAAAACGCCCGCGGAGCTTATATCTACGATTGAAGCTTGGAATTTACCATCTGCAGTCATGCAGTCTGCAATTATCGGCTGGCCTTCCTTGAAAGATAATCTCGCATCTTTTCTGGCTTCCAATTGCTGGGAGTGCCAATTTTGATTTACAACAAGCGACATTTTTAAAGTCCGATGATGCAGATGACCTGGAAATAATGAACGATTTTGGAAACCGATTTTTTCGATTGCACGACTATATACCGGACAAAATGAAATGTCAAGAATTTATAATGTTATCAGTAATATGTGAAAATTTTTTCCTTTGCATGTAACATCCAATTCCAAGTTTGACTATGAAAAAAATTACAGGGCCTAACATTTAGTATGCTTTTCTTTTTGTTCTACAATATATAGTGCAATTTAAAAAATCCTGGCGATAATTCCAGATCACTGGAAAGCGGTTTTAGGGTGATATCCAGAAAGGGTGCTGATTTGAAATGAAAAAGACAAAACCATTATTTGATCCTGCGCGTATCGACGAAATCAGGCAAGACAGGCAGCGGTGGGAAGAAGAAAGCTATGCCGCCCAGGATGAAAAACAAAAAAGCTTTAAAACGCTTTCAGGAATACCCGTCAAGGCGCTATACACGCCTGAGGATATCTTTGACTTTGATTACAGCGATGCGCTTGGTTTTCCCGGCGAAGCCCCGTTTGTGCGAGGTGTGCATCCGACGATGTATCGCGGACGAACTTGGACGCTGAGACAACTGGCCGGATTCGGCCCTCCCGAAAACACCAATAAACGCTATAAATTCCTGCTGAAGGAAGGAGCCACCGGAATAAATGCAGTCTTTGATTATCCGACGCTCAGAGGATTCGACTCGACGGATCCCTTTGCCCGTGCGGATGCCGGTCGCGGCGGCGTAGCCATTGATACCCTGGAGGACATGCGCACCCTATTCGAAGGTATCCCGATCGAGAATATCAGCACTTCCCTGGTAACCTGTCAGCCCATCTGCAACATTACTGTCCAATCCATGTATTTTGCCAATGCCCTGAACAGAGAAATCTCATTGAGCCAATTAACGGGAACCAGTCAAAACGATTTTTTGATGGAAACGGCCATTACCATCGCACCGGAAGTTTTGCCTCCGGAATATTCCTTTAAGCTGTGCTGTGATGCCATCGAGTATTGCACCCGCAACGTACCGCGATGGAATCCGGTTAGTTTTTCGGGCTACAATTATAGAGAAGCCGGCTGCAACGCTGTTCAGGAGGTGGCTTTTGTGCTCGCCAATGCCATGGCCTGTTGTGAAGAGCTCATCGGGCGAGGTTATGATATTGATAGCTTTGCACCCCGGCTCAGTTTTTTCTTGTCGGCCCACAACGATTTTTTCGAAGAAATTGCCAAATATCGGGCTGCCAGAAGAATCTGGTGCAGAATCATGAAATCTCGCTTTGAAGCCAAAAAACCGCGCTCGCTTTCATTTCGGTTCCATGTCCAAACCGCCGGCGTTGCCCTTACCGCCCAGCAGCCCTTGAACAATATCGCCAGATCAGCTTATCATGGCCTTGCCGCTGTTTTGGGCGGTGCGCAATCCGTGCATATCGACGGTTACGACGAGGCGCTGTGCACACCGACCGAGCTTTCGGCCCTGACCGCATTAAGGACCAGCCAGATTCTGCAACTGGAAACCCGGGTAACGCAGACGGTAGATCCCTTGGGGGGATCCTATTTTATTGAGTCTCTCACCAATGCGCTGGAAGAAAGGGTCATCGCCTACCTGGATAAAATTGTAGAAATGGGTGGAATAATCAGAGCTACCGAGTCTGGCTGGGTCCACAAAGAAATTACCCGATCTGCACTGGAATACCAGCGCATGATCGAGTCGCGAGAAATGCCGATCGTGGGTGTAAACTGCCACCAGGTCCAAGAAAAAGAACTGCCCATCGATCTGTTTGAAGTGCCGGAGACATTTGAAATACAAGCAAGAAAGCTTGCAAGGATTAAAAGGGAACGCAGCGGCGCCGAGGTGCAGCGGGCCCTTGATGCAATCCGCCGCTGTTGTGATGAGGGTAGCAATCTCATGGAGATCATAGTTGATGGCGTTAAATCCAATTTGACGGTGGGGGAAATATCAAGCACGATTAAGAAGCGGTTTGGGACCTGGAAAACACCCCTTTTCTGATTTTTTCGATTATGCGAAATACCTTTGCTAAGGCATTAATGATATTGGCTGAGAAAGCGTGAAGAGATGAAAAAAAAAATGCGGATTGTGATCGCGCGGCTGGGGATGGACGCACATTGGAGAGGCAGTATCGTCGTGGCCCACGCCCTTCGGGATGCCGGTATGGAGGTCATTTACCTGGGCAATCAAATGCCCAAAAGTATTGTTCAAACGGCTATTCAGGAAAGCGCGGATATCATCGGATTGAGCTCCCTTTCCGGAAACCATATGACTCTGGCCCCGCAGGTCGTCGAGCAACTCAGAGAAGCGGATATCGAAGACATTGCCGTGGTTCTGGGCGGAACGGTGCCGCCCGGTGATGTTGAGAGGCTTAAGCAGGCCGGCATAAAAGAAGTCTTCGGTCCGGGCACACCCCTGAAAAAAATAATCGATACCCTGGCTGAAATTTAGTTCGCGTCACGCACTTTGCTTGCAGTTGGAAAACGGCCGCATAAAGGAATCCGGTTATCTGGAAAGATCAAGCAGTATTGGTTGTGGGAGCGGCTTCCAGCCGCGATCATTTAATTTCGCGGCTGGAAGCCGCTCCCAC
>Ga0209536_100010808_pt1 | contig 13423 bp, 12 predicted proteins | sample DeeMarSeWOR28_12_FD_187461 | JGI IMG/M metagenome (GOLD analysis project Ga0209536, IMG submission 187461) | Marine sediment microbial communities from White Oak River estuary, North Carolina - WOR-2-8_12 (SPAdes) (version 2) | ecosystem: Environmental > Aquatic > Marine > Intertidal zone >...
AGCCGATCACTCGTCGCCTGGCCCTCTTGCTCCAAACCAAGGTCGCGCATAATGTTTTCGAGTATGCGCGTTCCTCCCTTGACGTGGCAGGCGGTTCCGGTACAAACCTTGATAATATGTTTTCCCGCGGGTACTAACCGGAAATGATTATAAAAGCTGGCAACGCCGAGAATCAGGTCCGGGGTGATATCCGTTTTTTCACAAACCACTTTAAGGGCAGCCTCAGGCAGATAATTGTACCTGGCCTGGATTGCCTGAAGTATCGGGATCACCGCTTTCCGGTCGCTACCCTTTTCCTGAATTATTTTGTCCAGATCTGAATAATCCATCATTATTTTGAGCCAATACAATATATATTTTCCAAACCCCTGAGATATAGGTTACCGTCTGCAAATGCAGGTGTAGAAACCGTAGCTTCACCTAGTTCCGGTTCCCCGAGTAAAGTTTTAACGGCATCTTTTTTAAAGATATGCATTTTACCATCCATATCAAGGACATATACCTTACCTTCCACGATAATGGGCGAGGCGTAAATCCCCTGATCGCATTCATGCTCCCACAAAATATCGCCATTACCTGCATCGTAACACACGATGACCCCATAACTTGTGCCGATGAACAACAGACCATCGGCTGCTACGGGACTTGAAACTTCCGGGAGGTATTCATTCGATTCCCAGAGGATCTCCGGCGGACTTCCCGGTTCGATGGCAATCAGTGTGGCATATTCATTGGTCGCGTATACGATTCCATCTGAAAAAGCAGGGGAGGGTCCCACCTCACCGCTCAGGCATTCCACGGCCCATATCTCCTTTCCTGTTACCGGATTGTACGCAGCTACCTGCGGACTGGAGGAAAGGATCAATTCAAATTGATCTCCAATCTGTACCAGAACAGGAGAGGCCCAGGAGATTTTTGATTTTCTGACAGTGGACCATTTTTCATTTCCTGTTTTTATATCAAGCGCCATCACCTTGCCGGCCGAGTTGTCATCATATTGGATCAGAAGCAGGTCCCTCCAAAGGATCAGTGAGGAGGAGTGTCCGTAGTGATTGTCGGGAATGCCCAGGTTTTTCCCCCATTGGCGTGAGCCTTCCCTATTCAGGCATACCACATCACCGGATGCAAAGATCGCTGCGATATACCGGCCATCGGTAGCCACCGTAGGGGCTGCAAAGCCTGTATCGTCGGTGGGTTTTGGCAGATTTCCTGACGGACGTTGGATATCCGATACCGGATGTTGCCAGATCTGCTGACCGCTATGCCGGTTGTAACAATAGACGACCTGGATGTTTTGATCAGCGCCGGTAAAATAAAGGTGGTCGTCCCATATTACGGGGGAATTATATCCTTGCATCGGTACCTCTACTTTCCACACTATATTTTTACCACTCGGGCCATCCCAATCTACCGGAATGTTGGTGTGCCGGGATATCCCAAGTCCAAAAGGCCCCCGGAATGAGGGGTAATTGCGGGTGATCTCTTCTGCTGAAGGTGCGGAGGTCCGGTTGGTTCCACCTCCGGGTATGGATTCGGATATTTCTTCACGTACCTTTTCATCCTCAGTGGGTGTGGTACCGGTTTCATCGGTTATGTTGTCCGTCAGGACTTCCCTTGATGCATCCATTTTTATGTCAGCGGAAGGATCCGGTTCCAGCCTTGTCCGGACTGTAATTTCTTCAACCGCATTCTCTTCAATTGATGGTTCACGGCCCACAAGCTCATAAGATCTGGCGAGATGATCATCGGATAAGAAAGCCGCTATCAATGCCATTCCGAATAAAAGGATGATCAGGGAAAGGATCCACCTTCGCGATATAAGGAGTTCTGTTTTAAGTGGAATATCTGATGGATCGGGTTCAGCGATACGGGAACTGGTTGAATAATAGATCCGAAGCGCAAAAACCAGAACAACCATACTCCCTACGAGCAGGTAACCACCGGCGCGGATCTGCCATTGTTTGGTAAAATAGGCTTTTCGAGCCATCAGATCAAGGTTTCTGATTTCTTCTTTCAGCGCTTCATTCTGCCGGTCATTTTCCAGTTGCTGAACCAGATTTTCCATTAATTTGCTTTCGAGTGGGTCCGATTGCCTCAATTGCCAGTAATTCAGCAGCATGATGATGCATACGATGCACGAAAAAATTCCGGCGATAAATGCCGTTCGTAATGTCAGCTTTTGCTTAGTTATCGGATTCAATTTCTTTTTTGATTAACATTTCATAACCGGGTGTACCTACAGGACAATAAGTCATGCAGCGCCCGCAACTCACGCAATTTCCTTTATCGGGAGTATAATCTTTTCGATTCCGGAAGAGTGTTTTTCCTGTTAAAATCAGACCGAATGCCAGCCCCAGGAATCCGCCAGTCCACCAGCCTCCCGTATTAAAGTTTTCACGGATCAATTCCGCCTCATTGATCAGTTCGTCCAGCGTCTTTCCCGAAGTCAGGAAGGCCTGTACGTCAAGATTTTCCGGATCATTTCTTACTTCGGGATTCGTAATCAGCATTTCTGCCAATTGTATTGTATGATTGGCCCGGGAAAGATAGATATGTGCTTTAGATCCGATATATCCACCGATCAGGACCCAGAATGGGACAAGCACTACGAGCAATAAAAAACGGCGGACATCCCGACTGGAAGAGACAGGTTCCGACACCGGTTTGTTTATGGCATCCACCGGGCAGGAATTTTCACATAATTTACAATCGATGCATTCCGCAGGTGTAATGCTGAGGTGCTTCCAGGAACTACTTGACATCCAGTTCAGTAACACAGAATAAGGGCACAGGAACCGGCAGTAAGGCCTCGCAATGAACAGGCCCAGTAATATAAAGCTACCGCCTAATATCAGCATATGGTAGGGGGCATCCATCCGGAATATACCCACGAAGGGGTCGTACCGGCAAATGATAAAATCGGTTTTGGTAGCTGCATATAATACGGCAAGTCCCAGATAGATATAAGGTATCAAACTTAATGCCTTTTGTAATCCGACCGGAATGGAAATGGGCTTTAGAATGACCAGCTCCTGGATCGCTCCCAGGGGACATACCCCACCACAGAAAACCCTCCCGACAAATAAGGCAAACAGGAGGGGCAATACAAAAAATGCCAGGGCAGTAAATGAAATAGCATAACCGGGATCGAATAGTGCGAGCGTTACATTCTGTATGGCACCGATAGCACAAATGCATCCATTTCTGTAAAACCCAAAATAAATCATTGAAAATAGGGTTGTATAAAGAATCCCCTTCCTTGATCGTTTTTTAAGTACAAACCAGGTTACAAGGGAAAGTGCTGCGAATAGGAGGATGACATCAATAATTTCTATAGAGGCTGACCTGGGTTCCGGCGCGGTTGGAGAGGGGACCTGATAACCGGATTCAAAGTCCGGTCTCGGAAACCGCTGTTGGGCAAAAACCATTACTGAAATCAAGATCCCTCCTGATACAGCAATAATTTTATACAGGTTCTTCATCAATTAAGGTTCCTTTAACTTTTAGTGAAATCTCCTTTTATGTTATAGGGTTGCTTGGCAGGTACTCTTTTAATGGCATCGGACGGACAATTCCTGGCTATCGAACATTGATTGCAATTCAGGCACCTGTCGTGACGGATCTGAAGATGCAGGGATCCGTTACCGAACGAAGAACAACCTTTCACGCATTTGCCACACCCAATGCATAAATCCTCAGTAATTGTAAATTCGAAAAAAGGTTCTTCAATAAAACTGCGTTGAATGGCGGATGTGGGACAGAGCTGGTTTTCAGCACCTGTATGCAGATCGGTCACTCCCGGCTTGAAATAACCGCCGCAAAGATCACAATAACCACAAAGGTCATAAGCATGGACGCATTTGACGGCAGAGGGCGTCAGGACACATTCATCAGCACAGCGTCCGCACTGGGTACAGAGAAACGGATCGATCTGCCAGACCCAATCTCCTGTACGCGTCTTTGGCAGCACAAGACCGGTCAGGCCTCCCAATCCGATTAACAATGAATAACGCGTAGATTTCTGTATAAATTCCCTGCGTTTCTGGCCTTTAGTTTTGTTTTCCTTTTCCATTTTGTGACCTGATTTGTTTGGCTGATTTATTACATCCTGTAAAAAGATTACAACGATCACATACCGGAAGATAAGTACAGGAGTCCGACCCTGCAGTCTTTCGCCGATATGTCAGAAATCCACTGACTGCGAGCAATCCGCCGGCCATCAGTCCGCGAAAAATACGGTCAATAAAATTTCTTCGATTCATCAGGTTTTGTTTCGTTCAAAAATCCGCACCATGTTGCGTGTAATGTCCAGTATAAAAATCCTTCCTTTTTCATCTACTGCCAGATCGGGGGGTTCCGTATCTTCTTCAAAAGCCTCCGGCCCTGCTACTACGCAGTCCAATTCCCCGGATGGTTTGTGGATCTTTACCCGTACGAGTCCTTTTTCGCTCGTCACGAAGGATCCATCCGGCAAAATCGCAAAATGAACCGGATTACAACATCCGGTAAATCCTTCCAGATCAAAAGACGGTTTCCCCCAGAATGCGCGTAAAGTGCCTTCATCAGAGTAATTTTCAATCTTCAGCAATCCTGTATTAGCTACCCAGAGTTCACCATCCGGATCTACCTCTAGGTCGAAATATGGACTCGGCAGAATAAATCCATAATTTCCTTCCAGTCTTCCGGTACCATCAAATGAGTCCAGCACCTCCCCTTTCTGGTCATATCGGTATACAATCCGATCCCCGGCGTCGGCTGCAAAAACCTGCCCGCCCTTAAATGCAAGCGATGTAAATATGGGATCTTCACCTTCCGATGCCCAGAATTGGAGAAAATTACCCTTTTGATCAAACAGGTTAATTCCGTTATAAGAACCAAGAAAAAGCCAACCTTGGGGAGAAATAGAGATACACGTATTGTTGTGTTCGGTCAATTGATTAAAGACTTCCACTCCGGCCGTATCGATTAACTGGATCGCATTTTTATAGGCAATGCCCAGCTTTCCCTGGCGATAATCGATTCCAGCCGGATCTGGGATTGATAACTTAATCCGTTTGATTTCTGAGTATTTTATGAGGGCGGGATCGATCTTTTTATAAGAATCGATTTTATATGCGTAGGGATTTACCGAAGGCTTTTTAAGGCTCTCTCCCAGAAAATCATGAAGGATGAGATAACCAATCAGGATCCCCAGGATAATCAAAACCGTATATATTCCATATTTTTTCATACAACCCTCCTTATCTTTTCCGGATATCCATACAAATCATCTGGTTTGCATCCCGTAGGATCAGAAAACCATCGGCAATGGCCAGAGGTGCCCATGCATCGTGGGCATCGAATACTTTTATCTGGTCCATCAGAATGAACTCCTCTCTGTTGGGACGCGCGATGGTAAGTAATCCATCGTCATTCAAAATGAAAAATTTTCCATCCGCTATCATGTAGGGCCCAAGTCCGAATCGGTTTGTTTTCCCACTGGTCCAGATATACTCTCTGAAATTTGCCGGATCCACACAAACAAACTGGTTGCGGAGCGGGCCGGCATCCTTTGGCAGAATACCAAAAACCATTCCTTCATGAACAACAGGGGTCTGTTGCTCGGACGCCAATCCCTCGTTCGGCTTGTATTCATATAATTGTTGAATTTCAAAAGCGTTATTTCTTTCCGTAACCTGGAAAACCATGCTTCCAGCCCCGTAACCTGCTGTCAGAAATATCTTTCCGTCCGGAAAACAAAGGGGGGAGGGAGCTACTACCGAACATCCCCATTTGAGTGATTGCCAGAGCACTTTCCCGGCTTCCGGACCTTCGGCAGCAATTCCGGATATACCCCCGACACCACTGTATACATACATTTTGGTACCTTTAAAAATCCATGGTATTATGGATGCGTGCGACATCTTAATGGCATTCGGATTCGGAGTTTCCCATAAAATTTCTCCCGTTTGACAATCAATTGCGATGATCAGTGCTTTACCGCCTGTGGCAATGATGGCTTTTCCCCCGTCAATAAAAGGGCATTGTCCGGTATACCAGAAAGGTATCTGCGTTTCATACTCTTTTTCGATGTCTTTCCCCCAGAGCAGGTCACCGGTGAGCCGGTCCATGCACATCACATGGGATCTCGGGCCGATGGTCAGGATATAATCCTCTGTCACCGCAGGAATGGTCCGGGACATCCCGTGATTCCGCTTTATGTTCACTGGATACCACCTTCTCCAGAGTTCGGCTCCATCAGCCAGGGAAAAACAACGGAGCATGTCGGCTTTAAGTTCTTCATTGTAATCAAGCAGATAGACATATCCTCGATAGACTGCAGGCCCCGCATGGCCTTCCCCGAGTTCCACTGTCCACTTGATCCCGGGATCTTCCGAGTCAAATTTATCGATCAGTTGGACGCCGGATTTTTTAATATTATCAAAATCAGATCCCCTGAAGCGGGGCCAGGTATCTGTGAATTCTATTTCCTTATCCGAATACCGTTCAAAAAATGCACCAACGTTAATCAATTCCTCCGGTCCGGTTTCATCACCTCCCCGGTTATCCCTGCCGGGAAGGCTGATTGTCAGGTCGATGGCGGGTCCCGAAAGATTCCACCATACCAGGGCTGCAATAAAAATTGCAAGGATGACGGAAAGTATTATGTTGATACCCGGCTTCAATTTCAAGTATAATTAAGCATTAATATCAAAGACCATCAGAACCTCCCCATGACGCACCAGTAACTTGCCATCGGCAATATAAGGGTGTGCCCAGTGCGGTCCTGAACCCAATTCGATTTTAAAGGAACTCACGATGTCAAATTTTTTCGGATTGGGATTTACCAGGGCAAGATTACCGGATCTTTCTTCATAACAATAAAGCATCCCATCGGCATAAACGACAGAGCCTTTTGTTATCCATTCCTCTTCAAACATGACCTTGCCGCTCTTCCAGTCCAGACACACCCAGTTGCCTTTTGAATTGCTCAGCCAGTTTGATCCGAATAGATAATTACCTGCATACACGTAATGCCCGTGATGCGTATCCAGCGTACTCGATCGCCAAATCTCTTTTAATGATTTTCCATCATTTTCCAATTTCAACATCACTCCATATTGGTCATAACCCTTGGAAATGAAAATTTCATCTCCCCTGATAAGGGGGGAATTGGTATTATTGGTTGCCCCACGCTGGGCATTCGGATCGTCCGGCAGATAAGTATATTGAGCACTGATGCGGCCATCTTCCGGGGATATTCCCAACACATAATTTCCGGTTACGGCAATGATCAGCCGTACCTTCCCATTTTCATAAAGTACAGGCGATACATAGGCCCGGTAGTCACCGGTACTTTCAGCTTTCCAGGTCTCCTGTCCATTGAATTTATTAAATGCCACCACGGAAGAGACCTTGCCGCCAGTCGTATAGATTACCACATCGTCCACAATCAGGGGAGATTCGGCTAAACCCCACCGGTGAAGTTCTCCACTGTATTTTTCATGGGCATTTACAGACCATACCTTTTCTCCGTTCGTTGCATTCAGGCATACGATTTCCCCTTTGCCACTTACCACATAGATCCTGTCCCCGTCCAGGGTAGGGGTACATCGCGATTCCGGGTAGGTTTGATCCCAGGCCTGTCCGTAGGATACCTGGTAAACGAGATTTCCGTTGATATCCACGGCGCTCAGATAATCCCGATCCCCTTTTCTGCCCGTGATGTAAATGATGCCATTGGAGAATATCGGGGAAGAATACCCGGTCCCCAGATCCTCCACCTTGAGGATCATTTCAGGTCCATTTTCAGGCCATTCCTCCAATAAACTGGTTTCCGGATAAATTCCATTTCGATCAGGCCCTCGCCACTGAGCTTCCTGGGCATTTGACGAAATGTGCAACACAAATGCAAGCATCATGATGGTTGCGTATTTCATGTTTTAGTAGTTTTGGTTTTTATAAAATGCTGTTATTCACATGATACTGTTAGTCCAGTTCTAAATGCCGGCGGGAAAAATCGAATTCATCATTGTTGAATAATCCCGCCGCATTCATGCAACTGGGCTTAAAACAAATGTATGTATTTTGAAAGCATCATTTGATGATAAAAATCATGTATGTGAAAATTTTAAAGGAGGCTTATTCGTTGATATCGTAGGCAATCAGTGTATTTCCATGTCGAACATACAGGATCCCTTCGTGGATCACGGGATGGGCCCAGTGTTGTCCACTGCCCAGCGACACCCGAGTATCGCTGATGATCTCAAATCCGGAAGGAGCAGGATTAACAAGCGCAAGTTCCCCGCGCTGGCTGTAAAGGTACAACAGGCCGTCAGCCGTTATTACCACACCATTTCCGACCTCTTTGGATTCATACAGGACCTTACCAGTTTCCCAGTCAATGCACTGCCATTCCCTGTTCTTATCGCCCGAACCGTAAATCCGCCCATCAATTACCACGGCCCCGCCGATCCGGCTATCCATGGTTTTGCAAAACCATTTTTTGGTGATTGAACTGCCATCGCCGTTCATCTGCAGCATCACCCCTCCCTGACCATAGCCGCTGAAACAGAATACGGCATTATCATAAAAAAGCGGTGTATTTGGATGGATATTATAGGTATTCGTATGGGGGTGGCTCCAAAGTACATTCCCGTTTTCCGCATCTATACCCAGGATATTTCTTTCCGTATGGGTGACCAGGAGTTTCCGGCTCTCCAGATTAACCAGAAGGGGAGTGCAATAGGTGGCTTTTTCACCTCTGCCCCTGGAAGCCCAGATGAGGCTTCCATCAAACCGGTTCAGAGCGATGATGTTATGTTTTTTCCCACCGGGTGTACAGATCAGTCGTTCGCCATCGATCACCATGGTCTCATTGAGGCCCCATTCAATACTGAGACCGTCAAAATCCCGGAAGATATTTTTATTCCAATATAATTTCCCGGACAAGGAGCTCATGCAGGTCAACTGACCCAAACCGCTTAGTATATACAGGTAATCTTCCACAACCACCGGAGTGGACCTGCTTCCGGGATAACTTCTGCTGAATTCCTCCCCATAAGGCACCTTCCATAAAAACTTTCCATCCAGGGTGAGGGAATAAACGTATCCCATAGTGCCTTCCATTCCCGTGATATAGATCCGATCGTTGGCTAGGGAAGGAGCGGAATATCCTTCCCCCAGTTGATCGTAATGCCATTTGATCCCGGGACCCTCAGCTGGCCATTTTTCAAGCAATCCTGTTTCCGGATAGAATCCATTTTGAAAAGGTCCTCTCCATTTGGTGGGTGTCTGAGCGTAACTTAATAGAGGTATGATTAATATCAGCCCCAAAATCAGGTGAATTACTTTTTTCATGCGAATATCAATTTTAAAATTCATCAGGTTTCCTATCTGATTCAATTGGAGAATTTTTTAACTTCCGGTAAAAAACAACATCTGGAGAAAAAATAAATTGAAATCTTAAAAACTACCGCATTTAAATATACATAAAAAAATATAAAAGGTTATCGGTTGTCCTTTACTGCCCACATTGTTTTTATTTATGAGAATATTTTTGACCGTAATGCATGAAATATAATAGTTAATGCACTCATCTGTACAACTGAATATTCACTTTCAGGACTTTCATGAATCTCTGCAAATCATTACCTGCTACCTCACTCTTCCTTACTATGATTATTTAGCAGGCTGATCTGCCTTCCCACTTCCACCAGTATCTTTTCCTCGATCTCCGGCGACCAGGTTGACGGCTGGCCGTAGGCGCGCATGGAGGTATCCCCTTCATAGCCACCTTCTTTCAACACACGTACCGAAGGAATATAGGCCATCACATCATTGGCATAAGCCGCGATGAACAGTTCATCTCCCCATGTTTTTCTAAGTTTTATGGCATAATCTACCACAACCTCCCCACCCAGGGCAATCAGAAGCTGATCTCCCAGTTTCCAGGATTGGATGGGATAAAAAGGATAGGATCTCGGCAATTTTTCACCCGATTCCATTTTATGGATCAGTTTTTGCGCCCATCGTTGTTGCCAGGGAGGTGCCTGACTGGCAATTTCCTGCAGCGCGTCGGTAGAGAGTGGATTGGAAAATAATATTTCAATTTCCCGGTAATGACTGGACAGATAGGGTGCCAGGTCTTTCATGGGTTCTTCAAGTACACACTTAACCGCTTCGGCCAGTTCGCCCCCATATTGCCGTGCAAGCGGGACCGACGCCCGGGGTAAGGCATTCTGATCCGCACCGCATCCCGAAAAAAAGAGGGCGGTTGATCCGGGAAACGATTTTTCCAGTTTTTGCTGGCTGAATCCGGGATAATCACCAGACCATTGTGTGATGCCCAATACCGTTGCATGACAGGCATAACCGAAAAGAATGGCTTTGATACCGCCATCGGGTGCACTCACTTTGATCACAGGAACCGTATGATCGGAAGGGCCTGCCAGGTCAGACGAATAAAGGACCTCCGATTCCTGGTTATTGCGGCGGTTGACGGCAAAACGTGCGATCCCAACGCCACTGGAAAGGGTAGAAGGTCCCATTTGTTCGAATGCATCCCCTGCGCATTTTAGAATCTGATCTTCAAGGAGTTCCAGGTTATCCTCGATCTGTCTTTTCATCCGGTCATCGAAGGGCGGATAAATATCATAAAGATTTTTATTGACAACAGGACCGCTGTGGGTGTGGGAACTGCTTAGAATAATGTTTTCTCTTTTAAGCAGATGGTTCCGCTGTATTCTATCGCAGACAGCCTTGGAAAGTTCCCTGGAAAATCCAATGAGATCGGTGGAAATGAAAAGGGCTTTAGTCCCTTCGGCGTCTTCGAGGGCCAGGGCTTTTACCCATAAGTCCTGCAGGGTGCCCTCCGATGGCTTTTCCCGGGCGGCAAATCCCGACATCCAGATGTTTTCCCTGGGGGTGATGACGGCCCGTGCCACCCCTGTTTTCCAGTATTTTTCCTGGGTGTTGTTAGAGGGAGGTGTGGGATTTGGAGCTTGCGTCTGCAGGGAAGGGACTAGGAAAACCAGGATAAGGATGAAGGGGTGAATTAGCGTGTACATCGGATTAAAATTTATTTTCGGTCTAAATTTAAAGCATTTGAGGAATAAATAAAATCGGGTAACGGTTTCAGACACTGATTTTTGATGAGGGTCAGGTCCCGGTGGATTTTGATCAATCCATTGATCGAGTTTCCTCCTGAAGGACACAAAGGTGGGTTGTTTAGAATTTTTCTATATAACATTCACTTTTACTTTATTCTTTCTGACCATACTGTCCTTCAGAAGACCAGTAACGCCGTCCCGATCCTTCGGGAGCATGGAATCTGTATTAGGTGTTCCATCTCAATTTTTCGGAGTTGAATAAGCGAAATGGTTTATTCATTCACACCCGGCAAAAATTCTTTCGCCTCAGTTTTCCCTTTCCAATTTAAGTATCGCTTTGAGCTGATTACAAAAAACCGTATCTTTTATAATCGATTTTATACCTTAACCTGATTTCCATGAAAAGAGCCATCTTTGTATTTTTTGTGATTTTGTATATGGGGCTGAGTGTTTCAGCCCAAAACAAACTGGACTCACTGTTGACGGTGAGAGGATTCTGTATCGCCGCACCGGATAAGGATAACCTGGAGGCTTTCCTTACTTTCATCGGAGAAGAACTCGTTCCAAGGAAGGTGAATACGCTTGTCCTCCGAGTGGATTTTGATTATGAATTCAAATCACATCCCGAATTGCGGAGTGAAAATCCACTCTCCAAAAGGGATGTCAAAAAATTAGTCAAAGCCTGTAAAGAGGGAGGGATCAGGCTGATCCCCCAGATCAACCTGCTCGGGCACCAGTCATGGTACCAGGATGTCGGGATGTTACTTAAGGTTTATCCTGAATTCAATGAAACCCCCTATGTCCCTACCGGGGAGGGATCCGGTGATATGGAATGGCCCAACGAATGGGGACTCTACTGCCTGAGTTATTGTCCCCTGCATCCGGAGGTTCATGATGTGGTATTTGATGTCGTGGATGAGATCGTTGAAGTTTTTGAGGCGGATGCCTTTCATGCCGGAATGGACGAGGTTTTTTACCTTGGGGATGATCGATGTCCACGCTGCTCAGGGAGGGACAAGGCCGAATTGTTTGCCGGTGAAGTAACCAGGATCCGGAATCATCTTGCCCGGAACGGGACGGAGCTCTGGATCTGGGGCGACCGGTTGATCGACGGAAAAACCACGGGGATTGGTTTATGGGCGGCAAGTTATAACAATACCCACCGGGCGATCGATATGATCCCCAAAGATGTAGTGATCAACGACTGGCATTACAATCGTCCGGATCCCACCGCGATTCTGTTTGCATTGAAAGGGTTCAGGGTCATTTCCTGTCCATATAACCGGGCGGAAGTAGCCAGTGAGCAGCTCAGGATCATGCTTCAATCCAGAAAATATGCGACTGAAACCTCCCGGGATCGTTATTATGGCATGATGCAGACGGTATGGTCGGGGGTGGACCGTTTTCTGGATGGTTTTTACGGCAGGACGGATCCAACCAGTGAAAGAGGCAACCCGGTGGAATGCTTTAAGGTGCTTTTTGATGAGATTAATAATTTGGAGGAATAGGTCTGGCTCAACGTCACTTGTCAGGCCCCCTTGAGCCGGAAAAGTCGATGGACTGTTTCTAAGATTGATCCATATACGGCTATCCAGATGGAATCCTTGAATGGGAGGTATGTTGCTCTTTTATTTTCATGAAACCAAAAATCGAGATTCCCTGCCTTCGGCTTGACAGGCCTACTGAAAGACAATTTACTATTTGTTAGTGGAAGTTTTAAAAGATACACATTGTTTTAATAGTTCATCTTCCACATAAATATCATTCAGTAGGAATCCAGATAGTTACTTATCGCAAAGCTTTCTGTCTATCGAATTCAGTTGATAATAAATTCCTGCAGAAAGGAAGGATAAATGGAAAAGGAAGAGAGTATGGATTGTTTGTATTAAAATAAAAACCGCCTCTGATAATTGTATTTCGGAAGGAATCCAGATAGATGCTTAAAAAGATCGTTACCCGGAAAAAGTGAATAATTCCAGCTAGAAAAAAAGCTAATAAATGTGCTAATCCGGAAACCTGTTCTACCTTTGCTGCCCACTTTGCGGAAATTCCAAAAAACTCGTAACTTATCATTTCGATTTTTTAACTAAAAGATTACTTCAATGAAAAATATAATAACAACATTTTTATTATTATCTATTGTTACCAGCATTGTTCATGCGCAAACAAAACTTGATTCCCTATTACCAGTTCGGGGTATCTGTCTGTCTGCACCCAATCCGGAAGGTGTTGAAATGTTCGTCGATTTCATCAACGAAGAGCTGGTGCCGCTGAAAGTGAATACACTGGTCATACTGATCGATTATAAGTATGAATATAAATCACACCCTGAG
>Ga0209536_100010809_pt1 | contig 13423 bp, 12 predicted proteins | sample DeeMarSeWOR28_12_FD_187461 | JGI IMG/M metagenome (GOLD analysis project Ga0209536, IMG submission 187461) | Marine sediment microbial communities from White Oak River estuary, North Carolina - WOR-2-8_12 (SPAdes) (version 2) | ecosystem: Environmental > Aquatic > Marine > Intertidal zone >...
CCCCAAAAGCGATGATTATTGAATTCCTCAGGCGCCTGAGAAAATCACTAGGACCGTTAATACGCTGGCCGTTTTCCAGGGCCACGCGGTCAAAGATACCGAGATTATCGGCATTGGCTTTGGCCTCTGCTAGCGCCTCTTCGCCCAACTGTGATCGCTCGGTGAGTAAAAAAACCAACCCTTCAACTGTCGGCTCAAAGAGTACTTTTGGTGGTGCGGTCACCACGTCCGCGCGGGATTTGAAGGCCGTCAAAATCATAACCGCAACCGGCACGAGCAGGATAATAGCCACAATGACCACGATAACGGCCCGAACTTTCTTGCCTAACTGTGCCCGCGGTTTCACCTTGTCCACCCGGATGCTTTCCGTCACGGGCGCGCGCGGGCCGGTTTCTTCAAATGAGGACATGTTACGCCTCCTTGGCCTTATTCAGGTTGCGAATGTAAAGATTGCTGATGGCAATGACGACAATTAGCACCATATAGGCGAAAGCGCTGGAGCGTCCCGTCTGGAACTGACCCAGGAATGCTTGCTGGTATATCCTGATGGGCAGAACCTCAGTTTGGCCGGCCGGTCCGCCGCCGGTCATACCCATGATCAGGTCGAAGGATTTGCTGAAGGCTTCAATCGTACGGAAGAGGACAGCAATGAGCAACAGCGGTGCCACCTGCGGCACCGTGATGCGCCGGAACTGGAACCAGGAGCTGGCGCGGTCGATCACCGCTGCTTCGTAAAGGTAATCGGGGATGGCCTTTAATCCAGAATAGATTAGCAAAGCCATGAAAGGCGTCCACATCCAAACGTCGACAAGGATCACCGCCCACAAGGCCAGTCCAGGCATAGGTTCGCCGGCCCAACGGCTGGCCAGCCAATCCGGCGCCGTCGCTGGATCCCAAAAGCCCAACAGATAGTTAAAAAAACCATAGTTTGGATTGAACATGAGCTTCCAAAAAAGACCCACGACCACTGGGGAGAGCATCATCGGAATCAGGATCAAGGTGGTGACGAAACCACTGCCGCGGAACTGCTCGCGCAGCAGAAGCGCCAGGGCGAATCCCAACACTAGCTCCAGACTCACAGAAAGAAACACATAACGGCCGGTGATCGAAAAGGACTCCCACAACTTCTCCGAAGCAAGGACGCGCCCGAAGTTCTCAAATCCAACCCATTCCGGCGCAGCCAGGACAATGGCTGAATAGTCGGTGAAGCTGAGAAAAAGGCTGTAGAAGAGAGGGAAAATGTTAAAGGCGATCAGAATAATCAGCGTGGGCCAGATAAAAAGATTGACGAGTCCGCGATCACTAAGTGTCCTGCGCTGCTTCTTCTGAATGGCCACCTCCGTTGCCGTCACATCCACTGAATCTGCGCTTGATGTAGACATAATATTACCACTAATCTGTTTCAGAAATAGGGAGGCCGGAGCGAATCCGGCCTCCCAGTCAACTACTCACCACTCAGAACAATTCGCGAGATTCTCACTCTTGCAGGAATCCACCTTCGGTCAGAAGCTCTGCATGTAGCCGAGCAACTTCGTCCATTATTTCCTGCGGGTCGCCTTCACCGCCTAGTACATATTTGGAAATCTCATCCCGAGCGGCGAACAGCAAGGGGTCGTAGCCAGGGATATTGTAGAAATCTTTGACCATACCCATCGTTTCGGCAAAGGAGGCGTTGTAGGGCGTCTGCTCCAGGAAGGCCGGATCGGCCAGCACCGCTTTGTTGGCCGAATAGCCGCCCAAAGCGCCCCATTCCTTCTGAACCTCATCAGACCCAAACCACTTGATGAAGTCTAGGGACGCCTGCTGGCGATCGTCGTCGATGTGGCTGATCACGCTGATGCCCTGGCCGCCTAGCGCCGCGAACTGCTCGCCGCCTGGACCGGCCGGGTTTATGAAGTAGCCAGTGACGTCAGCGTATGGATTGACTTCCGGATTGGACAGTGCCGGGAAGAAGGCGTAGTAGTTCATGCCCATGGCCGCCAGGCCGCCGATCATAGCGTCATTCACTTCGGCAAAGAAGGCGTTGCTCATGCCTGGCGGCTGGCAGCATGCGTAGAGCTCTCCGTAGAATTCTAGAGCAGCAACTGCTTCGGGGCTGTTGATGACACCCTCGGGATTGAAGTTCTCATCCGACCAATCGGCACCGTAGGAGAACAACATATTCTGGAAGCCCATCACCAACGCGTCATAATCGACCTGGGTGTAGATGGCGGAACCATACAAACCCTCATCAGGTCGGGTGAAGAACTTGGCGATGTCCATCAACTGCTCCATCGTTTCCGGCGGAGCCAACGGATAGCCATATTCCGCTTCAAAAGCGGCCATCTCATCGGGATCCTCGAAGAGATCCATGCGGTAAGCCCAACCATTGGCGTCGCCCTCGGTGGGGTAAGCCCAGTAGGTGCCCGATCCCGGCGGGTATTCGCCATAGTATTGCAGCGTCGCCGGCGTGACCGAATCCGTCAGGTTGTTCTCGTTCATGAAGTCGGTCAGTTCTATGTAGTTGCCCTGGGTCGAATTGGTCCCTAGCCACTGGCTGTCGCCAACGACCATATCGTATGAGGTTCCCTGGGCAGCCATTTCACTGTTGAAGAGCGTGAGGAAGGAACCCCAAGGCTCCTGCACGACGTTGACCTTGATACCGGTCTCGGCCTCGTACATATTGCCGATTTCCTGCAGGTAATCGGCCGGGTCCCACTGGGCCCAGAGGATAGTGAGCTCATCGACAGCCGCCATTTCTTCGGCCGGTTCTTCAGCGGCAGGCTCTTCCGCCGCTGGCTCTTCCGCGGCCGGTTCCTCAGCTGCTGGCTCTTCCGCGGCCGGTTCTTCGGCTGCTGGCTCTTCCGCGGCCGGTTCTTCGGCCGCCGGTTCCTCGGCGGCTGGCTCTTCGACGGCTGGCTCTTCGGCGGCTGGTTCTTCGGTGGCCGGTTCTGCTCCTCCACAGGCAACCAAGGCTAAGGCTAAAATCAGCAAAAACGATAAGAGTAATTTCTTTGACATTTGTAAATCTCCTTCTTATTCCTCTCTTCTGAAAGAACTTTTATAAAGGGTAAATTCTTCATTACGACTTATTTCAGCGATCTATTTTGCCGGCATCACCTCCTTTCAGGGTTTAAGAAACCGTTAAAAGTCAACCATAACTCAAACGATTAAAAAGACTCTCGCGTAATTTACCTATGTGCTGCCGCACAGCCTCGGCCGCGCCTTCGCCATCACGCATCATAACATGGTCGACGATTTCGCGATGTTCGGCCGTGCAGGCTGATAATCTCGTAGGATTTGTTTGGGAATCGATATTTGCTAAATGGTGAGCTCGATTACGCATCTGGACGACAATCTCTCCCAATAGCTCGTTCGGACATGCGTCTCCCAGTATCTCGTGGAAAATTGTATCAGCTTTGGACCAGGCCAAGTGGTCGCCCGTGGCGCAAGCGATCTCCATCCTTTCAATCGTATCCACTAAAGCCTCAACTTCGGTTTCAGTGGCGGCATCCGTCGCCAATCGAACCAACTCCGGCTCGAGTAATAAGCGCATATGTACAACATCCATAATGGATCGAACAGAGGGTGCCGCGACAGTGACCGCCCGGCCGGGAATCACCTGGACAAGCCCTTCTTGGGCCAATTGATGTAGCGCTTCTCGAACTGGGGTTCGGCTGATCCCCAGTGCAGTGGATAATCGCGTTTCCGACAGAGGTTGGCCAGGCTCCAGATCGGCATGTTGTAGAGCGTCTTTCAGGCGCTCATAGGCGATCTCCCGACGGAGCAGTGTGGGGTTTAGGGCAAGTTTGTCGGGTTGGCCGGCAAGATAACGCTCTAACTTTTCCATCTGACCCTGGCTGGTGAAGGAACAGCAACAACACAAGCTGTATACAGAACGTATACGCAAATTATACTTAACGTATACACTTTGTCAAGCTAATTGGGAGGAAAATTAAGCGTCGCTGCATCCATCACTAGAGTAATGCAAGCTAAACTGAAACCTAGTGATTTTTGTCAGTTGGATTGCGTGACATTCGTCACGCCGGGTAAAGCATTTTGCCAATTTGGTTCCCGTTGCGATTCAACACAGGGATACAGAGGATTTCAAGGGTGAGCGACAGGGTTTTGGCACTTTCAAAGCCATTTGGCAATGCGACCTAATTAGTAAGGATTGATTGGGGTTGCAATGCTTGGTATGCTTTCCAGTCCTCTTCCGTATCGATATCAAACTCGATGCCCGCGGCGTATACGATTCGTTTGGACATTCCCAGGCGCTCGGCTTCGGCCAGGTGTTGGCGAAAGCTATCCGGTCCGTATTGAAACGAGAACCCTGTGGGTGGGCAAATGAGCAATGCGTTGGTGCCTTCGGCACTTTGATCGGTGCAGATGACCATATAACGGCCGGCAAAGTGGTAGCCACTTTTTCCATCACGAACGGCTGGGCTGGCTACGTCGACCATCATCTCGACGTCTTCAACAGTTAACAATGGCAGATCCGAAGGCAAAACCAAGACGCAATTGGCCTTTTGGGCGGCTGCAATATGACTGGCCCGCGTCAAGGCCAGATTTAAATCTTGTTTCTCGGTTTCACCATAAGTTGAAGCACCGTGTTGGCGGGCAATTTTAAGTGCCGCTGGATCCCGGCTAACAACCAACGTGCGCGAAATCGCCATGACTTCGCTGAGAACATCAATGGTTCGACCCATTAAATAGCTGGTTAACTCTGCTCTCTCGTCTCCCGATAAAATGTGTGAAATGCGACTTTTGCTATCACGTAAGGGCTTTACTGGAATGATGGCCCAGATGTTCATTTATTAAATAGCTCCATTGAGAAGTCCAATATCTGCTGCGCCAAGTGGCGGCGATCCTGCCGGTCGCGCATGATCGTGTCCGTTTGGAAAGTTACCAAGTCTTTTAAGCTCCCTTCTTGTTTATACAGAGAGGAATCGCGCTGATCAAATACGAATACATCGATTAAATCACCATAATAGACGGCAACGGCGACTGAACTAACCTCCATTCCCATTTCGCCCATCATTTTGGCGGCCGGACCTTTGACTGCCTCCCCGGCGATGATAGGGCTAACTGCGACCACTAATTTCGGCAAATCAGCTACCATGGCCCGGATGGGATATACATTGAGTATAGGGTCAATACTAACAAAGGGATTAGATGGAGCAATGAGAATTAGGTCCGTTCGTTCCAGAGCTAAGGCAACTTGTGATGTCGTCTTGACGTCCTCCGGCAAACGCACTTCCTGAACGGCGGGTTGCCACTGCCGTTTCACAAACCAGTTCTGGAAAGGTAAAAGACCTTCTTCGCAGGCGATCATCGTGGGTGCAGGCTGGTCAGACATCGGCAAGAGTTGTGTTTTTATACCATAATGATCACAGATATGTCGCGTTGCTTCTGTCAGCGTGCATCCTTTCGCTAACAGGTGACTTCGAGTTAAATGCACGGCCAAGTCCAGGTCACCGAGTTTGAACCAATCTGGACCGCCGATGCGGCCAACTTCGGTGATTGTCCGCCAGGATTCCCCCTGCCGTCCCCATCCCGTTGCCGGGTTATCTATTCCAGCCAGGTTATACATCACCGTGTCCAGGTCAGGACAGATGGTTAGACCCAGGTGTTTGAAATCATCGCCAGTGTTGACGACGATCGACAAATTCTCCGGCGGCAAGATCTGGGCCACCCCATCAGCTAACTTGGCCCCACCTACACCACCGGCCAATACGACGACCTTCAGATCATGCAGGGTAGATTGGGTTTTTTTTCTGTTGTCGTTGGATAGGGACGATGCTGGCATATTCGCCAACAATTTAGCACAGATCGCCTTGCAGATGTAGCATTGTCGAGCAACGATTAACCAACACTCATGATCCCTGGCGGTTGCGATCTTTCAATTGCCGTTGAGGACGTAATGGGCAGTCGCCTGGGCCATCGTAGCCACGCCATAAATCATGGCCCGTTCGTCGAAGTCAAAACGTGGGTGATGATGGGGGTAATTTAAGCCAATTTCGTCATTGGCCGAGCCAACAAAAAAGTAGCAGCCGGGGACCTCCTCCAAAATGAAGCCCATATCCTCGGCCTCCATAGTCTGGCCGGCGATGACGTTTTCTTCACCGACGATGGCGGTCGCCGCCTCACGAACAGCAGCGGCCGGTTCACTAGCATTGACTACGGTCGGCACAATAGCCACCGTCTCCATTGTGGCCGAACACCGGAAGGCAGCAGCCATATTTTGGGCCATTTCCAGGAGCCGGCGATAGGCTAGTCGATGCAGTTCATTATTATAGCTGCGCACAGTGCCTTTGAGCTCTGCCTCCTCAGGGATGACGTTAAAGGTCGTGCCGGCCGATATCTGACCGACAGTAACCACCACGCTTTGCAACGGATCGACGTTGCGGCTGACGATGCTTTGCAGGGCGGCCACGATATGGGCTGCAGCCAGGATAGGGTCGACAGACTTATGCGGCGCCGCACCGTGGCCACCTTTGCCCTTTACGGTTAGGGTGAAGATGCTTGATGCGGCCATCGTTGGCCCCGTCGTAACACGTATTTGCCCAATGGGGATGTTGTTCCAGAGGTGTAGAGCCATGGCGACGTCGGGCTTGGGATTTTCCAACGCCCTATCAGCCATGACGGCCAATGCTCCACCAAGACCCTCTTCAGCTGGTTGAAATAGAAACTTCACTTTGCCGGCTATCTGATTCCGATAACCAGCCAGCACTCTGGCAACGCCCAAACCAACAGCCATGTGACCATCGTGCCCGCAAGCATGCATCAAGCCGATCGTCTGGGAGGCATAATCGACCTCATTTTCTTCCTCAACAGGTAAGGCATCCATGTCGAAACGAAGCAGCACTGTCGGCCCATCACGAAGGCCTTCTAACAGCCCAATGACGCCGGTCTTGCCGATCCCTGCCTGAACTTTTAACCCCATACTAGATAGGGATTCAGCCACGATACCGGCTGTTCTCGTCTCTTGAAAACCTAATTCAGGATAGCGGTGAAAATCCCTCCTATAATGAACCAGCTCATCAAAGATGATCTCCGCTTCCTGCCGAAAGTCAGTCATTTCAATTATTGATTTTAGTTTTTCGAGTGGGGATTTTCTATAGCCCATTCAAGCTATCTTGCAGCTTCAGTCCCCAGATTTAAACTGGCATCAACGCTGTCAGGCCACCAATGCTGCCTCACCTTTTGCTCAATACCTGGAGTTGATAGCCAGCAAGTTGTTGGATCCCCCCAGCCGCCAAATCGACCAGTTGATCCAGATGGCGGCGTTCGAAAGGAGTCTTTTCGGCCGTGCCCTGGATCTCGACCAGCTTTCCAGTCGCCGTCATCACGACGTTCAGGTCGACTTCGGCCATTACGTCTTCAGCATAGGCCAGATCCAACATGGGAACGCCATTTACCAAGCCTACGCTGATGGCGACTATCTGATTGCGTAAGACTCCCTGGGACAGCGAACCATCATCAATCAAGGGTTGCAAGGCTAACCTGACCGCCAACCAACCTCCGGTGATAGCGGCCGTTCGCGTCCCACCGTCAGCCTGGATGACATCACAATCGATGATCAATTGTCGCTCGCCCAGAGCTTCTAAGTCAACGGCCATCCTTAGGCTTCGGCCGATGAGGCGGGAGATTTCTTGAGTACGGCCTTTGGGCCACTGCCGCTCCCGCCTGACTCGTTGGTGTGTGCTTCGGGGTAGCAAGGCATATTCGGCGGTTAGCCAGCCATGGGGTTTATCTTGTTGGCGTAACCAGCCTGGTAAGCTGTCCTCTATGGTCACATTGCAAAGAACATGCGTGTCGCCAAACCTGGTTAAGACCGAGCCTTCGGCATGTTTGCTGTAATATGGTTCGAAGAGGATTGGACGAAGCTGATCGGGGTTACGGCCGTCAACGCGGGTCATGAACCTATTATATCAGCGGCGAGCCAGAACGTAAGCCAGTTGGCTTTGCCAGGCAACAACTTGACCTCTAAGCTGGCGTTCATAAAGGGCAGCAATTGCATCAACCGCTTTTTCATCTAAGCCGGCATCTATTAATCGCTGACCATAGGTAGGTCTGCCAGAAGTTTGCTGGCCGGAAGTGAACCAGCGTTCCAGGTGGGCGTTTGTGATTTGCCGCTGGTCGATCTGTTTTTCTACCTCTATTTTTAGGTCCTCAAAGCCAGCCGCACGAAAATAACGCTCCATATCGGACGCATCCCAATTGACTAGTGGATCGTTCCGGTCATCGAAAATATTTTCCTCGGCTACTCGAACCTGGCTGGCTAAGTTTTGATCAGTTCCAGACCAATCTACCAGTTGGTAGAGGCGCTGGCCATGACGGGGGATGATCTGAGCCAGGCACAGGCGGCCGCCGATTTGAAGTTTTGCCGCTATCGATCCTAGGATCGAACCATTTCCTATAGACTCCGATGAAAAAGATTTGTATTGCGAAAAGGGATTCCGAGACATAATAACGTCGAAGCGGATGTCAGATTCGCCACGAATCTCGAGAAGCTCAGCTAAACGCCGGGGTTGGCCGAAAAGAATGGCCGGTCGCTCAATTTCCGGCAATCGCTGGGCTTGCTGGCGCAGGGCTTCGCCTGTGGTCTCATCGGCCGTTAACGCCCAAACACCACCTTCTGGTGCGTGTCGTATCGCTTCCCAGGTCAATAGGCCACTGCCGGCGTTCAGGTCCAGGACCAGATGGTGCCTCTGTATCTCTGCCATTTCGAACAAGCGATCACGAACATGGCCCAGGTTACGGTCGCTGCTGGCGATTGCTCGTTGAAGCCAGGCTTCACGGGCCCTGTCAGTTGGTCCAGTCGTCAACACTTCCGGCAGGCTGGTATCCCCCTCCACCATGGCTGCCAATTGGGCTTCTCGCCGGCGGGCAACTCCTTCACGAATTTGGCGTTCATATCCCTGATCGCTAGGTTCATAAAAAACTTTTCCCTGCAATGCATCTGGCAAATACTGTTGGGCAACCCAATGTTCGCGATAGGCGTGCGGATAAAGATATCCCTGGCCATGTCCAAATCCTTCACTATCCCGATTGGCATCCCGAAGGTGGGTCGGAACTTCCGGCTCCCTTTCCTGTTCCACCGCCGTTAACGCGTCGAAGAAGGCCAGGGATGAATTGGACTTGGGGCAAGTAGCCAGGTAGAGAGCAGCTTGAGCCAAAGGGAAACGGCCTTCGGGCATGCCGATGCGTTCAAACAGTTCCCAACAACCGGCAACCACGACCGCCGCGTTAGGATCGGCCAGGCCCACATCCTCACCGGCAAGGATGGCCATACGCCGAAAGATAAAGCGGGGATCCTCACCCGCATAAACCATTTTGGCCATCCAATATAGGGCAGCATCCGGATCAGAACCCCTCAGGCTCTTGATAAAGGCCGAGATCGTATCATAGTGAACATCCCCCTCTTTATCATAAAGCACGGCCCGGCGCTGGATTGATTCCTCTGCCACGCTTAAATCGACCACAATAGTGCCCTCTTCAGTGGGCGGTGTCGTTTCCACAGCCAATTCCAGGGCATTAAGCACACCACGGGCATCCCCATTGGCTACGTCGACCAGATGAGCCAGGGCATCATTTTTCAAGTCCACATTGAGTTGCCCATAGCCTCGCTCCGGATCTTCCAAAGCCTGGTAGGCGATCTGGTACAGATCTTCTGTGGATAGCGGTTTCAATTGAAATATGCGGCTGCGGCTGACCAATGCCTTATTGACCTCAAAGTAGGGATTTTCCGTGGTGGCACCGATCATGATGATGGTGCCATTCTCTACGTGTGGTAATAAAGCATCCTGTTGGGCTTTGTTCCAGCGGTGAACCTCGTCGACAAATAAAGTCGTTCGCTGGCCGTAGAGGTTGCGTCGTTCCTGGGCTTCCTTGATCGCCTCACGGATTTGGGCCACACCAGCCAAGACGGCATTAATGGTAATGAAGTGGCTTTCGGTGGTGTTGGCGATGATCATCGCCAACGTTGTCTTACCGGTTCCCGGTGGCCCGTAGAAAATAAGGGAAGAAAGTTGATCGGCTTGGATAGCTCGACGCAAGAGCCGGCCAGGTCCGAGTATATGTTCCTGTCCGGCAAATTCATCTAGCGTACGAGGTCGCATCCGGTTGGCCAGGGGTGACTCTTTTTCAATCTGGTCCTTACGGCCGTGGGCAAAAAGGTCCATGAATGGATTGTAACTAGAAGGCAATCAAAGCGGCAAACCGATGGTTTTCGGGATGCGCTTTCCAAGCTGACCACAATTGGGATGGGAGGGCTGCTAAATCTGACCGATTAAAAGCCAGATAGGTGACTTTCTAACGAATCCTGTCGAGGATTCCTCCTGAGAATTTCACGTTTTCGGCTAGAACTTCCCCAGCGAGGGTTCGTTCAGGATGACGGTTATCGAGCCTGGCATAACGATGGCTTCGAGCGCTTTCAATATCTCTGCTAAGGGCCATCCAATCCTCGACGTGGCAAATGAGACCTCTTCTATTTGCACTAAACAAGATTCGGGGAAACCATAGCCCGCGCCACCTAATTGATCGGGGAAAACTTGAAAGCTCGATGAATATACAAGTCGAACCGTAGTAGGGTTTAATGGTGGCACGTTCACCCTTGCGAAGTTCGTCGAATTGGTAATGTTGCTCCATCTTTCCAGAGGTCACAGAATGAATGCGGCCATAACTTATATTGTAGCCGACAACTGGACCTTGAAGCCTTAGGAATTTTTCCCGCACCTGAATAGAGGCACGTCGCATCATGACAACGAAATAAACCCAAACAATCATGACAACTAGAAAGGCTGCCCACCAAACTAGCCAGTAGTCGCCTAACCATTCTGTATATTGGTCGTATAAGCCGACTGCTAACATCACTATGACTAAAAGCGTTAGCCTTACTCGTAGCCGCCGCCTTATTTGATCAAAGATGAGTAGTCGATGCTGCTTCATCAGATTTGAAAACCGAGTTTGTAAGGAATGACTTTGTAGCTGAATTCCGTAACGTATTCCATCAATTGATCGTTCAACGTATCCCAGACTTCATTCTCTAAAACAGAAACCATCGTTTCGTGATCGTCGCATACAAAACAGATGAGGCGATTTGGATATTCGCCATAAGCTGTGTGCCAGGCCTCACTCAATTCCAGCCCCATCGATTGCATTACTGGAATATAGCGGCTCAAAACAAACTCATAATAGGCTTGTGCATCGTTGGAATTTATGTTGTAGCTCAACATGAGCTTCATTCCATTAGTGGTCTCATACATTGAATAATTATTTCTCCAGTCGGCAACCGAGAAGCTGGTTCCGGCCCATTGTCGCATTAATCATAACCATTCGTCTATAGGATTTATACGCTATAAATGGTCAAATGGTTCCCCAAAAACCAAAGGTAAGGTAAAGAAAAAGGTACTACCCTCGCCTAATTGGCTTTGGAAATTCAATTTCCCTCCCTGTACCTCAACGAGTTTTTTGGCAACGGCTAACCCTAATCCCCAGCCCATATATTGGCGAACCGCCTCATCCTCTGAGCGGAAAAACGGCGTAAATAGTTGCGCCTGATCTTCCTTTGAGATACCAATCCCATCGTCGGAAATCTTGACCAGGGCAAGAGCGTCGTCAAGTTGAACGTTAACCTTTATCAATCCTCCATCCGATGAATAGTGACTGGCATTGGTGATGAGGCTTTCCAATACGCGTCCAATTAAATTGCGATCTGCATGTACTGGGGGTAATTCAGGTGCTACGGTTACACGAAGACTCTGATTGCGAGCATCCATCGCTTCCTGAAACTTGGCACAAACCTCGTCCAGTAAGATGGCAATGTCGAAATCGATTGGCTCCATCTTCATCCGGCCGGTCTCCAGACGATTGATATCTGAGAGTCCACCGACGAGCTCACTCATCCGGTCAGCATTTCTTTTTATCGTTTCTAGAAATCCTTCCTGTCGGTCGGTAAGGGGACCTACCATGCCATTGAGTATCATATCACTGTAACCGGAAATGGAGGTTAAAGGAATCCGCAACTGGTGAGTAACTAGAGATATATATTCATTTTTAGACCGGTTGGCACCGGTTAATGCCTGCTTTAACCAGTCATTATCAGCTGCCATGGCCGTTTGATTGGCCACCACTTCGAGAAACTCGGCCTCTTTTGCAGCAAACGCCTCTCGAAGATGGCTATCAACACCGATCATTCCTATCACCTGGCCATTTTTTCGTAAGGGTACCACCAGGATCGATGCCAGGCGCTCACCATCGGCAGGCCAGCCTTGAAATCGCTCATCCGCAGCCAAATCTTTTGTAGATGTAGCTTGGCCAGTTTTTAAAGCCTGATCGATCAGAAAGCGAACGGCCGGGACAATATCACCTGAAGCTGATCGACCACCTGCATGGCGGGCAGATATCACCTCGAAAGGTTCCCCTTGTTCCTTTTGCAGTAACATATACCCACGATCGGCACCAGTAAAAAGGATCACCTGATCCAAAACCTGGTCCATTACACTCGCAACGTCGCCGGCCTCAATTAGGAGGGTGCTGATTTCATGTAACATCGTCAATGATGGAATTCTGTCGGGATCTTTTGAGTCATGCATTTTGGACCTTACGGTAATAGTCGCAATTTTCATTGAGAGGGCATTGGTCACATTTTGGGTTTCTTGCTGTACAAACCTCCCGGCCATGCCGGATAAGGTTCAAGTGCATTGCATAATATGTATCTGGATCGCCCATATTTTCCAGGATTTGGTGCGCCTTGTCAGCCGTGACTTTGGGTCCAATCAGACCCAAGCGGCCGCTGATACGATGCACATGGGTATCTACAGGAAATGCCGGGCGGCCAAAGGAGAACAACAAGACGATGGAAGCAGTCTTTCGCCCGACACCGTGCAAACTTGTCAACCATTCTAAAGCCTCTTCCTCAGACATGTCGTTCAAAAAATCCAGGCTAAGCTCCCCTCTTTCCTCGTCGATTCGGTTTAGCGCCCCTTGAATTCGTGGCGCCTTCTGGTTAGCCAGACCGGCCGGTCGAATGGTATCCCGCACTTCCTCCGTTGGTGCATGTATCACGCTTTCCCAATCTCCATAACGGTCTTTTAAGGCGTAAAAGGCCTTGTCACGGTTAACGTCTGACGTATTCTGGGACAAGATAGTGCTTACCAGCTCATCGACCGGTGGCAGGTGTGACCGCCAATCAGGTTCGCCATAGGTCGCCACCAGTAATTGGTAAATCGTTTGGTATTTGTCAGATAATTTCATTGGTGTATTTATTAAGTTACTAAAGGGCTCTATCTGAACGACAGTCCGGCGGATGTCCCAAAAATTGGGTTTCATCTGCCTAGAGCTTTTAAAACACTCATTAGTACTCCTGATTATGGACAATTGTTGGCTTTTTTCCTGCCTTCATGCACCGTGTCGCCACCCGTTCCAAGAGGGCTTCTGT
>Ga0209536_100010810_pt1 | contig 13423 bp, 9 predicted proteins | sample DeeMarSeWOR28_12_FD_187461 | JGI IMG/M metagenome (GOLD analysis project Ga0209536, IMG submission 187461) | Marine sediment microbial communities from White Oak River estuary, North Carolina - WOR-2-8_12 (SPAdes) (version 2) | ecosystem: Environmental > Aquatic > Marine > Intertidal zone >...
GGTTCTGTTGGTTGTTACCATCGGCCCGGCGAGCGCCGGCCCCGGAGGTGAGCGCGGACGTGACCATGACCAATTTATTCTGAATAGTTTGAACCTGGATGCCGCACAAAAGGAAAAGGTTCGCCGCTTGAGGGCCTCTTATCTGAAAGAAAAAGAGCCGCTTCGAACTCAGCTTTACAGCATGCGCATGGAGCTTAAACTGTTATGGATGCAAATCCCGGCCGACCCGGTTAAGATCAAATCCAAGCAAAAGGAGATCCATGATTTGAAATGGAAACTCAAAGAGAAAATAACCGACTACCATTTGGCCTTCCGCGAAATTCTGACGCCGGAGCAACTGTCCAAGTATGTCTTGCTCAAGCATGATCTTAAACGCCGAAAGGGTAAGGGCAAGCGAACCTGGTAGCAGGGGGATGAAGTCAATACCGCCCCGAAACTCAGGATACAAGCCGGTATCATCTCATCATTATTCAACTTTGCAGTCGATAGGGATTTGAAATTCATCAATTAAACAGTTTGGGACCGATGTTGAAAGGAGATACGCGTGGATCTGATCGAGGAAAGACATGATGAGATGCTTATTCTCAAACTCAGTGGACGCCTGGATTCGACCACCTCATCAATCCTGGAAGAAAAAATTGTCCAAGCCTTCGAGGCCGGGACAACCAAAATTATTCTTAATTTAAAAAATATCGAATATATATCCAGTGCCGGGCTTCGGGTTTTTAAAAAGATCAGAGCGGCGCAGGGGCCCAACGACACGATCATATTGTGTTCGGTGGCGGACTACATTCAAGAATTCATCGAATTGTCCGGAGTCGATATCTATCTGCCCATTGTTCCCACGAAGGACGACGCTTTAAAAAAACTTTAAATGTCGCTGTTTTTTTTGTTGCGATTATGCTTAAATTCAAATATTTATTCACAGCTTTTTTCGTGCACCCAATCTTCCTGTTCCGTTTTCGAGCGCACTTTGACTTCAGCTGCAAACCGGGGTTATCTTCTGCGCATTGCCCCGCTTTCGTCTTGTATAAGACCTGTCAGGGCCCATATGTTCGGTAAAGGAGAAATTCGGATTATTTAACCATTTGATGGAATCGTCCATGAAAAAATTTATTGCCATATTTTTATTTGCCGCGCTGGCCGGATTTATCGGTTGGCAGGTTTACCAAAAGGCTTTTGCTCCGGAAAAGAACACCGTTCGCCGCAACCGGTCGGTCAGGGTGGCGGTGGAAATAAAACCCGTCACTCAGGCTTCCATTCGGGATGTCCGGAAGTTCACCGGAACCCTGCAGCCTGAAGCGCAGTTTGATATTTCGCCCAAAATCAGCGGGAGAATGAAAAAGCTGATGTTTAATTTGGGGGATCGGGTTTATCCGGGAGAACTTGTCGCGGTCCTGGATGACGAGGAATTTCTGCAGGAAGTTGATCAGGCGCGGGCGGCCCTTGAAGTGGCCAGAGCAAATCTTGAAGAAAGTCATAGCTCCCTTGAAATTTCAAAACGGGAACTGGAGCGAACCCTGGTGCTGCGTGAAAAGAAAATCGCCTCGGAGTCGGAACTGGATGAAGCCAGGTCTCGTTTCAAAATCCAGGAAGCCAAACTGAAGGTGGCGACGGCCCAGGTTTTGCAGAAAGAGGCGTCGCTCAAAGTCGCCCAGGTGAGACTGTCTTACACCAAGATCAAGGTGCCGCCCAACCAGGGAAAAAGCTTCCGGGTCGTGGGAGAACGTTTCGTGCATGAAGGGGCCTTGCTGGCACCCAACAAGCCGATTCTTTCCATTCTGGATATTCGGTCCGTGATTGCCGCTATCCACGTAATTGAGCGGGACTATGCCAAACTACAGATCGGCATGGGGGCGGTTGTCACGACCGATGCTTTTCCGAACCGGACTTTTACGGGGAAGGTGGTGCGCATGGCGCCGCAGTTAAAGGAAACCTCCCGCCAGGCAAAGGTGGAAGTCAATATCGACAATCCCGGTGGGCTGCTGAAACCGGGGATGTTCGTAAAAGTGGAGATAGAATTCGATCGGCGTGAACATACCACGGTGGTGCCGGTGGAGGCCTTGATCACGCATGCGGGCCAAGAGGGGGTATTTGTGGCAGATGTCCGGGAAGAGACTGCCCGCTTCGTCCCGGTTGCCACCGGCATCAAAAATGGAAACCAGGTGGAGATCCTCAAACCGCCGCTTTCCGGATCGGTGGTTACCTTGGGGCAGCACCTGCTTGAAAACGGCGCCACCATTATCTTGCCGTCTGAAACGCCAAAAAGCCCGGTCCAAGCAGGCTCCTCCAAAAAGAAAAAAAAGAAGAAAAAATGATGCCTAGGAGCTGAAAGATGAATCTTCCCCGTTTTGCTGTCCGCCATCCCATTTTTGTTGTCATGGTCTCTTTGATTGTGATCATATTGGGCGGTATTTCCTTGAGCCGGTTGCCCATCGACCTGATGCCGGACATCACTTTGCCGAGGCTGAGTATTTACACAGACTACGAAAACGCCAGCCCGGAAGAGGTTGAAGATCTGGTCACCCGGCCGATCGAGGAAGCCGTAAGCGCGGTCCCGGGGGTGGAAGAAGTATACTCGGTTTCGTCCGAAGGCCGCAGCCGGATTCGGGTCACCTTTGTCTGGGGCACGGATATCGATGCCGCCGCCAACGACGTGCGCGATCGCCTAGACCGCATCATTTCCGATCTGCCCGATGACGCCGAACGTCCCCGGCTACGCAAATATGACCTGGCCAGATTTCCGGTCCTGATTCTGGGGGCTTCCAGCAACCTGGATCCCATCCAGATGCGCCGCATCATCGACGATAAAGTCAAGTATCGCATCGAGCGGGTTCCGGGAGTGGCGTCGATTGATATATTCGGCGGACTGGATCGCGAGATCCACGTCAATCTGGATTCGGAAAAGATCAAAGCGCTGGGATTGCCCCTGGACAAAATTCTTTCCAGAATCAAAGACGAGAATGTGAATTTGCCCGCCGGCTCGCTTGAGCGGGGCCTGATGGAAATCACGATCCGCACACCGGGGATTTACAGCAGCCTGGATGAATTGCGAAGTACCGTGATCGCGATGCGGGAAGGGGTGCCGATCCAGCTTCACGAGATCGCCCGCGTGGAAGATGCCTGGGAAAAGGTCACCCGCATTGTGCGGGTTAACGGCCGCCCCGGAATTCGGCTGGCCGTCAACAAGCAGTCGGGCATGAATACGGTGGATGTGGCCACCGGTGTTCTCAAGGAACTGGAAACAATCAACCGGGACATACCCCAAATTCAGGTGGTACCGATTATCGACACCGCGGACTATATCAAACGTTCCGTCACCAATGTGGGGACGACCATTCTCTACGGCGGGGTTTTGGCGGTTTTTGTGCTGCTGCTGTTCTTGCGCAATGTTCCCAGCACGGCCGTTATCGCCACCACCATTCCCATTTCCATTATCGCCACCTTCATGCTGGTGTATTTTGGCGGGTTTACCCTGAATATCATGACGCTGGGGGGCCTGGCGCTGGGGGTCGGCATGCTGGTGGACAATGCCATCGTCGTGTTGGAAAACATTTATCGCCTGCGGGAATCAGGCCAGGGTCCGCAGGAAAGCGCCGTAAAAGGGACCCAGGAGGTGGTGGCCGCGGTGATCGCCAGCACGCTGACGACGCTGGTGGTCTTTTTGCCATTGGTTTTCATGCGCGGGACATCGGGCGTGATGTACAAACAGCTTTGTTTTGTGGTGGCTTTTTCGTTGGGATGTTCGCTGGTTACGGCGTTGACGCTGGTGCCGATGCTGGCTTCACGGGTCCGTCTGCCCCAAAACAATTATCCCAATGGGCGCAGTCCCAGGGGAAACTGGATTTACCGGATTACCGGCAGGTTTTTCAAAGCCCTGGAAGCGGATTACGGACGCCTGCTGAATTTTGCCCTGCGCCACAAAATAGGCGTGGTCGTTACCGCCGTGGTGCTGTTGGGCGGCAGCGTGGCCCTGATTCCGCTGGTGGGGGTCGAGTATATGCCCGAAGCGGACGAGGGGGAGGTGCGCGTATACGGGGAAATGGCGGTGGGCACCAAGACTTCGGTGGTCGATGAGCGTTTCAAGATCATAGAGGACATTATCGATGTAGAAGTTCCCGAAGCCGCCAACAAGGTCAGCTTTATCGGTGGGTCAAGCTGGCGGGGAGGGGGGTCCCACACCGGACAAGTCAGGATCGCCCTGAAACCGCAGGCGGAACGGACCCGGTCTAGCGAGCAAATCGCCGTAGACCTGCGCCGCAAGCTCAGGAATATACCGGGCCTTAAGATTCGTACCCGTCCGGGCCGGGGACTGTTTGTGATCCGGATGGCCACCCAAGGGGCGGAAAGGATCGAAATCGAAATCCGAGGCCACGATCTGATGGTTTCCGATGCGCTGGCGCAACGCGTCAACGCCATCGTGGAAGACGTGGACGGCATCACCGATACGCGGGTGAGCCGGGAGATCGGCACACCGGAAGAACTGATTATGGTGGACCGCCAAAAGGCCGCCGATATGAAACTGACGGTGTCCAAAATCGCCGAAATGCTGAAGACCGTTCTATCCGGAACCAGCGCGGGTAATTTCCGTGACGGGGGCAGTGAATATAAAATTCGGGTTAAAGTCCGGGAGGCCGAGCACCTGGATCTGCGGGACATCCTGGACCTGCCGCTGTCGAATGCCGACGGAGAGCCGGTGGTTTTGCGAAACGTGGTGCGAATTCAGCCCCGATCCGGTCCGGTCCAGGTGGAACGCAAAGATCAGGAGCGGATTGTTTCCGTCCGTGCCAATTTCAGTGACAGGGACATGGGGGCCATATTGGCCGACATCCGGGAGCGGCTCAAGACGATCCCGGTGCCGCGGGGCTTTTCCATTGAGCTGGGGGGGGACTATGAGGAGCAGCAGGAAGCCTTCAAGGAGCTGCGGCTGGGATTTGTGCTGGCTTTGATTCTGGTCTACATGGTGATGGCCTGTCTGTACGAATCGCTGCGGGATCCCTTTGTGGTGATGTTTTCCGTACCCATGGCGGTAATCGGTGTAACCTTGATGCTGTTGATGACCAATACCACCTTCAATGTCCAGTCCTATATCGGCTGCATCATGCTGGGCGGCATTGCGGTCAACAACGCCATCCTGCTGGTGGATCATATCAACCTGCTGCGACAGCGCGATGGAATGCCTTTAATCGAAGCCGTAGAAGAGGCCGGCCGCAGGCGGCTGCGACCGATCCTCATGACGTCCATGACCACCATGCTGGCCATGTCGCCGCTGGCAATTGGAATGGGTGAGGGAGGGGAGGCCCAGGCGCCCATGGCCCGGGCCATAATCGGCGGGCTGTTCAGCTCGAACCTGATCACGCTGGTATTCGTTCCAACGGTTTACGCGATTTTTGCGCGCCGAAAGCCGAAAACAGAAAAGGAATCCGCTGCATGGGATATGAAAGTCTCTCCTATAGAATAAAGTGGACGCGATGGATCAGCCGGATGGGCTTGTTGTGGGCGGTATTCTGTATCCTGCAGGTTTCTGTTGCTGCGGAAATCGATCCCTACCCGAAAGATGCAGGCGGGAGCCGGAGGGCGTCCGATCCGGCGCCGGAAAAATCGTCGCCGGGCGTAGTTCGGACAGGGGCGGAGCCGGAGCCGATCCGATTGACGGTGACGGACGCGATATTGATGGCGCTGGAGAACAACCAGGCCCTGAACATTGAGCGCCTCAACCCGGCCATTCAGAAAACCTTTGAGCAGCAGGAACAGGGGGTGTTTGATCCGTTTGTGAGCGCAGAGATTGCCGGTGACCGGGAACGGGCCGAGCGGGTCAGATCCGGGGGCAGCACCGAAAGTTTTACTGCCGGAACCCTGTCCGGCAACGCGGCGGTCGAACAGTTTTTCCCCAGCGGAACGACGGTTGCGGTTGAGGGTGATTTTGAGCGGCTCGACTCGAGCCTGTATGATGACTTTTTTACCTCGGCGCGGTTGGGGCTCACCGTGACGCAGGCGCTCTTGAAAGGGTTCGGTGTCAGTGTAAACACAGCCAACCTGCGGCAGGCGCGCTTGGATACCTATGCGTCCCAATACGAATTAAGGGGATTCAGCGAGGCGCTCCTGAATCAGGTCGAGGTCGCCTACTGGGATTATGCCCTGGCGATTCGACAGATTCAAATCGTGGAAGAGTCGTTGGAGCTTGCCGAACAGCAGAAAAAAGAAACCCTGGAAATGATCGCCGTCGGCCGAATGGCCGAATCGGAGCTGGTGGCCGCGCAGGCCGCCATTGCCTCCCGCCGGCAGGAGCTGATTGAAGCCCGCAGCAATAGAGAGATTACGCGGCTGCGCTTTCTGCGATTGGTCAACCCGCCGGGTCCAAGCCCTTTTAAGCGTGAAGTGGTTGTACTATCCAGGCCCGACCTGCAAAAGATGAGACTCGATGATGCGGATGACCATGTGGCCGTGGCTCTGCGGATGCGGCCGGATTTGAACCAGGCCCGGCTGGGCTTGCAGCGCGATGAACTGGAGATCGTTAAAACCAAAAACGGATTGCTCCCCAAGCTGGATTTTTTCATCACCCTGGGTAAGACGGGTTATGCAGAGAGCTTCGGGGGAAGTTTGAGCGACATAAGCGGCGACAACTATGATGCGCTGGCCGGGATCAGTTTCGAGTATCCGATCAAAAACAACGGGGCCTCGGCCCGTTACCGGCGGTCGCTGCTGAGTCGGGATCAGGCTGAAAAAGCGCTGAGGAATCTGTCCCAACTGATTGAGTTGGAGGTTCGCAGTGCCCATATTGAGGTGGAACGCGCTCGCCAGCAGGTTTCCGCATCTTCTGAAACTCGAAAACTCGGCGAGGAACAGCTGCGGGTTGAAACCGAGAAATTCAGGGTGGGAAGGTCGACCAACTTTCTGGTCGCCCAGGCGCAAAGGGATCTTCTGGTCAGCCAGATTGTAGAGGTCAGAGCGGTGGCCAGCTATCTCAAAGCTCTGGCCGATTTATTTCGTCTGGAAGGATCTTTGTTGGTACGCCGGGGCGTATCGGCGCCCGGTCGACAGCCCCCCGAATACGGGTTGAAAAATAAACGCAATGGTTTTGAGTAACCGTTTGAGCGGATGCCCGGGTTCAGAACGCGCTCGGCCCCGCCGGCAAGCGGTCCTGCTGTCGCCGGTTTTCTGCGTTTGCTTCCCGCTTTAGCAACATCTCCAGATTTTTAACATGGCAGATCAATATTTCATACCCCGGATTGCCCTTGCGGTCCAAAAAAAGAGATAGGATCAGGACGTCTTTGTCTTGTTGCCAGGCCAACGATTTTCCGTCCGGGTTGTCCCAGGGTACCTCCCGGGGGGCACCGTATTTTTCTTGAAGCGTTGCCAGGATATCCTTTCCATCCTGTTTGGCTTTTATGCGAAACAGCAGGGGCTTCAGGGCGTCCCCTGAAAAAAACAGCTCCACATAATTAAAAGAGGGTGAATATCTGTAAATGAGTTTAACGGTGTGGTGCTCTTTTCTGATCTTCAGCCCCTTTTCGTAATTGAGTCTGAGATTGAGTTCATTGAGCGCGGGAAAGTTTTTTTTAAGAAATCCCGGGCGGTGCATTTCCAAATCAAGGATCGATTTGCTTTCCACAGCCACCGGCCCCAGCTGCTTGCCGAGCATGTCTTTTACCGCTTCGGTTAAAACGGTGTCGGCATGCAGCCCTAAAAAGGAAAAACCTTCTGAAGTGTCTGCCGGGGCGGATGCTTTTTGATCGGGGTTGTCTCCGGCCAGGATAATAAGCAATACAATCGCCGACAGCAGCAGCAGGCCCCCCAACAGCATGATTTTTTTATTTTGGGTCAATGTCATCAAGCACCTTGGCGGCGGTCAGAGGATGAATTAACGCATACACAGCAAAGCTGTTGACATCATATCCATTTCGATAGAGAATTCAATAGAAATGTTGCCTCGGCAGGTTCTGTAAGCCGGCTGCGCGGCTCAATTTTTGTCCATATCTTTCAGGCCGGCTTACCACACACGTGGACTCTATGGAAAAGCACGATATCTTATTACCTGAATTTTGCACGAGTCGGAGGGTTTCATATGCAAGGCATTTCAGGGCGCAGCCATAGTTCTGCTATTGCAAACCCTGAATAACGCAGCAGATGGAACCCTCCGGCCCGCCCTTTGGGTGAAAATTAATGAGAAAAAACGATTCGCATCCTTTTTAACTTCTGGGTATTTCTTATTGCGCTTCAAATACCCCTAAAGTCGCTAATGACAAGCCTTGAACCAGCTTCTCATTAATTTTCATGCAAGATTCAGGTATTAAAAAGGCAAATGAGGATTGAACGATGAAAGTCAATGGCGTCGATACCCGCCCGATTTGGCTGGACCCTGACTTAGAGACCGTAAAAGTCATCGATCAGCGCCAGCTCCCCCACCAGTATACCATACGTGACCTGACAACAGTCGATGATATTGTCCATGCCATTCAGGAGATGGTCGTTCGGGGCGCCCCGTTGATCGGGGTGACCGGGGCCTACGGGGTTTATCTGGCGGCCCGGCAATTAAGCAACTCAAAGGGTCAGGATAAAGAATTTTTCTCGGCGTGCGACCGTATAAAATCCGCACGCCCCACCGCGGTGAACCTTGCCTGGGCGGTTGATCAGGTCGTTTCCGCCAGCCTCGGAGCGGCGCGCCTTGAGAAAAAAGCCGAGGCCGCCAGAACCGAAGCCGGACGGATTGCGGAAAAGGAGGCTGAAAATTGCCGCAAAATCGGTGAATACGGACTCGAGCTTATCGAAAAAGTCAGCCGCCGCAAAAACGGCCGCACCGTCAATATTCTGACCCACTGTAATGCGGGCTGGCTGGCCTGCGTCGATTACGGCACAGCGACCGCCCCTATTTATGCCGCCGATTCGGCCGGGATCGACATCCACGTGTGGGTTGATGAAACCCGACCTTTAAATCAGGGGGCCCGGCTGACGGCCTGGGAACTCGGGCAGCAAGGGGTCAAGCACACGGTAATCACAGATAATGCGGGAGGACACCTGATGCAGCACGATCAGGTTGACATGGTGATTACCGGTACGGACCGGACCACCTATACCGGGGATGTGGCCAATAAAATCGGAACTTATCTAAAGGCGCTTGCCGCCAGAGACAATCAGATCCCCTTTTATGTGGCCCTGCCTTCCAGCACGTTTGACTGGACGCTGACAGATGGCGTCAAGGAAATTCCGATTGAAGAGCGAAATGCGGAGGAGGTCCGCTTTGTTCAAGGCGCCGACGATTCCGGAGTGATCCGGAGGGTCATGATTCCCCCCCCGAAAAGTGCGGCCGGCAACTACGCCTTCGATGTAACGCCGGCCAGGCTCGTCACCGCTTTTATCACTGAACGGGGCTTATGCAAAGCCACGCCGCAGGACATTTTGCGCCTGTTTCCGGAAAAGAAAAAAATAACGCCAGGGCGAATACGTTAAACCGGCGATGTTTAAAACGACCGCCGGCATGTTCGCCGTTGGAACCGGGCCCCGCAATTTGAGTTTATGAAATGTAAGAGACCTATTCCGACACAATATCCCGCAAACCGTGAAATCGCCTTTTTTGTGAAACCGGACAAACCGCACATACTTTTCGTAAATCCCTGGATTCATGATTTTGCCGCGTATGATTTCTGGGCGAAACCCCTGGGCCTGTTGACGCTGGCGGCTTTGCTGAGGCAGCATGGATTGGAAGTGTCATATATGGATTGTCTGGATCGGTTTCACCCGAGAGCGCGGCCGACGGATCCCTATGCGCGCTATGGACGGGGGCCCTATTTGAAAACCCGGATTGAAAAGCCCGCAGGCCTGCATGATGTGCCCCGCCATTATTCACGCTACGGTATTCCGGCAGATTGGTTCCGGGAGGATCTCAATTGCCTTGGAAAGCCGGACCTGATATGCGTGACATCTCAGATGACCTACTGGTATCCGGGTCTTCGCGAAACGATTGCGCGGCTCAAAGCGTTATTCCCGGCAACACCGGTCATTTTGGGAGGTGTTTACGCCTCCCTGTGCCGGTCTCACGCTGAAAAATACGCCGGGGCAGACCGGGTTGTCACCGGCCCGGGCGAAACTCAAATCCTGAAACTGGTATCCGAATTGACCGGTTTTGCGGTCCGGCCGCTGTTTGAGCCCGATGACCTGGATACATATCCATATCCGGCCTTTGATCTTCAGCGAAAAATCACCTATGTGCCGCTTCTCTCAGCCAAGGGGTGCCCCTATGACTGTGCCTACTGCGCTTCGTCGATTTTACAGCCGCGCCGAATTTTGCGTGATCCGCTGGCGATCGTGGATGAAATTCAGTACTGGCATCGCGCGCGCGGTGTACGGGAGTTTGTCTTTTACGACGATGCCCTGCTTGTGAACGCAAACCGGCATGCCTTGCCCATGCTGGAACAGATCATCAGGGCCGGCTTGAACGTCCGTTTTCACACCCCCAACGCGATCCATATTCGGGGACTTTCCCCTTTGGCAGCGCGGCTGATGTTTGCGGCCGGTTTTAAAACGCTGCGTCTGGGCCTGGAAACCGCGCTGTTCGAAAGCAGAAAGGAACTGGATCGAAAAGTAACCCGCCGGGAATTTTTACGGGCCGTTGAAGCGCTGAAAGCCGCCGGTTTTGAAAAAGATCAGGTGGGGGCCTACCTGCTGGTCGGGCTGCCCGGGCAGTCCCGGGAAGCTATCGCGGATTCTTTCGAGACGGTCAGGGAGAGCGGTCTTTCTCCGGTGCCGGCCTATTATTCTCCGATACCACAGACCGCTTTATGGGAACAAGCCGTGGCGAGTTCCAGATATGACCTGAACGCCGATCCCATATTTACCAACAACGCCATTTTTCCCTGTCAAAAGGAGGGTTTTTCATGGGAGACCGTTGCGTTTATCAAGGGACAGGTGTCCGGTCAAACCGACGATTTATCTGTTTGACAAATTGGCACCTTTGTCTTAGGCTTGCACATCCTCGGCGATGGTTTCAGACAAAGGGCCGCCATTGAAAAATCTGATAAAAAGAATATTCCGCTACAAGCACAGAAAATACAGGCGCTACAAAGTCCGGAACGGTTTGACAGCTGTTCTGGACCCGGAAGCCCCCACGGGTGATGAAATCTTGGATATCGGCATGGGAGGGCTCACCTTTAATTTTGTGGATCGGGGGGAGCCGCTGAAAGAGAAGTTCACTCTCGACATCTTCCTGAACAAGAAATTGGTCCTGGAAAAGCTGAAAGTCAAACTGGTTTCAAATATCGAAGTCGGGGATATTTCGTTCAGTTCCAAAAATATCAGGAGGATCAGCGTCCAATTTTTAAGCCTGACACCTGTGCAGGAGTTTGATTTGAAAACCCTCATTAAAAGCCACGGTATCGAATAAAACCTATCGTTGCCTGAATAACATGGCCAAAATTATAACATTTCGATTTCCAAGCGAAAATTATGAAAACAGGTGCCGCTTGACTTTCCAGCCCCTAATCAATCCAAAGGATGGAGTTGATTTTGCCGTGTTGTTTACCCTCCGGCTTTTTTCAACAATAGGGTAAATACAACGTCCCGCGCCTCAAATCAGACAAAGCAACAATAACATATACAATGAAACGAGGAGGTCAAACTTGCTGCAGCTTAAATCCATTGATCTCAGAAAGATCAAAGTCAAAACGGTGGTGATTCCCGTCAGCGAGGACCGCGAGATTCACACGGACGGCCTCATCCGGGCGGCGGTCAAGGAGGCCAAAAAGTTTAAGGAATTCAACGGCAAGAAAGAGGAAGAAATAACCTTGCATGATTTTCCGGGCCTTCGATCGAAAAGAATCATTTTTATGGGGCTGGGCGCGGTTAAAGGTGTTGATCCGGAAGCCTTGCGCGCCTGGTCCGGTCGGGCGGTCAAAAAATGTATTCAGATGAGTCTTTCGGAAACATTGATGGTTGTTCCGACGGCCAAAGCGATCAAGACCGAATTTTCTTTGAACCTGGAAGCGATGCTGGAGGGGGCTTCTCTGGGAAATCACCTTTTTGATAGATATAAAAAAGAAAAGAAACAGAAATCGCTTAAACAGATTTCTTTCCTTGTTCCTTTGGCTGAATTGAAGAAAAATGCCAGACTGCCCCGCCGGGTGGAGTCGATTTGCCGGGGGGCGCTGCTGGCCAGGGAGTGGGTGAGCATGCCGCCCAATGACAAACGACCGGAGCGGTTTTCCAGCCTGATCGCAACGGAGGCAAAGAAGGCCAAACTGACGGTTAAAATACTTGATGAACACGCACTCAAGCAAAAAGGATTCGGCGCCCTTCTTGCGGTTGCGGCGGGCAGCCACAGCAGGCCCCGGCTGGTTATATTGGAATATAAACCTAAAAAAGCCCGCAAGACCATTGCCTTTGTCGGAAAAGGGGTAACTTTCGATGCCGGCGGCATAAATTTAAAACCTTCCGGTTCTCTGGAAGATATGAAGATGGATATGTCCGGGGCGGCAGCCGTTGCCGCCACTTTAATTGCCGTGGCCAGTCTGAAGCCGGGGGTGAAAATTATCGGTGCTATCCCCATTGTTGAAAACATGCCCTCCGGCACGGCCTACCGGCCGGGTGACATTATCGAAAGCCATGACGGCAAAACCGTTGAAATCGGAAATACCGACGCGGAGGGGCGGCTGATACTGATCGACGCCATGTCGTATGTGCTCAAGCAGTATAAACCGGGGGTAATGATCGACCTGGCAACCCTTACCGGAGCCTGCATCATCGCTCTGGGCGAAAAAATCGCCGGTGTTTTTTCGCCCGATGATGGTTTGGCGGAGTCCATCCTGGCCGCCGGGGAAAAGACCCATGAACGCTGCTGGCGCATGCCGCTGCCGGAGGATTACAAGGAGCAGCTTAAAAGCGAGTTTGCCGATATCAATAATATAGGCAATACCCGCTGGGGGGGGGCCATTACCGCGGCGCTGTTTTTATCGGAGTTTGTCAAAGACACCCGCTGGGCCCATATCGACATCGCCGGTCCGGCCTATATCAAAAAGCCGAATGCGTATTGCGGCCCGGGGGGCACAGGGTTCGGTGTCCGGCTGCTTTGCGATTTACTCGACAAACTTTAGCCATGCCTGTGGTTTTCGGGGATTTGTTTTTCCCAAGGTAAATGCGGCTTGCTAATCGATTTGCCTGTATGTTAGAATTATTTTATGCAGTTATCCATAAAGTCCGAGTTGAGTCGTTCAGCCGGCCTGTAAATATTCGGTTTGGCGCCGGCCAAAACTCGCGCTCAAGGCTCGGTAGGGTCAGCCGCCGCCAATCATTCTTAAATGCGGTTAATGATAAAAAGCGTTTATCTATATAGACCGCTTTCATCAGGGCGGTTGACCCAACGGTGCCTAAAGTGCTCAGACAGTTGCCCGGCGCCAAACCGAACACCCACAGGCCTCAATGCGCAGGGGTGCTT
>Ga0209536_100010811_pt1 | contig 13422 bp, 7 predicted proteins | sample DeeMarSeWOR28_12_FD_187461 | JGI IMG/M metagenome (GOLD analysis project Ga0209536, IMG submission 187461) | Marine sediment microbial communities from White Oak River estuary, North Carolina - WOR-2-8_12 (SPAdes) (version 2) | ecosystem: Environmental > Aquatic > Marine > Intertidal zone >...
CTAACTATTTTACCGATACATCCTGCTTTTGTTTGCTTTTTCTGTGAACCATTGTCCGGCTTCCGGTTCGCTTTCTACATCCAGCGCCTCCTTCAATGCCACTGATTTTTCTTCCCTGGTTTTGATTCCAACAGCCCGTTTGAGGGCATATTTACCATACCGTATCCGGATCTTATCCATGGCCAGATAGAGATTGACCATTTCAGGTGTATCTTCAAACAGATTGAGTTGGGGAACACCCTGAACGAGATGGCTCAACCTGACTCCGATAAGACGGATCAGCATCCTTCGGGCATATAATTTCCTGAACAATTCTTTGGAAGCATCGATCAATATATGATCGAACGAGGTATATGGGATTCGTTTTTGAAGGGTATGGGTGTCAAAATTTGAATATCTTATTTTGACGGAGATGCAGGACGTCAGTTTTTGTTGTTTTCTGAGGTCAAATGCAATGCGTTCTACCATGTTGACCAGGATCTGGTTCATTTTAACCAGGTCGGTGGTATCTTTATCAAAAGTGCGTTCGGTACTGATTGATTTTTGTTCGTGATACCGGATCACCGGTGTATGATCAATACCATTTGCTTTTTCCCATATGACAATGCCATTTTTCCCCATGACACGCTCCATCATTTCCGGCGGGATCTGGCTCAGGGTATGAATGGTGGCAATGCCCATCGACCTTAACAATTGGTATGTCTTACTACCGATCATCGGGATTTTCCGGATGGAAAGAGGGGCCAAAAATGCGCATACATTCTGAGACGGGATTTCCAGGGCTCCGTTTGGTTTGGCTTCACCGGTGGCAATCTTCGACACTGTTTTATTGACTGACAAACCGAACGATATCGGAAGACCTGTATTTCTTATGATGGCCGTGCGCAATTCCTGCGTCCATTTCAATGCCCCGAAAAACCGATCCATGCCCGTGATATCAATGTAATGTTCATCAATAGAGGCTTTTTCATATAATGGTGCCTTTTCTGAAATGATATCGGTGACCATGTTCGAATACCGGCTGTATGCTTCCATGTCACCCCTGACCATAATGGCATCGGGACACAGATTCCGGGCCATTTTCATGGGCATGGCCGAATGCACACCAAACATACGGGCCTCATAACTGCAACTGGCCACCACACCACGGTCAGAACTGCCACCGATGATAATGGGTTTACCATTCAACTGGCTGTTCTGCAACCGCTCTACCGATACAAAAAACGTATCCAGATCAAAATGCACAATATGCCTGTTGTTTGTGTACATTGATACCCCTTTTTATCCACACCCTGAGCACCTTGCTTTTGAATGAAAATGGATGAAAATGTTGTTTGTATGAAAAAAGAATATTATATTTGATTAATAATTAATCAAAAATACGATTATAATATAATCATTTTCTTCTTTCGATCAAAACGATTGAAAAAATAAAATCATGTATTTCACCAGTAATATTAAGTTCTTGCGGAAACGTAAAGGCCGTACACAAGACGATGTGGCATTCTCAATGGGCATAAAAAGGCCCACATTGAGTGGTTATGAGAACGGGGTGGCAGAACCCAATATGGAGACCCTGTTTGCATTCTCAAAGTATTATAAAATCGCCATAGATACCCTGATCAGGATCGACCTGAGAACATTTTCTGAAAGTCAGCTCCTTCAATTGGAACAGGGGTCTGATGTGTATATTAAAGGCAGCCAGTTGCGCGTTCTGGCAACAACCCTCGATAAAACAAACAACGAAAATATTGAACTGGTCAGTGAAAAAGCAAAAGCCGGATATAAGAATGGCTTTGCCGACACTGGGTTCATCAGTGAATTGCCTGTTTTCCAATTGCCCTTCCTGTCGAAGGACAGGAAATACAGGACATTCCAGTTAAATGGCGATTCCATGCTCCCCATTCCGGATGGATCATGGGTTACCGGAGAATTTGTCCAGGATTGGAATACCCTTATTTCCGGGCAGGCCTATATCATTTTTACCCTGGACGATGGCATCGTTTTTAAAATTGTCGAGAACCTCATTAAAACAGATAAAAAGATCATCCTGTACTCCCTGAATCCCGTTTATGAGCCTTACGAAGTACCGGTGCAGGAAATCAAAGAGATCTGGAAATTCGTTCATTTTATAAGTTCGCAAATACCCGAACCGTCCCTGCCTGAAAATCACCTGCTCTCCATGGTGGCCAAACTGAAACAAGATGTTGATCGCATCAAGCACCGAGGCCAAAACTTGTGATCCGAGTCCATGCAACGAATGACATTTATCCGGTCTGTTCATTTTTCTTTTTTCAGTCTTTCCATTTTTAGCTATATTTCAATGTCCGGAAAATCCATTTCAGGATTCCGGATCAACGGATTTTATAACCGCCAGTACCAGGTAAATATTCGATACACATGAAGCCTTTGCACTTCCTCTTCCTCACATTTGATGACCCCAGCTTTAAAACGGTTTTACAGTATTTAAGATCGAAAGATCTTGATTTTGAATACCATGTTGCCGACAGGAAGCCGGTACTGCTACGGTCATTAAAAGAAAAAAAATGGGATCTGATTTTTTTGGATGATCAAGTACCCGGACTTCGTTTTGACGAGGCATTAACCGTATTGTCTAAAGAAGCGGCCGACATTCCTTTTATTGTCCTGGTGAATGAACTCACCGAAGAAGTGGCCACCAAATCATTAAAAAAAGGTGCGGCCGACATCATCGTAAAAGATAATGCCGCGCGATTCATTCCATCCATACAACAATGCCTCCAGCAAACGACCGGGCGGTTCCAACATGATGCCAGGGAACTTCTCGAAAAATACGATTATATCATCAATGCTTCAAAATCGTTTCTTTCATTGATCGACCGAAACTATACCTATGCAGCCATCAATGATACATTGAGAAAAGCCCACAACCTGAAACGGGATGAGATACTGGGGAAATCGCTGGCGGAGGTATGGGGCAAAAAGAAATTTGAGAATTATATCAAACCCAACCTGGTCACATGTTTTAACGATCAAATGGTTCACTATAAAGCCTGGTTTGATACTCCCACAATGGGTTTTCGGTATTACGAGGTCACATTTGCACCCTATCACGATAGAAGCGGAGATGTATCTCACGTCATGGTAGAGACCAAAGACATTACAAGGGAAAAGGAAATGGAAGACCGCATTTTGCAAACTGAGAGTGAGGTATTATCCATCGTTGAGAATTCCAATGATTATTTCTGGTCGGTCGATAGAAACCATGAAGTATTGTTTGCCAATAAGCTATTCCAGAAAGTATTTCATGCGTTTTACAAGACCCATCTAAAAAGGGGGATCAATATCATCAATGCCTTACCATCAAACGAGCAAAACCTCTGGAAAAAAAGATACGATAAGGGATTCAAGGGCGAGCCAATGACCTTTGAACATACCTACCTCTTCCAGGAACAGCTCATTTATTTTGAAGTGTCCATGAATCCCATATTGAACGATATCAATGAAATAATTGGGGTATCATGTGTGGCAAAAGATGTAACCGAAAAAAAATTGCGTGAGGAACAAATCCGAATTCAGTCAGAAGACCTCGGGTTGATCAATAAACTCAACCATGCTGTAAATTCAGGTTGGGACCTTTCGAAAATTCTGGCGGTTTTGAACCATGAATCAAAAAGCATATTCAGCGGACTGGGAGCCATGATCTATCTGATCAGTGCGGATCATCAGTACTTATCTCCTGCTTATATGCCGTACCGTACCAAATGGATTCGCGATCTGGAGAATATAGCCGGAGTGAAAGTAAAGAATGTGAAGATTCCCCTCATCCCCGGAAGCCATTATCATAATGTACTGTTTAAAGGACAGCCGGTACTTGCCAATACCCCGGAAATGATTAGTAAGGTATATCAAAACTTCATCCCGGCAAGGTTGCATAAGACACTGCTCCCGGCGACCATCGATATTCTGGGATTGAAATCAATCTATACCTTACCTCTGATAACAAAGAATATTGTGATTGGGGTGCTAGATATTTCAAGGAAGACCTATTTCCTTGGTGTCGAATTAAAACGCATTCAGCACCTGGCGGAACAGGTTACCCTCATTCTAAAAAGGAAACTCGATGAAGAATTGCTCATCGATAATGAAAGACGTTTTCGCCTGTTATTTGAATCGGCCAATGATGCCATTTTCATCATGCAGGGTGATACATTTTTGGATTGCAATGAGAAAACCCTGGAATTATTTCGTTGCAAGAAGGAAGAAATTCTGGGGCGAACCCCATTTGAATTCTCTCCCCAGCACCAACCCAATGGTGAATTGTCTGAGAAAATGGCACTTAAAAAATTGAAACAGGCTGAAAAGGGACAATCTTTGCGGTTTGACTGGAAACATACCCGGTTAGATGGCTCTGAGTTTTACTCAGAAGTCAGTTTGAATCCCATTGATATTGGAGATCAGAAATTTATTCAGGCCATTGTACGCGATATTTCTGTTCGCATGGAATCAGAAACATTGCTGAGAGAGAGTGAAGAACGGTTCCGGGCTATTTTTGAGGATGCACCCGATGCCATATTCCTGGCGGAACCAGAATCGGGTTATATCCTGGATGCCAACAGGGCTGCGTGTAACCTGATAGGTTATGAAAAGGAACACCTGATTGGAAAGCATTATTCCATCCTGTATCCCCCTGAATACTACGATCAGGCAAAGAATACCTTTATTATTACTTCCAATGGTCTGAAGGAGGATGGTGATGATGAATTATTTATAATGCACAGGGATGGTACAATGCGACCCGTGGAAGTTCAGAGCCGGATAATAAGAATCGGCGGTAAAGAGGTGATTCAGGCCGCTTACCGGGATATCTCCGAACGATTCATGGCACGCCAGGAATTACTCCAACAGCAAAAAATTCTAAGAGAGACTCAGCGTATTGCCCGTCTGGGAAGTCTGGAAATGGATGTGACCACCAGGGCATTTAAATGGTCAGAGGAAACCTGCCATATTCTTGGCTACGATCCTGGGGAAGTTCAGGCCTCATATGAGAATTTTAAAAACAGCGTCCATCCGGATGACTGGCCGGAAATTGAGAAGCAGTTGAACAATTCCATCCGCAATGTGAAAGATTTTGAAAGTGAATTCCGGATTATTCGGCCCTCTGGAGAGGAACGGTTTATACTCTCAAAGGCAGAATTGACAAAAGATGCAGACGGTCAACCCCTGCAGCTCATCGGGTCAATACAGGACTTAACAGAAATCCACCTGGTTGAAAAGGCCCTCATGGAGAGTGAGGAAAAATTTAGAACCCTATTTATGGAGGGACATTTTCCGATGTTCCTGAGAGATTCCAATGATTCGAGAAAGATCCAACCCAACAAAGCATTCGTCAAACTTTTGGGATACTCTGAAAGCGAGTTGAATGCGATGGAAATTATCAACCTGACACACCCTGATGACCGGGAATTTACATGGTCTATATTTAACCAGTTGATGGGTGGCCATAAGGATACCGTGCAGATAGAGAAGCGGTACATACGCAAGGACGGCTCCATTATCTGGGGCCAAACAGGTGGTGCTGCCATTAAGAATAGCGATGGTTCCATCGCTGGTATCATCATCATGATTATTGATATAACGAAAGAAAAAATCGCAGAACTTCAAATCAAGGAACGTACCGATGACCTTGCTTTGATCAATAATCTGAACCTCCAGGCCAATTCAAACCTGGATCTTGAGAGCATACTACAATATTTTGGTGAACAGGTATATACCCATTTCAATAAGGCCTCATTCAGATTGATGATTTGGGAGGAGGCAAATAAGCACTTTGCTTTCCGTCATATCCGGATTCCTGAATCGCAGCGAACAGAAATTGAAAACATATTGGGCCGTTCCATCGAAAATCATACATTCAAACCACATCCGAGGACCCATTTCTGGAAACATTTTAAAGGGCGTAAACCATGGATAATAAACGATCCGAAAGAAATTCAGCGCCAAATATCACATATTATGGATGTGACGCCAGGTGCTGATCAGCAAAACCGTGTCATTCAATTACTGGGTATCCGATCCATCATGAACTTCCCTTTGATCATTGGTGAGGAGATTCTTGGAAATGCTATGTTCGTGAGTACAGAGCTGTTTGATGAAACCGTAATGTATCGTTTTTCCCGGATTATGGAGCAGTTCACCGGTATCCTGAAAAGAAAACTGGTAGAGGACGAGGAGGCCAAGTTATTTACGGTGGTTGAACAGCTCACTGAAGCTGTGATCATCACGGATACCGATGGAAGACTTCAATATGCCAATCCGGCATTTGAAAGGAGTACCGGATATTCCCGAAAGGAGAGTTTGGGTAAAACAATGGGTATTATTAAAAGTGGAAAACAGAGTGCCGCATTCTACAAAAATTTGTGGAAAACTATCGGGTCAGGGCAAAGCTGGAGTGGGAGCATGGTGAACCAACGAAAAAATGGAAACCTTTTTCAGGAAGAGGTGACCATCACACCCATCAAGAATGAACAGGGTCATATCGTAAATTATGTGGCTGTAAAACGCGATATAACCAAAGAAAAAATGTTGGAGGCACAGTTGATACAAGCTCAAAAGCTGGAAACAGTGGGAACTCTGGCGGGGGGAATAGCACATGATTTTAATAATATTCTGGGCACCCTGCTTGGCTATAATGAAATGGTGATTGAAGAACTGCCTGAAAAATCCAGTGCACGGGCATATTCTTTTCAAATGAAAAATGCCATGAACCGTGCAAAGTCATTGGTTAACAAGATCCTGACCTTTAGCCGGAAGATGGATCCTGAAATGAAGGTGGTGAGTATGAACCATCTTCTCGAGGAATCACTGGCCATGTTCAGATCAATCCAGTCCAAAGAGGTCGTATTGAAACCTCATATCTGCACCGAATGCAAACACATCATGGCAGATCCGTCTCAAATGCAACAGGTCATCATGAACTTGCTGACCAATGCCAACCAGGCTTTGAGAATTGGTGGGGGCACTATCGAAGTTCGACTGGAAATCATAGAAAACAACGATAGCCTGAAAAACCTGCACCCCATATTGGTCTCAGATGCATTGTTAAAACTCACCATCAGGGATGATGGACCCGGAATGGATGACAAGGTCAGGGAACGTATATTTGAACCGTTTTTTACCACCAAACCGGTTGGAGAAGGTACCGGTCTGGGTTTGTCGGTCGTGCATGGTATTATTATGAGCCATAATGGGGCCATAGAGGTGGAAAGCCAGGCCGGGAAAGGCACCGAAGTTAGCATCTATCTGCAAACCACCCATCAGAAACCTTCATCATGAGTAAAGGTTCTGCTGAATTAATATGACTGCATTTCAAAAACTGATCCTGAATACCATGTTAGAGGTACACCTGAATGAGTGTCCGAACATATTGTGCCAGGCTCAGACAGGCGGTCAGTCCGGGTGATTCAATACCCAGCAGGTTGACGAAGCCAGGATAACCCAGATGAGATTCCTCTGAGATAATAAAATCCCTGACCGGGTCGCCTGGCTTTTGAAGTTTGGGCCTGATACCAACCTGGTCAGGGGCCAGATCTTCAGGCTCAACAAAAGGTAAATATCCATGTACCGAGCGGAAGAAATCCATTCTGTGTTCCGGGTCAATTGAATAATCGATCTGGTTATCTGGCATGAATATGGCATTTGGCCCCAGTTTGACACGCCCTGAAAGATCCAGTGTTGTATGGATACCCAACCCAACATGATGTGGTTCAGGTACCGGATACACCAGTCTGGAAAGTAATTTATGTTTTCCATTCAGGAGGCTAAAGTATTCGCCTTTCCATAGGTAAATGCGGTATTCAGGCCGTTCAATACCTGCCAATCGGGCAATATTTTCAGCCATGAGCCCGGCGCTGTTAATGACTATCTGACTGGTGTATGCGTACGTGTTATTTCCGGACTCTAATAAACCGACTTCATATCCTTTCTCTAAACGATTGATCTGAATGACCTCCGATCCGTACACTATTTGAGCCCCCTGGTTCAATGCTTCAGTCTCCAATGTTTTCATTAATCCATGGGTGTCGATGATACCGGTTGACGGGAAATAAATGCCTCGGCAGGCCGATACATGGGGTTCTAATGATTGAATTTCAGTCCGGTCCAGAATGACCTTGTCGGTGATGCCGTTCCGGGTGGAGTTCCTGAAAATTTCCTCAATGGCATCGTGATCATCCCCTGATTGTGAGACAATAATTTTACCACATTTTTGATGGGCGATATCATGCTGGTTGCAATAGTCATATAGCAATCGTTTACCCTTAACACACAATCTGGCTTTTAATGAACCTTCAGGATAATATACACCCGAATGGACAATTTCACTATTGCGACTGCTGGTTTCCTGGCCAAACGAGCCGCACTTTTCAATGACGTATATCCGATCCGTATAACGCGATAATTCAGCGGCTATGGCCAGGCCGATAACCCCCGCACCGATAATGGTTACATTTGAATCCAACTCAGGAATAATTTCCAATTATATATTCGTGATTACAAAAATAGGATATTATCCTACGATAGAGGAAGACTCTTTGATTTTAATCCGGCAGGTTTTACTATTTTTTTTATAAATTAGAAGGAAAGAAATAACCGCTATGAAAAAAGCCCACGAGCTCGATAAAATTGCCATCAATGTTAAATCCCGACGGCTCCTGTTGAAACTATTGAAAGAAAATCCAAAGCTGGATGAGATCATGCGGAATTCAAAAAATGAAACAGAAGCTTTGATTGGCGTCAAGGATTGGGTGATGACTGAACTGAGAAAATCACCGGATGCATACCGTTTTTATTCCCAGAAAACAAATGACCGTGAAAGCTTTGAGTCATTGAGTTGGAAGGACTATGCAAGCATCAGAATACTCGATTATATCGACCATGCCGGCATCGAGTATGTTGATCTGAACCTGAGAGGAGAAATGGCAGTGAGTAATCCCATGAAGCTGATCTGGCTGGGTATCAACCGCGGAACCGGTGGGGCCAAGCCGGGTTTTTATGAGGACATGATCCAATTGTTCAGGCAATTCTCCGGGACGGATGAGTATATCCTGCCAGATCGCCATACCATTGAGAAATGGATGGACCGGTATCCTTCAGGATTGGATCCACGAATCATTGAACTGCGGCGGGAAAATAAAGAACGGATACTCAGACTCATTATATCTAAACTATCATCCGGGGAGATCCAGGATAAAAAATATTTTTTTGAGGACGGTATGACCGAGGATGAAAAAATGAAAACAGCCCTGGAGTGGTGGAAACAAAGTTTATTCCATCTCAGATTTGCTGCCCGCACCCCGGAAACATTAAATGAAATGTTGGGCTCTTCCCTGGATCCGGATACCATGAAAATACTTTTTGAAGCCAAAGAAGCCGGCATTCCTTTCTTTATTAATCCATATTACGTTTCGCTGTTGCATGTTCGTGTGCCATATTTTGCAGTCGGGGCAGACCTGGGTATCCGCGACTATGTTATTTATAGTAAAAAACTGGTCGAAGAATTTGGTCAAATTGTGGCCTGGGAAAAAGAGGATCTTGTAGAGCAGGGAAAACCCAATGCTGCAGGATGGTTGCTTCCTTCGCATCATAATGTGCATCGGCGGTACCCTGAAGTGGCCATACTCATTCCAGACACCATGGGTCGGGCATGCGGTGGATTATGTGCCTCATGCCAGAGAATGTATGATTTTCAAAGGGGCAACCTGAATTTCAACCTGGATAAATTGAAACCGAAAGAGGATTGGCCAACGAAATTAAAACGCCTTCTCGATTATTTTGAAAGGGACACCCAATTACGTGATATTCTCATAACCGGAGGTGATGCACTGATGAGTTCGGATAAATCGTTACAACACCTCCTGGATCAAATTTATGAAATGGCCGCCAGGAAAAAATCCAGAAATAAAGACTTGCCCAACGGCGAAAAACATGCTGAAATCATCAGGATCAGGTTGGGCACACGACTACCCGTCTACCTGCCCCAAAGAATAACCACAGAAATGGCGGATATCCTTCATGATTTTAAAGAGAAGGCTTCCGCTCTGGGGATACAGCAATTCATCATCCAGACCCATTTTGAATCGCCCATGGAAATCACACCGGATGCCAAAATGGCCATTGATCGACTGATTTCGGCCGGCTGGATCATTACCAATCAGCATGTGATGACAACAGCCAGTTCACGGAGGGGACATACGACCAAACTCCGTAAAGCTTTAAATGATGTGGGTGTACTGACCTATTATACCTTTACTGTAAAAGGCTATATGGAAAACAACCATAATTTTGCTACCAATGCACGGGCCGTTCAGGAACAAATTGAGGAAAAAATCATTGGCCAGATCAATGCATCCCAATATGAACAAATAAAAAAATTTCCGGAAGAGCCCGAGCTGATGGTAGAAAATATCGAGGCCCTTCGGAAATTTGCCAACATTCCATTCCTGGCCACAGACCGGAACGTTCTGAATTTGCCCGGTGTTGGAAAAAGTTTAACATTCAGAGTGATCGGCATTACCCGATACGGACGACGGATACTGGAATTCGATCATGACTCTACACGATCGCACAGTCCCATTATTCATAAAATGGGAAAAATGATCATTATCGAATCAAAATCGATGCAGGAATACCTGAATCAATTGGATGAAATGGGAGAGGACAGCAATGAATACAAGAGTATTTATGGCTACTCTCTGGGGCAGACAGAGCCAAGAATACCCATATATGAATACCCCGAATATGATTACGAATTATGCGGGGAGATGAGCAACCTGAAGATCTGAAACCCGATCTGAAAAGCGGAGCGATCAGACACATGAAACCATGAGCCCCCACGACCACAAAGCCTGGTGCAGATGATCTTGATTTTTTATGATACTTTTCGTATATTACATAGATGGTGTGTTCTTATAAATGGTCCTAAACCATAACCCAAATAAATCCTGCCATTATGAAGAAGTTCTATTTGTGTATCATCCCCCTTCTGCTCATTTTGCCCTCCTGCAATGAACAGCCTGTTGACATAGAACAGGAAAAAGAAGCCATTAAAAATATTGTTGCTAAGGAAACGCAAGCCTGGATTGACCAGGATCTTGTGAGAATTCTTGAAACCCTGGTCCAGGATGAAAACTCCATGCGGATCACTGTGGGTAAGTTAGGATATACTGAAATAATCGGATGGGAGCGACTCTACAGCTTTTATAAAAAGGGCATGGAAACCGATTGGTCGGATTATGAAGACCTGACTTTTGAACATTACAATTTCAAAATTGATGTTTGCCAGGAAACAGCGCTGGCCTTATTTGATCAGAAATGGTCGTATAACTTTGCTGGTGAACCGCAGGAAACTCATTCCAAAGAATTAAGAATGCTTAAGAAAGTTAAAGGTGAATGGAAAATCCAGATGCTTCAATGGATCGATATGACGTCTTTTGAAGCAAGTGATGTGGAGCCAGAGTGACCTTGGCATGTCATTTGAGAACAGGTTTTTGAAAGCAGAGTTTTCATCCAGGAAAGGCGGAAACTCTGCTTTTTTATAAGGCTGTCAAAATTCACAGCTCAATAAACCCATCCCCTGGACGCAACCAAATCCGTATCACATGTGTCAATGTTTATAGCTTTCTGAAACCTTAAGCAATGAATAACGTTAAAATGAAATAAGAAATTATTTTTGACGTTCTTAATCATATCCGTTAACTAAAACCTTTATTATGAAAAAAGTATTCTTTGTAATAGCGTTAGCATTTGTTTTCAGCCTCTCTCATGCCCAGGTTAAGTTTGGGCTGAAGGCAGGTGCCAATACCGCTTCATTTAAATTCGATGACGTGGATAGTCCGGATGCTCTCCTAACCCAGGCAAAACAGGCCCAATGGGGTTTCCATGCAGGAGCATTCATCCGGATCAATATACTCATGATCTATCTTCAGCCGGAGGCATACTTTACCTCCACTGGAGGAAAATTCACCTATGAAGATCCCAATAACCCCAGTGCGGGTGAAGTGATAAAGTCTTTTGACATGAACCGGCTCGACATACCCATTCTCATTGGTGTAAAACTGGGCCCGGTTCGGATCAATGCAGGACCTGCCGGCCATCTGGTACTGAGTCATAAAAATGACCTTGAAGGCCTCGAAGCCGATTTGAAAGGCATGAAATGGGGGTACCAGGCCGGTCTGGGATTTGATCTTTTTAAGAAACTAACCTTTGATGTTCGCTATGAAGGCAACCTGAGTAAACTGGGTGAAAGTGTCACTATTGGTGGGACGGATTTTGCCACCGATATGAGAACCAGCCAGGTACTTATCAGTGTTGGTTTTATGTTCTGACGAACCACCTGTTTTTATATAGAAGAGCCACTCTGTTTGAGTGGCTTTTTTTTTCGATTTTGAGAATATCCTGCAGCGGGGCAGGGAATTGCTGAAAATTTGATCTAATTTTTCTTAATTTTAATCATTCAATACTGGATCTTATTCTATGTTTCTAGCCATTTTTTGGGATACCATCTGGAGTCCGATCTCACTGATCATTGCAATCGCCTATGGCATCACAGTGTTGTTTACTGTTTTGCTGGTGATTCTTGAAAACCGTGATCCGGTTAAAACCGTGTCCTGGATTATGGTCATTATGTTGGTTCCACTGTTTGGTATCGGTTTCTATGTAGTGTTTGGTCAGAACTACCGAAAACAGAAGATCTTTTCCCGGAAGGGACTCAAAGACCTGGTTCGTATTACCAATCAAAGTCAGAAACAACTCGATGATCTGGACGATATTAAATCGCTCGAAAATGAAAAGATCAGGGAAAAGTCCAAGATCATGATGCTGCTTCTCCGGAATAGCAGAGCCATTCTTACGGAGTGGAACAAGGTCGAAATCCTGAACAATGGTCAGGTAACATTTGATGCCATGCTCGAAGCCATCCGGCAAGCTCGCGAACATATACATATGGAGTTCTACCGGTGGGAATCCGACCAGATCGGTCAGGTATTCCGGGATGCCCTTGTTCTCAAGGCAAGAGAAGGGATCAAAATACGTGTCATCTTTGATGATGTGGGAAGTTGGAAGATTGGTAAGAAATATATTGCATCAATGAGGGAGGCAGGCATCGAGGTATACGCTTTTATGCCGGTGAAATTTCCTTTTTTGACCAGCAAAGTGAACTTCAGGAACCATCGAAAGATAACGGTCATTGATGGGAAAATAGGATTTGTGGGTGGATTGAATCTGGCCGATAAATACATCCACGGCACAAAAAAATTAGGAGGTTGGTATGATACCCATCTTCGTATTGAGGGCCAAGCGGTCAGGTCACTTCAGACCATTTTTTCAATGGATTACTATTTCGTGTCGCAATCGCTCCTGGGCAATCATTCACAGTATTTCCCCGAT
>Ga0209536_100010812_pt1 | contig 13422 bp, 8 predicted proteins | sample DeeMarSeWOR28_12_FD_187461 | JGI IMG/M metagenome (GOLD analysis project Ga0209536, IMG submission 187461) | Marine sediment microbial communities from White Oak River estuary, North Carolina - WOR-2-8_12 (SPAdes) (version 2) | ecosystem: Environmental > Aquatic > Marine > Intertidal zone >...
GGTCGGGCCCTTGACGATACACTAGATTAAGTATCTCAGTTCCTTCGTGGTGCTTGAGCTGCTCCACCTTTGCCGCAGCTTCATCTCGCTGGCCCTTAGATTCTCCTGCCGTTACGGTGATCTTTGCATCTTCTAGTGCACGGATTGCCTCTCCGTCGGCGGAATTGGGTAACATACCTGCGGCTAGGACTACCAAGTCCACCTTGACTTTTATTTGCTCACCGGGCATGGTGTTCCGGGCAACGACGATGAGTCCTCCATCCTCTTCACGCGTGACATCCTCCACGTCCCCTTTGGTCAGGAATATTGCCGGATCCTCTTGTGCCCGACGGTAAAATTCTTCGTAATGCCCCGGAGTCCGCATGAATTTGTAAAAGATATAAGCTTTGGTATCATCACCTTTTTCTCGCAGGTACAGGGCTTGTTTCAAAGAGGTAAGGCAACAGATCGAAGAGCAGTAGGAATGGTGCTCTTTTTCTTTAGAACCGCCGCATTGTATGAACGCGATGCTCCTCACTTTATTACCATCGGAGGGGCGAGTTATTCGACCTTGGTTTTTGACCATTTCCTCCAAATCCACATTCAGAATTACATCTTCAAGGTTGCCATATGCTAAAATATCTCGAGGTTCCGTTGGTCTCCAGCCGGTAGCTTGGATAACGGCACCAACGCGGAACGTGTCCAAGGTTGCGCCTTTTGACTTGTCGCTCTTGTTTGATTTCAGTGTTACATCGAACAGGCCAGGAGCCCCTACAATGCTGCTTGTGGTGGCCGATGTATACACCATGATACGCGGATTCCCCTCGATTTCAGCTATTAGCTCATCAACATTCGTATCCTCCAACTCACGATAAGGTGGCTTCGTTGGCAAAGATTTGTACTGTTTTGCCAACCAGCCGCCTAACTTGTCTGCCTTCTCGACTAAACGGACCTCATATCCGGCCTTAGCAGCTTCTAACGCCGCCGTCATGCCAGTGTTTCCGCCGCCAACCACCAGGATGGATTTGTCGATGGAGTCTTCCGGTTGATGAGGTTCCAGGGGTGCCATCTTTTTTACTTTAGCGATGTACATGCGAAGGTAATCCTCCGCCAACATCTGCGTGTCCTCTTCTCCTGCCGGGAGGATCCACACCACATGTTCTCGCATGGCGATCTTTTCCACGATGACGCCTTCAGGAAATGCGGCTTCGGGATACTTGCGAGCAGAAATTCCGGCGATGACCACTTTATCCAGGCCCTCGTCCCTGATATCTTCGATTATGGATTCCAAGTCGTTTTTTTCACAGGAGGCCACTGTTTTACAGAATGGTATTTCGTATTCGTCAGTTGCTACCCGGCACAAAGCATCGATATCAAGCGCAGCATTCATTCCATATCCAGTGCAGATGAAGACGCCAATCTTATCTCCCATGAAATTATTCCCCTCTGTTTAGATGTTGAATTGCTTTTAAAACAGCTCCTGTAGAATCTTTGGTCGTGCGGGAAACATCACATGGACGCTTTGCGCAGCCGATGGCGTACACTCCTTCGATCTCTGTTGCTTCATCGATAAAGCCGTATTCATCGTATTTCAGGTCTAAGGGGATCTTGACATCGGCAGCATTGGGCACCACACCAGTCGCCAGAACTACCATGTCGAATCTTTGGTGGAGGTTTTCCCGAGATTCCGTATCTTCCACCTCCAAAATCAAATCCTTGCTTTCGGGCTCCTCGCTGATTTCAGCCGCTTTGCCCTTGATAAACGAGACATGCGCATCTTCAAGCATGTCATAATAGAACTTCTCCAAGCGGCCGATGGTACGGATGTCGATATAGAAAATGGTGGCTTTGGAGTTTTCGTTCTTCTCCCTGAGGTATCTCACCTGCTTCAGAGAGGCCATGCAGCAGACTGCCGAACAGTAAGGGAGATGGCTCTCATCCCTCGATCCAGCACATTGTACGAATGCCACATTCTCTGCTTTTTTGCCGTCGGAAGGCCGTATAATTTCTCCTCTGGTAGGGCCCCCTTGAGCGGCCAGCCTCTCCATCATGACGTTGGTGATCACATTCTGGTATTGACCGAATCCCAGATTATCTAATTTAGAGGCATCATAAGGCCGCCACCCGGTCGCCACGATGATGGCGCCGACCTCCACTTCAATCTCTACCTCAGGCATATCCAAATCGATGGCCTCGGGAGGACAGATTTTTGTAAGTGTTTGGGCGTCGGCATCAGATAGGGCATCTCGATCAAGAACATAGAGAGGCGGAAAGGCCATATCATGAGGCAGGTAGAGCGCCTTGGTCTTGGTCATCCCGAGGTTGAAGTCATCGGCGTGCTCTGAGGTCAATTGCTCGTGGATGGAATCGTCTAATGGATGCTTTCCCGTCACGTATCTTGGCAGTAATCTGATTTTAGCCTTGAAATTACCGGCTTCTTCCGAGATTTCCTCAACAGTGGCTAGAGTATGAATTGCGATACGCGGATTCTGCCTTATCCGGCGGACGTTGATCTCGAATCCGCAAGCCGGTGGACACATCTTTGGGAAATACCGATGCGTTCGTATCACGCGCCCACCAAGCCAAGCCTCTTTTTCCACAAGTATGACACGATAGCCGACTTCGGCAGCTTCTACCGCCGCAGTCATACCTGCAACCCCTCCTCCGATAATAAGAATAGGTTTTGCATTAGCTTTCATGATGCAGCCTTTCGGTATTCCTCGTGGCGCCTTCAATTTATCGCCATCGGGCTAAGTATACCCGATGCACGGTCGAACGGAAGAGACAAAATACCATTTCCCCGAAACAAAGATCATGTCCCAGTAGCTTCTACTAAAATTCGTCTTGATTGGCTGACCCCCGAGGAGGATTACAAGAATGGAATCTCCATTGATCACAATATCAAGAGACTCGTCCGATTAGTTTCGCATCACCTTCCCTTTGAACATTATCACACTGATCCAAGCAAACCTGGGCCTGGGCTGCTGGTACCCACCGGATCGGAAGGAGAACCGTGGAGATTAGAGGGATGGCCGCCTGAAGCGACTTTACATTTTTTCTACTCATATCCTCTGACATTGGAGCGATAAGGTGTTCGGGATCAGCGTATTGCCGGGCGGGTGTCTGACAGAGTGAAGGCAACGATGCCGACCTGGCAGGCTCTCAAAAAATCTCAGCTAATATTGCAAGCGATTTCTATGAGGTTCCCACGAATCCGAGTTTGATGCGTGGGGATACATTTGGGCGAAATTGGCGGTGTAATCCGCATAAAACCAACATCAGCATCCCTACCAATCCCGGCAGAATCCGATGATACATAGAAATGCGATCTTATTCATTTATCGCCAGTATCAAATCTGCTAAGCCGCATTATTTATATATTTCGTCTCTCCATCCCGGCTACTGTAAAAACCGAGACTGTTGACTAGCCGGCGAAATTAAGGGTAGTGGATTTGAGGGCAAGAGCCCTTGTGGAATTGTTAATTTCTGCCAGTGGTCCTAAAAGCTGAAGTTCGTCAGTATTGTCTTTCAAACCAAGCGTGGAAGTCCTCCATCAAGTTTTCAAACTGGTTCTTCAGCGTCGCATACATTTGAGCGTTTTGGATCCCGAGAGCGCACTGACCTGCGATGGATTTCATGAAGTAGATCTCGTCCTCAGAGAACATGTAGTGATGGTGAGTGTACAGCCCGAGCACTCCGAGAGTTTTCTCCCGGATCACGAGAGGGACAAAGAGCAACGAGCTGATACCCTCCCTTGCGACCTCGGCGGAGGAGGGAATTCTCTCGTCGGATGTCGAATCGTAGATCTGTACGCAGGTGCCTCCTCTATCTCGCACTGCGTGGTCAACGAGGGCATCCAGGGGTCCCTCCAGGAATTCTTGGCTCAGGCCGTGTGCGGTCCGTCGCAGTAGACGTTCACCCCGGTGCTCGTACAGGTGGATGGTGCACCCCTTGGCTCGTAGATCCTGGCACACAACCTCGACCGTCCGCTGCATTACTTCGTTGGGGTCGAGGGAAGTGCGGGTCACATCGGTCACATTTTCGAGGATCGCGTTGAACATGGAGTGAGTGATGGCGCGAGTGGCAAAGGAGGCGACGATTTCGGCGATTTTCATTTCTAGGTCCAGGAACTCGCGTTTTTTGCTCGTGGACAGGCGCATGATGCCAATAACTTGACCCCGCGTGCTGAGGGGAACTGTAAGGGTGCTCGCGATGCCTTCGCGGACGTGGGCCTCCGGATATTGGAGGCGGGGATCTGTGGCGCAGTCGGTGATCATCACCATCTGGCCAGCAAGAGCCGCTGTGACACTCTTCTCGGCATCAACCGGTCCCTTGTTCAGAAACTCCTGACTCAAGCCGAAGGATCCCACATGTTCGAGAATTTTCTGGTCCTGACTTAACAAGAGAAAGTGACAGCCCTTCAAGTCCAATTGTTCCACGATGACCTGGGCCACGCGTTCCAAGAGTTCCCGAGTCTCTATCGGAGAATTGAAGGCCGCACCGATAGTACTAAAGATGTGAATACACTCGGTACATTGCATGACTTTACCTCTAGCCGGTCGATTGGAACTGGTGGTTTGGTTGGCGCACCAATTATGGGTGTGAAGAACGCCGGAGGTGGCGGTGTCACATGGTCGCCGCTATGTAATGCCCACTAGACAGCTGGGTGTTTAGAGATATTCTAACCCGATAGCGGTCCGTCTGGCAAGCCCCCTCCCTATTGGTTTAATTTCATAGGAATTATGATGTTATGCCTGGGGAGCCGTCCCCTGAACTATCTGCTATTTTCGGTCGAAGGAAATCTTAATCGGTATTTCGTATCGATCCGCCCACCATCCAACTTGGGCGATTGCTAACATTTGTGTTAAATTGCATCAGCTTGTCAAGCCAGCTGCACGTTTCAAAGGGAGAAAGCAAATGAAGCACATCATTCTTCTGACCTGCTCATTGATGATGATGATCGGTACCGTGGGGACCTCGGTGGAAGTAGCCCAGGCCAGTGCCGACCCCTTTGCACGCGAGATGTACCACATCGCCATCGTCCGGCAGGGACCCAACTGGGAACCGATGGGAACCGAGAAGGCCATGGAGATCCAGACTCAGATGCTGGAGGGACTACAAAAGCTCGACGAAAAAGGGATTCTGATTACTGGTGGCATCGTCAACGACAGCAGCGATGTGGAGCTGATCTTCATCTTCCGTATCGAGACCCTGACCGAGGCTCAAGCCATGGTCAACGCGGCTCGCAGCGTAAAGAGTGGATTCTACAAGGTAGATCTGTACCCCTGGTTTGCCCGTGCGGGCCTGAAGGCCGATCCACCGCGTGCTACCGAGTAACGGGGTCGGAGGCCACCTTCACCGGTTGCGCGCGAGCAAGCGGTCCGGCAAGGCCGTATCCCTCAGGAACAGCGCCAGGAAAACCAGGGCCGTCGCCACCAAGAAGCGCGGGGTGATCCGATCGCCCATCAGCCAGATTCCCAGGGAGGCCGCGACCACGGGTTGCAAGAAGATGTAGAGAGCCACATGCGAGGCGTGAGTACGTTTCAGCGCCCAGTAGTTCAGGAAGTAGGTCAGTACCGTCGCTCCCAGGATAGCGAACACCATTCCGCCCACGACACGCGGCGAGAGTTGGCTTAGATCGGTCGTCAACAATTCGTCCGCTCCGTACAGTAGCATGCCCAGGGATCCGAACAGGAAGATCACCGTAGTTGCAGCCAAAGGGTCATGGCGCGCCATGACTCGCCGGCTCAACACGATGAACAGTCCGTAACTGCAGGCGTTGGCCAGGTTCAGCAGATCTCCGTGCAGGTACTCCCCGGCCAAGTGCAATTGGTCCGCCTCCAGCAGCACCAGTACGCCAGCAATTCCAGCAGTGAAGCTGATGGCCTTGGGCAGCGACAGCGTTTCTTGCTTCAGAGCCAAGGCGGCCAGCAGGGCGAAGGTGGGGATCTGGCTATTGATCAGGGCCGAGTGACCCACGGTCGTTCGCTGGATCCCCTCCAAGAAGAGGGCCTGGTTCAGGATCACACCGAACAGTGAGCAGAATCCCAGGTACAGGGTGTCGCGCCACGGGGGCAGCATGCGGCCGCCGAACCGAGAGAGCAGGGCGAGCACTACGAACGAGCTGCACACGCGCAGGCAAGCCCAGGCCGCCGGCTCCAGCTCGCTGACGAGCCACTTGGCCACCAGATAGTGAATCCCGAAAAGCAGCTGGACAGCAAGCAGGGCGGCGCGCACCTGCAGGGGACCTGGATTGCTGGGCATGGTCTGCCCCGTATACACCAATGGTCACAGCTAAGCAAGGTGGACAAGAGCCTGGCGGGCCACCGAGTCGCCCTGGGCGGCGGGTCCTGCGGGAACGACGGCGAGGTAATCGGAGATCTTAGATCTGCCAGGCATGCACTACCGCTCGGCGTCCGCCACAGTGCGGGGTTTCGTGTCTGCTTTCAGAATACCATCTGCAAGCCCAGCCCCCAGAAGTCGCCGGCCTCGTCCAGTCCTTCGCTGTACAAAGACACCGGCTTGCCCGACTGGGCGTGGTAGTGGAGGTTGATCTTGAGCAGGTTGCGGTCCAGGTACCAGTTCAATCCCACGCCGAGAATTTCGTGCTCGCCGCCGGGAAAGATCGCGGAGTGCGGATCGCCCTCTAATCGTGTGACCATGACCACGGGCTCGAGGACCTGGCCATTGCGCAGAGGGATGTTATACCCGGCGCGTACGAACCAGACACGATCCGTGTACTCGTTGCTGGTCAGGTCGTCGACTATGGCGACGAAATCATCGCTGAACTCGCGGTAGAGCAGGTCGTACTCCGCGCTCACGTTCAGGTTGCCGTAGTTGGCCAGGAGGTCGCACCCCAGCAGGTCATTGCGCTGGAAGCCACCTGCATACTCGACCGCGGAATCGGTAACCGTGGTAGCCGTTTGATTGGTCTGACCCTGGTGGGTTCCGTTCACCGCCACGGTTACCCCCTTGCGATCGTTGAAGTAGTTGACATGGTAACCCAGGCCGTAAATCGGCAGCTCACCGTCACCGAAACTGACCGCGACGCGTCCGCTCCACAGAGGGGACCAATTACTACCGCCGCCCGTCTCGCCGGTGATCATCTCATGGTTAGTGTCGAACAGGCCCAGGTTGTAGTTCAGGCTCCAGCTTTCTGCTGAATAGAGCCCGCCCAGATTCAGGCCGGTTTCCCGCCCCGGTCCCCGCCCGACGTAATGTTTGCGCGGATAGAAATTGTTCAGCGACTTGATCAGGGAATTCACCGCGAAGGCCGTGGTGATGCTCTCGCGGCCAACCTGTGGGCGAAAGTAACCAACGGTTAGATCGGCCCAGGTTTCGTTCAGGGCGAAGGTGACGAAGGCGTCCCACACGTAGAATGCTTGGTTGTTGGTGGCCTGGGGAGTTCCGGTCGATCCGGTGTAATAGTCCAATCCTACACCGTCGTAGGCGAAGTTGAAGAGATAGCGGATTGAAGGGCGAAAGTGTCCGTTCACACCGAAGCGTCCTCGCCGGATGAACAGATCGCTGCGACCATCGACCGGTTTACCCTGGGTGTCCTTGGCGCCAACGGTCCCGACGTCCCAGAACTGCACCATGAAGAACAGTTCCATGTCCCGCCCCTCGCCGAAATCCATCTTCATGCCCGCTGCAGCGGGATGATGCAGGCAAGCGACAAGCAGGAGTCCAAGGTGTGCTAGCAGAAGGGGAGTCAGTTTTGATGGCTCGGTCACGTTCGTCCTCCTCGCGATCCGGGATCCAGATCGAGATCGGGATCGCAGTGGAATGCGGCAATAATGGTTCATGTGCCGTCGTCGAGCCAGAGCGATTCGTCTTGTTCCACTTGTCCAGATGGAGGAAGGGCGACCAGTGGCTTGGCTCGAAGCCAACATCGGGTGGCGTTTCCGGGTGGGCTCCCTGAGGGCCGGCCTTTGGAGACCGCCGTCGGTGATGTTCGGTTTGTGGCCCGCCGGGAAGGCCGGCGAGGGGCACGACCAGCCCCATGCAGACAGCATAAGGCGCGGAGGAGGGTCCAGGGAGCATAGTTAATGCAAACACTACCAACACATTACTGATTTTAGACAACGTCTGGAACCAAACCACAATTTTAATTGTAATAGATGAACAACTCCCCTCACTCACCGTATGAAAAGGTGAGATTCTTGCTAAGTCAGGGCTGAGAGATTCCGGGGGTGGAAGCTCCGGTCTCTGGCTCACACAATCCTGATGATGGCTGGGTTGTTGACTGAGGAGAAGGCCACGAAATGTTCGAGGTCGAGCTGAACAGCGATCGCCGCGAGGACCCAAGTCTGCAGCACTACCTGCAGACCATCGGCAAGACCAAGCTCTTGACCCGCGAGGAGGAGTTTGCGCTGGCCCGCCGGATCCGTAACGGTGACAGGGAAGCTCTCGACAGGCTGGTCAATGCCAACCTGCGTTTCGTCGTCAGCGTGGCTAAGCGGTACCTGAACAAGGGCCTGAGCTTCATGGACCTGATCGCCGAAGGCAATATCGGTTTGATCACGGCGGCCAAGCGCTTCGACGAGAGGCGCGATTTCCGTTTCATCAGCTACGCGGTCTGGTGGATCCGGCAAGCTATCCAGAAAGCCATCGCCGAGCAGACCAATACCGTGCGTCTGCCCGTCAACCGCACGCAGCAAGCGCACAAGATGCGCAGGATGACAGTGAACCTGGAACAGAAGTACCAGCGCGAGATCAAGGACGAGGAAGTGGCGGAGGCCATGGACCTGAATCTGAGCAAATTGCGGCAGATCGCTGCGGCCAGTCGGGCCATGATCAGTATCGACGACAATCCCTACGGGGAAGAGGTACCGCTGGCCGAGACGCTTTGCGATCCGGAAGAGATCACTCCCGAGCAAGGTTATGAACAGCAGGAACTGGCTCGAGAAGTGAGCCTGGCGCTGGATGTCCTGGATCCCCGCGAGCGGTCGATCGTGACCCGCTACTATGGTCTTGGCAAGGAAGAGGCCTGGTCACTGGAGGCCATCGGCCAGGAGCTAGGTCTCTCGCGTGAGCGCGTGCGCCAGATTCGCAACCAGGCGCTTGAGAGGATGCGCCAAGCTACTCAGGGACAGGTTCTCAGCGATTTCCTGCGCTGATCCCCGCTTCCGCTGGCTTGCCTAGCACGGATTATTCACGCATAGTCTACTGCGGCTGGCATTTTCCTCAGCCTCGCGACGGCCATTGGTGAATGAGCCGGGCTAGGTAATTAGGCCGGCGCAAGGTCAGATCTTGTTCCAGTCCCAGATCTCATCCCGCGTGTTCTTGTCGACGGGCTCGCCACATTGCTTCAAAGTCAGCAAGATATTTCCCCGATGGTGGCTTTCGTGAGCGATGAGATAGCCAACGGTCGGCACGAGGCCGCGCTTGAAGGTCCGGATGCCAGGCCGGCCCTCGCTTGCTAGGCGGAGCCACCATTCGAAACGTTCCGAGGAATCCTTGAGAGCGGCTACCAGTACCTTCCGATCGGGCTCGTCGTAGGTATCAAACGTTGAAGCACCTTTCACCAAGGACTTGGCTCTCTTTTTGAGCTGGAAAACGCGGACATATTGTAGGTGGGCAAACTGGCGGACGACATTGCGGCCACCTCGCTGGTAAAGCGTACATCGCATCCCGGCATCGCTGATACGTTTGATGAGGTGAAGGTTGATCCGGTTATTGATTCGCCACGCCTCGAGAATCTCCTCGATCATGTGTCAACCTCTGCGCTACGGCCGGTTCCATTACCGGGGACACGACCCAGATATCGTCACTTGCCAGGGGATTATTCATCGGTTGGAGGTGCTCCTGGAGGGGTGAGCGCCCGATCCGGAATTTCCTGAGTCTCGCGCGACGCGAGACGCTGCTTGCGCACGTCGTCGCAATCCCACCCCCAAAACACGGCGACCAGTACGGCTACGATCAGATTTGCGCCAAGGTTGGCCATGATGGAAAGCGACTTGTTCCAAGAACGGCACACAAAGACGAGATTGTATGCACATTCATGACATAGATGAAGCTCAGCTCGGCTTGGGTGGTCATTACAGGTATTCACTTCCTCTTTGTCTAGGTGTTGAACTGTACGGTTATCGGGGAGCCTCCGAATCTCAATATCTTGCTTCAACATTTCAGCATATCACATTAATCGGAATCCCTGCTTGGAAACCTGCCTGGTGATCATAAGGACAATTCTGTAAATGGAAAGGAGAAACCAGTGGTGAATGCGTGACGATTTCTCCTGGCCATGACTGCTCTTGTCAAAGAATCCAGCGGGCACCTGTCTCACCGGTGAAATTTAGCTCTGATCCTGACAGGTTGATAATTGTTCATTAAATATTGCCCGGCCGAAGGCGCATCGTTATTTATTGAGCGAGGGAACACATCGGCCGGATCACTGAAACTGTCTCGAATCGAAGCTACGACCCAGAAGTTTCGAACAATGAAGTTCGCCCAATGCCACCAGGGTCAGTCGCGGTCAGTCTTGTGGCTGTTGCTGGCCGCCTTGATCCTTTGTACGGCGTCTTGTGCCCCAAAACCGCTGGACCGGGCACGTTTGGTAGCGACAACGCGTGATTACAATGTGGTGATCGTGCTTCTCGATGCAGCCGAAGCCGGTCACTTCTCATTCCTCGGATATGAGCGTGACACCACGCCGCACTTGAAGGCCCTTGCCTCAGAGGCGGCGGTGTTCGAAAATGCCTATGCACAGGCTTCGGCCACGCCGTTGTCGGTATTGTCGATCTTCACCTCACGCTATCCTTTGCTGGAGCACGCACCCCAGATTCTCGGAGAGATCGGGCCCGTCCTGCCCCAGGACATTCCTTCGCTGGGCAGCCTCACGGCGGAGCGCTTCGTGCATCGTCTCGGGATGAGCGCCAACCTTTGGGTCTCACGCGATTTTGGCTACGGGCCCGGTTTCACCGAGTTCCTGGAGGTATTCGGCGATAAGCCGGGAAAGGCGAGCCGCATTTCGGATCTGTTCACAGCCTGGATCGACAAGCACCACCGCGAACAATTTTTGGCCTACCTGCACTACATTGAACCGCATGCTCCCTACACACCACCGCCCCCTCACGAGAACCTCTTCGATCCTCAAGCCAAAGGACATGTTTACGGCACCGATGAGTTCCTCGATTCCTGCGAAGAGAACGCGCCGCCGGACAGCATTCAACGTCAGGTCGTCGCGCTTTACGACGGCAACCTATCCTATGCGGACGAGCAGGTTCAGAGAGTCGTGCAGGCGCTGAAGGCAAAGGGGATCTGGGACAGAACCATTTTCGTGCTTATTTCCGATCACGGTGAGGCGTTCTGGCAGCACGGCGTGCGGGGTCACGGCCGGCATTCCTACGAGGAGTTCATCAGGGTGCCGCTGTTGGTTCGTATACCCGATTTGCGTGATCGTGGCCGGCGCATCAAGACTTCCGTCGAGCTGATCGACGTCTTGCCCACCATCCTCGAACTCGCTGACATATCGGGCGATTGGGCCGAGTTGCAAGGTCGTTCGTTGATGAACCTCATGCTCGACGGCGACCCACCCGAGATCCCGCCCGCCAGAATATTCTCGCGTAACCACGAGCTGGGTGAACTCGAACTGGCCATGCGCGTGGGGAATTACAAGATGATTCAGATCCCGGTCAAGAAGCAGATCATGCTGTTTGATCTAGCCAGCGATCCAATGGAGCAAAGGAATCTGTTCTTACCGGACGGCCAGGGCAGCCGAGCGTGGTGGATCGCCGACAACATGGCCATCGAGCTCGAGAAATGGATATTTGCCACCAGAGCAAGCTGGCGGATCATGGTGGCGGCTCCGGACACTCTCGATGCGGAGACCATCCAGCGCCTGCGATCGCTTGGTTATCTGGACTAGCTGGTTGGACAGAGAGAAACGAGCCTCCCGGGGATCCAGCACGCGAGGTGGCCGGTCGCCAGATTCACTTTACCACGAAATTCACCAGCTTGCCCGGCACGTATACCGTCTTGACGACAGTCTTGCTCTGGAGATAAGGCTGCAGTTTCTCCCGGCCGGCAGCAGCCTCCTTGACCGACTCCTCACCGGCGTCGGCCGGCACCTCGAAGCTGTCGCGCAGCTTGCCGTTGACCTGCACGACGACTGTGACCATTTCCTGCATCAGGTACTGCGGATCGGCTTCGGGCCACGGTTCGTAGGCCAGGGTGTTCTCGTGGCCCAGCGTTCTCCAGAGCTCCTCGGCCAGATGGGGCGCGTAGGGGTGCAGCAGCAGTACGAAGGTCTCCAGCACCGACCGCGGTCTGACCTCGCGTGGAGTCATCTCATTCACGAAGACCATCATCTGGCTGATAGCAGTGTTGAAGCGCAGGTCCTCAGTCATGCGCGTGACCTCGTGGATGGTTTTGTGGCAGATGCGGAGAGAATCGACATCTGGCTCCAGATCCCGGATGGCGGGATGCAGCCGGTCACCCTCATCGAAGTAGAGCCGCCAGACACGGTCCAGGAAGCGGCGCACTCCTTCGATGCCCTTGGTGCTCCATGGCTTGTCACGTTCGATGGGGCCCAGGAACATCAGGAACAGGCGCAGGGCATCGGCGCCGTGCTGGTCAATCACGTCATCCGGGTTGACCACGTTTCCCCGGCTCTTGCTCATCTTCTCGCCGGTCTCGCCTAGGATCATGCCCTGGTTGCGCAGCCTGGGGAACGGTTCCTTGGTGCTGACCAGCTCTATATCGTACAGCACCTTGTGCCAGAAGCGGGCATAGAGGAGATGCAGCACCGCGTGCTCGGCGCCGCCCAGGTACAGGTCGACCGGCATCCAGTACTTCTCTTTCTCAGGATCCCAAGCCGCCTGGTCGTTGTGAGGGTCGATGAACCGCAGATAGTACCAGCAACTGCCGGCCCATTGGGGCATGGTGTTGTGCTCGCGCCGGGCTTTCTGACCCGTGAGAGAGTCGACGGTCTCCATCCAGCCGGGGATGGTGGCCAGGGGGCCCTCGCCAGTTCCGGCAGGCTTGTAGTTTTCCACTTCGGGCAGGGTCAGCGGCAACTCGTCCGGTTCGAGCACGCGGATACTGCCGTCCTCGAGATGCAGCAACGGGAACGGCTCGCCCCAGTAGCGCTGCCGACTGAACAACCAGTCGCGCAGCTTGTAATTGACGGTCGCTTTGCCCAGCCCCTTCTCCTCGAGCCAGGCCGTGATCTTGGCCTTGGCCTCTGTAACCTCCAGGCCGTCCAGGAATCCGCTGTTGGTGGCCGGCCCGTCACCCAGGTAGGCCTTTCCCTCCCATCCAGCGGGAGGCTGCACGGTGCGGATTATCGGTAGATCGAACTTCTCGGCGAACTCCCAATCGCGCTCGTCCTGGCCGGGAACGGCCATGATGGCTCCGGTGCCGTAGCCCATCATCACGTAGTCGGCCACCCAGACGGGGATACGCTTGTCGTTGACCGGATTGATAGCGTAGCTGCCGGTGAAT
>Ga0209536_100010813_pt1 | contig 13421 bp, 11 predicted proteins | sample DeeMarSeWOR28_12_FD_187461 | JGI IMG/M metagenome (GOLD analysis project Ga0209536, IMG submission 187461) | Marine sediment microbial communities from White Oak River estuary, North Carolina - WOR-2-8_12 (SPAdes) (version 2) | ecosystem: Environmental > Aquatic > Marine > Intertidal zone >...
GACGACGCGGTCGGGCCCGGGGCTCAGCGACCCCTCGGGCGTCGCCAGCGGCTGGTTGTCGAGCAGCACTCGGCCGCCGGTCAGGTTGTCGAAACCGGCGAGGATATTGAGCAGCGTGCTCTTGCCGCAGCCGGAGGGTCCGACCACGGCGATGAAGTCGCCGGCGGGAATCTCCAGGCTGCAGTCTTCCAGCGCGACGACGTGCGCGCCCTGCGGGTCGTAGACCTTGTCGACGTGCTGAATCGACAGGTGCCCGGTGCTGTTATCGTCCAGGGCGGTATCGGCTGCAACTGCGTTTTTCGGCATAGCGGCAATCCTGAATCTGATCAGCTGGCCGCGAGGCCGAGCGATTGCTGCCGCCAGCGCATCAGGCGGTTGCCGACGATACGGATGATCGCGCTGCTGGCGTAGCCGACGATGCCGAGCGTCGCCATCATGATGACGATGGTGGGATACTGGATCAGGTTGTAGGATTCCAGAATCATGAAGCCGAGGCCGTACTGCGCGGCGATCATTTCGCCGGCGACCAGCGAAAACCAGGCCGCGCCCATCGCGATCTGCAGGCCGGTGAAAATCGATGGCAGCGCCCCGGGGATAATAACGTCGCGCAGGATATCGGCCGGCTTCGCGCCGAGGCACTCGGCCGCGCGGAAATAATCACTGTCGATCGACTTGACGCCGAGCAGGGTGTTCATCGTCGTGGCGAAGAAGGCAACCAGGAAGGTGACGAAAATCACCGCCGGTTCGCTGCCGGGAAAGATCAGGATGGCAACCGGCACCCAGGCGAGCGGCGGTATCGGCCGCAGCAGGCTGAGCAGCGCCGAGGCGTACTCGTTGACCTTGACGCGCCAGCCCATCAGGATGCCGAGCGGAACGCCGAGCACGACCGCCAGCAGGAACGAGGCGGTGGCGCGGTAGGTGCTGTACCAGACGTGCAGGTAGTAATCGACGGTAAAAACCGAAAGGCCGTAATCGGGATCCGGATTGAACCATTCGATCACCACCGTCAGCGGATCCGGCAGGCGCTGGAAGGACGAGATCGGCAGCCATTTGACGCAGGCATACCATGCCACCACGGTGACGATATATCCCACCGCCATCAGGCGAAATTTCTGGTGCGATAATAGTCCTCGCATCTGGCCGGGCCTTGATTGAATGGTTGGCCGACTGGTTATTCTTCCCTGCAGTCGAATAGTTCCGTTGACGGACAGACTAGCAGTATTAGGCCTCCGCAAGCAAGCGTATTGCCTGCTGCAGGACAGGCCTGCAACAGGCGCTGGCGGCTAGTTCGACAGCGAGGCGAAATTGAAGTCTTCGATCCTGAGCGGCGGCATCGCCTTGGCGAAGAATCCGCCGGTAGTGGTCGGCGTGCCGCTCGCGCTAACGTTGATCGTAACGTCACGGCGGCTGGCTCGGATCTGGCGCAAGCGGGGTCTGTTGAAACTTGTTTCACTTCAGCGGATTTCCTGATCTGATCCTGGAATACGGTTTTCCCCGGCCGTCGGCCTGATCAGAGGAGCCGTCGGCGAAAACCGGTAGAGGAAGCCGATGAAGATGCGCAGGCCGAAGCGGTGCCAGGCGTCGGCCGCGCGCTGTTGCCAGCGATCGCGGGGGCCGGGCCGGTCGGCGTGGTAGGTCGCGACCAGCGGCCCCGGTTCGGCGGTTTCTATGGCGCCAATCTCTGCCAGGTAATCGGCACCGACGTCAGGGTGGCTTTTCAGGCCCTCGACGATGTAACCGAGATACTCCTGGGTCGGTTTCAGTCCCGGGGTCGAGCGATTGGTCTGGTAGAAATAGATTTCCTCGCCGTCCTGCGTCACCACCGTGCGCCGGTAACGCCGGAGTACCGGCACCACCTCGTAATAGTCCATGCGCGCCGCGTCGCGGCCGGACAGGGTATAGAGATAGCCGTGCAGAGATTCTCCGCGCGCGGGCTCGGCCGAGGCGTAGCCGCAGCCGGCCCAGGGCGCGGGATGATCGAAGCGCAGGCCGTACTCGCGCAGCGTGAACGGGCGCGCATCGAGCGGCGTGATCCGGCGCTCGCGCAATATGGCATCGCTCAGGTTGGCGCCGAAGGCGAGGTACTGCAGCCGTTCGCCGCCGTGGCCGAACAGGCGCCTGACGTTGCAGGTCTCGAAGCGGAGGCGCCAGAGCAGGTAACGAAGCATGGGCAGTCGAAGTTAACGCGTTAGCGGGCCACCTTAATCGGCAAAGGATCGGGGGTCAATTGCGCGGCAGGAATGACGATCTCAGCTGCGACGGGGGTGTTCGCGATCAGTCGGTGGAATCGTCCGGGCCGTCGAAATCCTTGAAATAAAGCCACAGCAGGGCGCCGATGAAGGCAAAGATTTCGAGGTTGATCAGGGTATCCAGCAAGCCGTTCATGCCCCCGTTCGCGCCTCCTTTTTCAATGCCTTCAGCAGGCACACCATCAGCAGCAGCACGACGAAGACGAACGGCAGCGAACCGAGCGCAATGATCGATTTGACCGCTCCGATATTGCCGGACAGGATCATAACCATCCCCAGCGCGCCGAGGATGATGCCCCAGACCAGCTTGATCTTGCGGCTCGGATCGAGGCTGCCCGCCGAGGAGAACATGCCGAGCACGAAGGCGGCGCTGACCACGCTGGTGACGATGAACAGGAAGGCCGCCACGATGACCAGCGAGATGGTCAGTTTCGACAGCGGGAAGGATTCGAGCACGAAGAAAGTAACACCGCTGACATTGGATCGCACCACGTCCATGATCGAGCTGTCGTCTTGCAGGGCCTCGAAAAAACCGGCACCGCCGAAAACCCCGAACCAGAGAATGGAAAACAGCGTCGGACCGAGAATGACGCCGGCGACGAATTCGCGAATCGTGCGCCCTTTCGAAATGCGGGCGATGAACACGCCGACGAACGGCGCCCATGCGATCCACCAGACCATGTAGGTCAGGGTCCAGGACTGAAACCAGTTACCGATGCGTTCGTCCATGAAGGTAAAAGTGCGAAAGCCGTGCACCAGCACGTCGCCGAAGTAATCGCCAATGGCCTGGACGATGCCGCCCATCAGGTAATGCGTCGGCCCGGCAATCAATACGAATACCATCAGCCCGCCGGCGACCGCCATCGCCGCGTTCGACAGTCTTGCCATGCCCGCGCTCAGGTCGACGACCAGCGCCGGGAAATACGACAGGCAGAGCGCGACGAAAACGGCGGCGGTAAGTGCCATACCGCTGTTCTGCAGGCCGAGCAGCGCGTCGATGCCGTCCTTGACCTGGAAAACACCCATCGCGATGGAGCCGCCGACGCCGATCGCGATCGCGACGATTGCAAGCAGGTCGCATAGCCAGCTGATCGTGCCGAAAGCGCGGCCGGCGCCGAAGGTATCCAGGATAGGCGCACCGATCATGCTCGGGCAGCCGCGGCGAAAGCCGAAATAGGCGATCACCAGCCCGGTCAGCGCGTAAATAGCCCAGGCATGCAGGCCCCAGTGGAAATTGGTGACGAACAGCGCATCGGCGGCCGATTCGCGCGGATCGCGGTAGTTCGAAATGAGATCAAAATGGGTCAACGGCTCGGCGGTGCCCCAGAACAGCAGGCCGACGCCCATGCCGGCGGCGAACAGCATGCTGAGCCAGGAAATCGTCGAGAACTCGGGTTCGTCGTCGTCCCTGCCGAGGCGAATATCGCCGTAGCGGGAAAACGCGAGCCAGGCGCACAGGATCAGGATGAAGGAAACCGCCGCCATGATGAACCAGGCGCGGCTGACGAACTGGATATGCACCAGGCGCGCCGCGCCCTCGGCAAGTGCCTGGGCATCGACCAGGCCCCAGATCGCGACCACGCCGGTAATCAGCAGCGCGATGATCACCAGCGGGCTGCCGAAGCCGGACCGTTGCGCCGATCCGGTTCTCTCGTCATGGCTGGATGATGATTTGGTCATCGACGACTACCCGCGGGAAAGGCCGCGGCAAGAATTCTCAGCGCAGGCGTTTGCACGAGGTGTGATTATGGTCCAGCCGCGCCAGGCAGGCAAATCTGGCCGCCCGAGCCCGTATCCGTGCGGTGCGCCGCGCAGGATCGGGAATAAATCCGGATTTTGAGACAGTTAACGCATTTTCGAATTAAGTGACCTATGTTGCGGAAACGAATAGGAAAATATTGCCGGGTGATGCTATAAAGGTCGGATCGATAATTGCCAGCGGCCTGATCCGCTCTAAAGCTACTCGATCCAGATGAAAAACAAGAATGAAGCTAATATCGACGGCGAATCCGGGGCTAAGGCACCCGCGCTCGATCGTCGCAAGTTCATCCTCGTCGGCGCCGGCGTCACCGCCAGCGTGTTCGCCGCCGGGCATTCGCGTTTGCGCTTTACGCGTGCCGAAGTTTCGACTCCGGTCGCGGCCGATTACGATGGGCTCGCAGGCTCCGGCTCTTTGTCGATCGTGGAGCCCGCGGTCGTCGAGACGCGAGGCCGGAGCTATGCGCCGCCGATTGCCGGGCTGCACCCGGACGACCTCGTTCTCGATCAGGTCCCGGACAGGGCGCAGGCTGCAAAACGGCCGCCTGATGTGATCCTGGGCGCCGCCGAGCGCGTCGCCTTCGACAGCGCGCTGGCGCGCCTGCGGCGCCTGCAGAAGTACGTCGGTTTCGGTAACTTCAACGTTATCGGCTGGGATCAGTCGCTCAAGCTGGCCCAGCGCAGGGACACCATCGGCGCATTCACTCGCGCCGAGCTCGACCTGATCGAGCAACTGTTCTTCGCCGATGCGAAAAGGCTTGGCTTTTATGGCGACAAGGTGGTCAGTAATCTGACCGCGACCATCCCCGAGCGCGACATCGTCAAGATACCGCGTAGCGGCCATTACCTGTTCAAGGGTGAATCGACGCGAACCTTCGAGAGGATCCGCCGCGATCTCGGCGACTCGGTGGTGCTGACTTCCGGCATCCGCAGCGTGGTCAAGCAGATCCACCTGTTCATGAACAAGGCCGAGCAGGTCGACGGCAACCTGTCGCTGGCGTCCTTTTCGCTGGCGCCACCGGGGCATTCATACCACGCGATCGGCGATTTCGACGTCGGCAAGAAGGGCTTCGGCCTGAAGAATTTCAGCGCCGCGTTCGCGCAGACGGATGAATTCAAACGGCTGATCGACCTCGGCTACCTGGACATTCGCTACCCGCAGCAAAATCCCTTCGGTGTGCGGTACGAGCCCTGGCACATCAAGGTCGTCTGATGCATCGACAATCCGCTACTCTGAACGGGGTCGGGGAGCGCGATTCGACACTCCATCCTGGTGTGGTTCAGGCGAGCGGCCGGCAGTGCTTGCGTGATCCCCGGATTTCTGTGACGGGGTTAACCTGATGCGATTTCGGTGGCCGCGAATGGGTGATGCGCATAGCGCAATTCGAAATATTTACCTATTTTTTCAGAAACTTGCATAAACTTCATCTAGTAACATTTTTTGAAAAAATCTACCACGGGCCAGATGCAATTTTGAGAACTACGGTATTAAACGAGCTCAAGGGTTTTTCCAGGACCATAGCCGAACTCGAGTGGCTGGTGCTGGTGCTCGCGTTGCTGTATTTCGTCTTGCCAACCAGCGCTATCCTCGATCGCTGGAGCATGCTGCTGGCGATGGCGATTTATGCCGTTTTCGTCATTTCCTTTCGCTATTCCCGGCTGTTCACGATCGAGACTCGCTGGAAGCTCGCGGTCGAAAACTGGGCGGTCACGATTTTCATAACCTTTTGCGTCTACCAGACCGGGGGGATCGACAGCCCGCTGATACCCCTCTACCTGCTGGTCATTATCTTCAGTGCACTGACGCTCGGGAAACTGGTGACATTGCTGCAGTTCGGCCTGATCACGGCGGTCTATTTCTATCTCGCCCAGCCACACTTCTCCCGCGATGGCTTTTCGGTGCTCGAATTCAGCGAAATGACCATGACCTTCGCGCCCTACCTGATGGTGGCCTACCTGACATCGCTGCTGGCCGCGGATTTGAAGAATGCGCGCGAGGGACTCGAGGAGTTATCCGACACCGATGAGCTGACCGGCCTGAAAAACCGGCGCGCGTTCAACAACGCCCTCGAAGCGGAAATCAGCAAGGCCGTCCGCTACGACCGGCCGTTTTCGCTGCTGATGATGGACTCCGACGACCTCAAGTCGGTGAACGACCAGTTCGGCCACGCGATCGGCGACAAGCTGATCATTACCATCGCCCATGTGATCCAGGAATCACTGCGCAAGACCGATTTTCTGGCCCGCTTCGGCGGCGACGAATTCGTTGCCATCTTGACCGAAACCCCCGGCGACAGCGCGGCCGAGGTCGCCGAGCGGATTCGCGCATCGGTGGAGAATACCTCCTTCAGCGCCGAGGGCAAGCGTGTCGCATCGACATTGAGTATCGGCATCGCCTGTTTCAGCCGGGGCGCGGATTCCTGCGAGGCCATCATGGCCGAAGCCGACGACAAACTCTACGAGAGTAAACGCAAGGGCAAGAACACGGTCTCCCGCTAGAGGCGGGGATGGTTTGCCGAAATCACCTGCCGAGCGCGTGGACATCTTTTTCCTCGCCCACTATTCTTGGCCCTTCATCGGAGCGGCAGCGCGGCTGGCGAGAACAGTAAAATGCAGTCCAGGCAACAGCACATCATCGGATCTCGGGCGCGCATGCCGCTTTCTGATCGCGAGGCTTCGTTTCAGGTCCCGTGTTTCGATTGATTCGCGACTGGCTCGAGCGCGGGGTGCTCGAGCGATCCACCATCACGCAGGCCGACTGGGACGCGGCCTTCCGTTCGCTGCCGCTGCTCGACCGGCTCGCCGACGAGGAAAAGGTCAGGCTGCGGCGGCTCGCCATCCTGTTTCTGCACCGTAAATCGATCGCCGGCGCGCATGGCCTCGAGATTACCCGGCCGATGGCGCTGATTGTCGCGTTGCAGGCCTGCCTGCCGATACTCGAGCTCGGGCTGGACGCCTACGACGGCTGGACCACCATCATCGTCTATCCCTCCGGTTTCGCGCCGGAGCGCGTTATTTACGACGAGTACGGCGTCGAGCATTACGTGCGCGACGAACTGTCTGGCGAGGCCTGGGAGCAGGGGCCGGTGCTGCTGTCCTGGGACGATACCGAGTACGCCGGCTACGAGGATGGATTCAATCTCGTCATCCACGAGTTCGCACACAAGCTCGACATGCAAAACGGCGACGCCAACGGTTTTCCGCCGCTGCACCGCGACATGGACCCGAAAGCATGGACGAGAATCTTCAGCGAGGGTTTCGAGGATTTCGAGCGGCGTTGCGAGCGCGGCGACGACCTCGGCATTGACTGTTACGCGGCGAGTTCCCCGGCCGAATTCTTCGCGGTGCTGAGCGAAATTTTCTTCGAACGGCCCGACCTGCTGCAGCGGCACTATGCCGCGATCTACCAGCAGATGCGTCGATATTACCGGCAGGACCCGTTGGCGCGAATGCGTTGAAGAACCCGGCGCCGGCGGCCAGCGCGTGAGTTAGCCTGTTTTCTGGCTCACCGGTCGGTTGCAGGTCCCCGCGCCGCGTATGCACCGGATGCGTGCGTATATCCAGCAAAATTCGAACCAAAATAATGCGGCGCGAGTTTTCTTCAGCTTATCCCGAACTGAGATAAGTAATTGAAAAAAATAAAGAATTCCTTGATCAGGAGGTGCCGCGGCATCCTTCGGGTATTTTAATCGAGAAATAACATGCTAGGGTTTTCGCATTGCAAAATCCGAATCAGCGTGATGCGCAGCAACAGCAGGGATAATCACGGGTACGCGACTCCGTCCCCGTTTATCAGAGCCGCCGCAGGCGGCTGACAGCGTTCCTCCCTGAATCTTTTTCCTCCTAAGATTTCAGGTGTTGGGGCCGGGTAGTACCGGCCCCTTTTTTAGCTGCTGCCTGGCAACCCCGGCTCGGTGATCGGCCGGACCGTCGACCACGGCCGGCCGCGGCGGGATTCAGGGTTTGACGTAGGAGTAGCCCTGCTCCTGCAGTTCCATGATGCGCACCACGCCGGCCTTGGCGACGTTGACGCCCTCGACCAGGGTTACCGGCACGCCGGTGCTCTTCTCGATGGTTTCCATGGTGTTGCCGCAGGCGGTGAACTCGATGTTCTGCATCGCCAGGCTGGGTACGCGTATCGATTCGGGGCTTTCCGGCGTCAGCATGCTGAGCCCGGGACCGTAGGCGACGATCTCGATGATGACGTTATCGATCCCCAGTTCCTTCTGCACGTTGACCGCGTTGTTGAGCGCCATTTTATGCACGCTCACGTCGGCGCTCGAGACCTGGATGACGAGCTTGTGGATATCCTCGTCGGCGAACGACGCCTGGGCCGCGCAAAGCAGCAGTGTCGTCAGAACGAGGCGCAGAACGGGGCGTGGCTTCGAATGAATCATGGTTCTCCTCGACGATTATGACTGGATCGGTAACGCATAAATTAACACGAAATGCCGGCGTGGCGGCTACCGGCGTCGGCCGTGCCAGAGATCGCGGCGCGGGCGGCCCGCCCCGCGAGGCTCGTTGCATCGTCTGAAATATGCAATGATCCGTTTTATTTGCGATGGACAGCCGCCCCGCGTCGAGACGGGGTGGAAACTCGATGATAAACCTGCACCTGCCCCGGGTGATCACGCTCGCCCGCGTTCAAGCCCTGTGCTTCGCGCTGACCGTTGCGGCGGCATTTAATCCAGGCGTCACCCGTGCCGGGCACTTGCCGCTGTGGGAACTCGGTATCGGCGTCGGCGCGCTGAATACGCCGCCCTACCGTGGTTCCGCCTCCTCGGTCAGCTTCGCGCTGCCGTTTCCCTACGCGATCTACCGCGGCAGCGTGCTGCAGGTCGACCGCGAGGATGGCGTGCGCGGCGAGCTGTTTGAAAGCGAGCGGCTGCGTTTCGACCTGAGCCTGGCGGGCAATGTGCCGGTGCGCGATACCGACGAGGGCGCGCGCAGCGGTATGCCGGGGCTGGATCCGCTGGTGGAGATCGGCGCGGAGGCGACGGTTACGCTTTGGCGCGGCGCTCGAAGCGGCAATGAATTTTCCTTCGTGATGCCGTTCCGCATGGTCTACTCGGTCGGCGATCCGCTGCTCGCCTTCCAGGGACTGACGTTGTCGCCCTATCTCAATTACCGCATTCGCGTCGAGGACGAGGCTTCGCTGACGCGCTACAACATCAGCCTTGGGCCGATATTCGCCAGCAACCGCTACCACGAGTATTTCTACGAAGTGACGCCCGAGTTCGCGACCCCGGAGCGTCCGGTTTACGAAGCGAGCGGCGGTTACAGCGGCAGCCGCGTCACGCTGTCGGCGACGCGCTATTTCCACGATTTCACGATCGGCGTCTGGGCGCGCTACGACAGCCTCGACGGCGCGGTGTTCGCCGACAGCCCGCTGGTCGAAACCGACGACTATTTCATTTTCGGGGTGGTGTTCGCGTGGATCCTCGGCAGGTCGGATACTATGGTGGAGCATTGACGGCCGGACTGCGGCTCATCTCCCGCGCGCGGCGGAAGAAAAGAGCGATGCTGAAATGGATGCCGGCCGGGCGGCCGGCAGCACAGGTATTTTACCAGCAGTCGCCCGTGGCGCCCGACTTGGTGCCGGCGCTGTCGTAGGTGATCGTGGTGCAGTCGGAATCCTCGGCCTGGCTGCCGACGCCGGTCGCGGTGATCACGTAACAGGTCGCGATCGTGCCGCCGCCGCAGGCGGCGACGCTCATGTTGTAATAGCCTTCCGCGCTGGTGGTGCGGCGGAGACCCAGCCCGGCGGCGCCGGAGATCTCGGTGGTGTAGGTATTGTTCTGCGCGACGAAGCGTTCCTGGCGCGCGGCGATATCGAGCAGGGCCCCGTGCGCGTCGGCGCGGCGCGACTGCTGCACGTAATTGTTGTAGGCCGGTACCGATATCGACAGCAACACGCCTATGATCACGATCACGATCAGTAACTCGATCAAGCTGAATCCGTTAGATTTTTTCATCGCTTTTCTCATTTGTAGAAAAGCCCCGGCTTGACGCCGGGGCATATCCAGTATAGCCGCTTACTCGGGCAATATGTCGATCCAGGTACGGCGCCCCGCCTCGAAGTTCGGACCCGAGGTGATACCGCCCTCGTTGACGCCGCCGACGATGGCGAACGGGTCGCCGCTGATGCTGGTGCCGCTGCCGCTGCCGCCGCCGTTGCCGTTACTGCCGTCGCCGAGGCAATCGCTGCAATTGATCTTCTCGCCGTTGGCTTCGATCAGCAGGCCAAGAGCGTAAAGCTCGGTGTACTGGTCGTACTGCGACTGGCACGAGGTCGGATCCTCGGTCGTGGTGGTGGTATCCTTGCTATCCTTGTCGCCGGAATCACCGCCGCCCTCGGTGGCGCAGCCCTTGGCGAGCAGCCCGTCGATAATTGTCGCCAGCTCCTCGAGCGTGGTCGCGCCGGTGCGTTCGAACGCCTCGTAGAAGATCGACGTTACCGTCTGCTGACTGGCGTTATAGTAATCCGTGGCCCAGCCCGGCTGGCCATAGCACTTCGAGGAATCATCGTTGAAGTGCCAGAAGGTCGTGCTCTCGTAGAGAAAGCCGCTCTTGCCGGCGCCGAGGGCCTCGAGCGCAGGGTCGGCGCGCAGGCCGCCGAAGATTTCATAATCGGGGGCCGCACCGTTGACGATGCCGTCGGCACCCGCTTCGGTCAACGCGACGCCGTCACCGTTGGTCAGGTAGACCGCTTCCTGGAAATCGGTCGGTATCTGCACCAGCAGGCGATCGAGCGCGTTTTCTGTGCCGAGGCCATTGAAGTGGCTCTTCTCGACCAGGTGCAGGGTCAGCGCGCCGTTGCGCCAGCGGCCGTTGATGCTGCGCCAGGGCTCGTTATCCTTGACGCAGCCGGTCTGGGTCGGATGGACGCCGCCGCTGATGATCGCCAGGCTGTTGAAGATCATCTTCATCTCTATGATGTCGCCCATCTTGAAGATCAGCGAGTTACCCTCCGGGTCTTCCAACGTGGCAGGCGGGCCCGCCCAGGCGCGCAGCGCCTGGTGGATCATTTTCTGGTACTCGACCACGTTATACTCCACGGTCTCGTCGGCCGTCACGATCTTCAGCGTCGCGCCCTTGTTCAGGTCGGCATTGGAGATCAGCGGGATGAACAGCTTGTTATTCGCCACGTGGTCGGCGTCCTGGTTGATGTTATGCTGCTCGACCAGGTCGAGATAGTCGATCCAGGTACGGTTGACCTTGTCGTCGTACTCGTGGTCGTGTTCCTCGGTACCGCCGCCGAGCTCGATGTCGTGGTCGAGGTCGATGTGGCCGCCCTCGATACCGCCGACACAGTTACCGGTACAACCCGCCGGCACCACCGCGCTCTCGACGATCGGCGGATTGAGGAAGTTCAGGAACATGGTGTCGACGCCGGCGCCGAGACTGGCGATGGTCGGCTGCGACATGTTGCCGTCCGGGCGCTTCCACGCCATCGGGATATCCTCGGGGTCGCCGTAGTCGGCGTTGCCGCTGCCGTCCATGTTGCCGTTCGCGTTGACGCGGTCATCTTCGTTCAGCACGGTATCCTGGTTCAGGTTGTAGATCGAATTGTCCGCCATGTTGCCGTTCAGGAACGTGGCCTCGAGCAGCCAGTTGGTGCCGTCGTTGGGGTTGTAGATCGTGGTCTTCAACCGGCCGGCACGCAGCTGCGGCGAGGTCAGCATGCGCTCGCCCGGGAACAGCTCGACCTTCCAGCCCTTGAAGCTGTTGTAATCGACGGTCACGCTCGTGGTGTAGGTGCGAATCTTTTCGGCAAAACCGAATCGGTCGTAATCGGTGTTGAACGACAGGGTCTGGGCCTGCAGCGGCAGCGGAAAGCTCGCCGGCGCCGTACCGGTGTCCCAGATGCCGTACAGCGCCTGGGTGGCGGTGGTGTTGAGATCGGCTTCCTCGAACAGCTTGCCGGTGCCGAACAGCACCACGTGGCCGAAGTTCGGGTGGTTGGCGACGTCGGGCGCCATCGTGATCGGCTGGCTGGGGTCGCCGTCGTAGACTTTATATGCCTTGGTCCATTTGTTGACTCCGCCCGACAGGTCGAAGCGCCACAGGTCGCCGTTGATGTCGCCTGCCCAGGCGATGTCGGACATGCCGTCGCCGTTGGTATCGACCAGCGCAGGCGCGGACAGGCCGTTGTCGCCGACCGCGCCGGTGCGAACCTTGATCGCTGCCGGCTGGTTGCGGTCGGTACGAAGCTCTTTCATCATCAGCACGGCTTCGCCGGTGTCGCTGCCGATACCGTTGCCGAACACGGCGTACCACTTGCCGTCGTTCAGCTTGGCGATGGTGCTGGCATCGAAGATGTAGCCGACATCCGGGTTGGCGCCGGGCGCCGGGTCCCCGGGGGTATTCTCGGCGCGCTCTTCCCACATGATCTTGTCGTTGTTGCCGCCGATCGCGGACTCCGAGGTCAGCGTCGGGTAGGTCACGTCGAGCGCGAATATGCCGCGGCCGCCAGCGCCCAGGCTGCCGACCAGCACCGTGCGCCAGCCGTCGTTGCTGGTTTCGGCGTCGCGCACGGTGATGCCGCCGTCGACGTAATAGGTGTGCGCGTAGGGCCTGCCCGCCAGCCGCTTCAGCTTCGGAATCAGCATCGACGGCACGTAGGCCCACCGTTCCTGGCCGTTACTCGCGTCGAAGGCATGCAGCATGCCGTCGTTGGCGCCGACGTAGACGGTCGGCGCGCGGTTCGCGTGGAAATTCTTGAAGGTAATGTAATCGCTGTCGGTGAAATCGCCGTCGGGCGCGCCGACGTACTCGGGATTGGAATGAATGATATCGCCGAGCACGGTAAAGCGGGTGCGCATGCCACCCGTGGGTCCCTCGTGCTGGCGATCGCCGCGCAGGTAATTCAGCACCGCGCTCTGCTCGCCGATGGAGTCGAGCGGCGTGATATTATCGAGCGCCGGCTTCTGGTACTTGTCCAGGTTCTGCCAGCGGAAAGCTTTCTGGTTGGAGCCGTAGTTGTTCGAGAATATGATCTTGCGGCCGGTGTTCCAGTGGCTGTCGCCGTCGGCCGTGGCGGCGAAGGTTACGTGCGCCGACCAGTTGGCGCCGGTGGTCTGTGCCGGAGATGGTCCGCTCAGGTCGATGCTGGTCGACAGGTTGCCGCCGGCGCTGACGTCGTACTCGATCAGGTCGCCCTGCCAGGCGCCGTTCTCGAACCAGCCGCGGTAGCCCTTGGCGCCGCCGCCGGAGAGGTCGGTGTTGCTGAGCTCCATCGGTCCGATATAGCCGAGCGGCTGGCCTTCCGGATCGATCGGCGCTGCCGCGCCCTGCTGGCTCAGCACCATGGAAGCCGACAACAGCATAATGTTGGCAAGAGTCTTGGTAATCTTCATGATCATTTTCTCCGTGGGGAGACCTCTGCTTATCGTTGCAGTGTATATAACCAAA
>Ga0209536_100010815_pt1 | contig 13418 bp, 13 predicted proteins | sample DeeMarSeWOR28_12_FD_187461 | JGI IMG/M metagenome (GOLD analysis project Ga0209536, IMG submission 187461) | Marine sediment microbial communities from White Oak River estuary, North Carolina - WOR-2-8_12 (SPAdes) (version 2) | ecosystem: Environmental > Aquatic > Marine > Intertidal zone >...
AATTAGGGTATAAATCCCAAATCTCAATTTAATGTCCATTTCTTGAATAGTTTATTTTCGTTGGATTTATATTTTTTTAGTTTTGCTTGTAAGCAACTTTCTTTTTTATTTTAGTCTTAGGCTTTCTAGTATCCAATAATTGGACTACTGAAGATATAAATCATCCTAAATTTTATGGTAATTAGTATTTACTATAATTGGTATGAAAAATGGGATATAAAAATATCAAAATTATTGACCGTACTCTACGAAATGTAGACCCTGCATTAGCAAAAAATTTTATGCCTTGGATTTTAAAGCATCCTAGAAGCATTTATACTATGATAAGATTAGCACGAGGATATAAAAAGTCTTGTAAGATAAGAGCTGAAGAAAATTTAGAAGGACTGACTGTTCCACCTTTTTTAATTTTAAGTATTACCTCAAATTGTAATCTCGAATGCACTGGATGTTATGCTGCTGCAACAGAAAATCTTTGCAAACAAAGTTCAAAACCCTCATTGAATCTAGATGATTGGGAGCGAATTATACAAGAAGCAAGTGATTTGGGTGTGTTCGGGTTTATTTTAGCAGGAGGAGAGCCCTTTTTAATGCTAAATCTATTAAGGCTATGCGAGAAATTTCATGAGCGATTATTCTTAATTGTTACAAATGGAACTGCTATAAGAGATCAGGATTTTAAGAGATTAAAACGATTAAAAAATGTCGTAGTTATGGTTAGCATTGAAGGAGACCAAGAGACTACGGATAAACGAAGGGGAGAGGGTGTCCATGAACAAGCTAATGCTACATTAAATCGATTAGAACAGAACGGAGTATTATCTGGAATTTCAGCCACAATTACTCGTTCAAACTTTAGATATTGGATGGACTCAAAAAATATTGACGATTTAATTTCAAAGGGAGTACGATTAGCCTTTTTACTTGAATATATCCCTATAGATAATAATACTGAACTTATGCTTAGCGAAGATGAAAGTTTTGAACTTCGGGAGATAATTCTGAAATATCGTAGAAACAAACCGATATTCATTATCCACTCACCTGGAGATGAGGAAAATTTTGGGGGTTGCGTGTCTGCTGGAAGAGGATTCGCTCACGTAACACCCCTAGGAGACCTTACAGCTTGTCCTGTCTCAAATGTGGCAACTCATAATTTAACTAAATCATCATTAAAGGACGGATTAAATTGTGATTTATTTAAGATTATTCGGGAGAATGAGCAATTGCTAGAAACTAATGGGTCCCCTTGTGCATTATTTTCACATTCAAATGAATTACACGAGTTACTTAAGGAAACTAAAGTATACAAAACAAAAATTTAAGTAAAAAATAGAAAAAGGTTTTTTTAGAGTAATTCTCCCTTAGCAATAATGAAAGCTTTTCCACCAACAGAAACGCTAATGTGACCATTTTTTTCTTCGGCTCTTAATAAAAGTAAGCTAGGTCTGCCTATTTCATATCCTTGCTCTACTCTTATATCAATTTTATCTTTACCATTGTATTGATGATTTACTAGATATGCAGCTAGGCACCCATTCCCCGATCCTGTAGCTGGATCTTCGAAGCCAGGGATGTCCGCAAAAACACGAACACTAAGATCATTTCCTTTTTTGTGAGTTTCAGGACAGAAAATTAATATACCCTCAGCATCAGTGTTTTCTAAAACATCAAAATACTTGATTGTGTCAATTCTTGCTCTTTTCAAAGCTTCTAAACTTTTCAAAGGAACAATGATAAACGGAAGCCCAGTTGAAACTTCTTGAATTGGAAATCTAATATCAATATCCTCTTCATTAAGGTTTAAAATATCTGCAATTAAGCCTGGATCAAAGAATTTATTAAATGTTGGGATATTTTGTTCCATCCAAATTTCTTCTACATCTCCTGATTTATATTTGAATAACACAGGAATTTGGCCAATATTAAGATTCAAAAGTAGCGTTTTAATATTCGATTTAATTATTTCCTTTTGGATTACGTATGCTGTTCCCAGAGTTGGGTGTCCAGCAAAAGGTAACTCTACATCGGGTGTAAATATGCGAACTGTATAATCTTTGGTAGATGTTATGAATGTTGTTTCAGAATAATTCATCTCTTTTGCAATTTTTTGCATTTCAGATTTCATTAATTCGTTCTCACATAGAAAAACAGCGAGTTGGTTTCCTTCTAATTCTCTCTCGGCAAAAACATCAACGATATAAAATGTACACTTCGGCATTTCTCATCCCTCATTAATCAATAAGGCTTAGTTTTTAACTTAAATAGTAGTGATTTAAAGATAAATGTTTTTTCTCTTTAAAAGCAATTTTGCATTTGTTATTTCTTTGCTGGGGATGCATAACAATAATCACAATTATGTTTACAATGGAATATCCCGGAATACCCTCCTATATCTTTAGATTTATTGCATCCACAATCTTTTCGCTGTCCTGTATCTTTCATTTCTGGAATCTTCTCATTAATTAATTGCGAAATTCTACTTGTATTTATACAGTGAGCTTGCTTAATACCTTCAATTCTAAGTAGATCTGGTTGGCAACAGGCTGTCATTTTGATATTATAATTATTACAGATTCTTTGTAATTTTCCTACTACTTTCTCCTTTTCTTCATAAGATAAATCAATCGGGTCATAACCTCTCGTAATCATCCTGTTTATTACCTTTGGGTAAAATGTGGCAAAAGAAAAGATAATTTCTGCTATAGCTAGATTAGCGATATTTTCAATAATATATTTGAATTTGCTCAAATTATTCAGTAAATTATTTGTACCTTTAATTTTATAAAATACAATGGGATCATACCTCACATTAATTGCTAATAGACCGAATTCCTCGATTAACCACTTCAATTGCTTAAAGCGATCCTCTAGAGAAACCGTAACATTTTTTTCCAACTCTGAGGGCGAATTAATTGTAAATTGGAAGGTATGTCCTTTAAATAATTTAAAAAGGTCTCTCTTATTGTTATATGCATTGATCCATCGGTTGAAGTTTTTACTCCACCATACAAAACATTTAACATCGCTGGGATTTAACGAAACTCTTGCAACTTGTCTACGGTTAAATGGATTGGTTACATCAACGTATCCTTCTTCAATTCTTTCAATAACCCAGTCCATCAAAAAAGCTGGAATGTCTGTTCTACGTGAGCACGAAATTATGGGATATTTTACTAGATTTGTCAATTTTTTTAGGTAATTTAAATTAGGGAGTAATTATTTCAAGTAAATCTAATTTTTAAGTATTGAAATATTTTAGGTTACCATGATTCCTTCTATTGAATGGTCTGATGATAATAAAGTTAGGATGATCGATCAAACCATCCTCCCCTATGAACTCAAGTTTCTTGAATTTGATGATTATAGAGATGTAGCAACTGCGATAAAAGTAATGAATATCCGAGGGGCTCCCGCAATTGGTGTTACTGCTGCGATGGGGCTTGCTTTAGCTACTATTGAATATAAGATGCTCCCAAAAGACAGATTCTTAGAATTAATGGAAGAGGCTGCTGAAATTATTAGAAACACACGACCTACAGCCTCAAACCTTTTTTGGGCAGCAGATCGGATTATGAAAATAATCACTGGCTATCCTGATGATCCTGCAAGTTTATCTGAATTAGTCATTGAAGAGGCAAAACTCATGGCTCAAGAAGATATTATAGTCAACCAAAATATCGGTAAACATGGCTCTGAAATATTGAATGATGGTGATACAGTTTTAACGCATTGTAATGCGGGATCTCTGGCGACAGTTCAATATGGAACCGCCTTAGCACCAATAAGGTCTGCTATAGAGCTCGGAAAGAAGATAAGCGTTATAGCTGATGAAACTAGACCGCGTTTACAAGGAGCTAGACTAACTGCTTATGAATTACAATATGATAAAATCCCTGTAAAGGTTATAACAGATACTTCCTCTGGTTTGCTGATGAGGTTAAGAATGGTGGATAAGGTAATCGTTGGGACTGATCGAGTAACTTCAGATGCTGTGTTTAATAAAATCGGGACTTACTTAGTGGCCTTAGCAGCAAAAGATAATGGTATTCCCTTCTACGTTGCCGCACCTACATCTACTCTTTCTCTTAGTGAAACTATTAATGACGTTACTATTGAACAGCGAGACAGTAGTGAAGTTAGTAATGTATTAGGAAAAGTTAGAATTGTACCGGAAGGTGTTGAATGCCTGAATTATGCTTTCGACATAACTCCATTTCGATTAGTTACTGGTATTATTACTGAAGATGGTATTTTTAATCCGGAGGAGCTGTTGAAAAAATATAAATAATAATTTTTAATTAACCACTATACTATTTTTCAAGGTAATGATTATGGAACAGAAAAAGTATCTACAAGTAGGTATTATGAGTTTTGTCTTAACTGCAATATGCTTAGTCATATTTTTAATTATTTCCACTGTAACCAATGCTTTCGCAGCGACCTATAGTGAGAACTTCTTAGCAGTAATTGAATTAATAATTTTAGTGTTAATTATAGCCGCCGTACTGAGTGGTATTATGGGTTGTATATTGATGACCCTTTATTTAACCAAAAGGTACTAAATATTGGAAATTCAATTTTTTATTTGTTTTTATATATTTTTGAAAGGATAGTATGAAGTTCTAGAAGGTTTTTAGTTTTACTCAAACGAATTCGAAAATCTGTCGAATTTTCAATTCCCTTTGTCAGCCAAATAGCGTTTCGCTTAAGTTCAGCAAATTTGTAAGTTTCATTTCCATAAGGATGAGATAGATCCTTGAGATAGTTTTCAATTATCCGCTCATATCTTTTCACGCGATTTTCTAATAAACTCAGAGTATTTTGAACGATCTTTTTTTTCCCATTTTTTAAATACGTGTGTATTTGTCTAAATATTTCTGGATTGCCCATGGATTCCCTACCGATCATTAATGCATCGACTTTCGTATAATTAATAAATTGTTTTGCAGTATGAAAATCAGTTATGTCGCCATTTCCCACTACAGGGATTTCGACATTTTTTTTGACTTCTTTCACAGTTTCTAAATCCAAAGAGCCTTTATCATAGTTGTTTTTTACGATCCTAGCATGTATTATTATAAAACTTAATCCCGAGTTATTTACTATCTTAGTAAAATCTTCAACGATCATCGGTCTCTCAAAACCAGTTCTGACTTTAAGAGAAACAGGTTTAGAAGAATATTTCACTGCAGTTTGTACTAATGCTTTCAGTTGTTCAAAATCCTTCATTAAATATCCTCCCTCCTTTCCATTGATGGCTCTCCGAGAAGGACACCCCGCATTAATATCTAATATATCATATTTATAGCTCTCTAGAAAATCAATAGAATTTTTAAGAGATTCAGTATCAGAACCTATCAATTGTATAGAAATGGGGCGCTCTTGTTCTATTTTATATAAATGAGGTTCCACTGATCTGGGCGTTTTCATAATATTTTTTGTATAGATCATCGGAACACTTACTAACCCAATATCATGAAATGTTCTACAAAATCTTCTATAAGGAGCCGTCGTTACATTCTGCATCGGAGCTAATACGTATCGATTTGTCAGCTTTAGGGGGCCTAATTTCATTTTTACTGTTTGGGATTTGCTTTCTCTTATTTCCTAAAATAATGAAATTTTTTTAATAATTCAAATTATCTATAATTAATTAAAACTATTGATTACTTATCGTAACGATGTCAAACTACCTAGAAAAATTTAAGTTTAAAAAACAGCCCCAAGAAATTAGTTATCTTGAAGTGGATCCACTTAATATAACAGAGGATTTTGTGTTTTACCATAGTAAAAGCAAAATCAGAGGAGCACTCAGCCGATTACAATATTTATTTAAATCCTATACCAAAAATCCCTTATTAGCGCTAGGGATAAGAGACTCTTTATTAAAAGATGATTTTGCCAAAAAATTTTTGATAGTATTATTTACAATTCCTAAAGTTGTAGAGCAGACAAATGAGATTATCCAAGAAAATTCTGATATTCAATTAAACGAGGGGTGTTACTATATGCGTGTTTCTTCTACTTACTTATTACTCTTAGCTCGAGATATGAAAGGTTTGGATTCGGGGATAGAAATAATGGAGAATCTTTTAACCCAAGTATTAGAACACTATTTCGATAAAAAGGAGTTTGAGGATTTTATTAAAATCCGTCCATTTAAAATTATCGGGTGTTAAAACAAAGATTCTCCTTCAAACTTCCATGGCTTCTGCTTTTTAAGTTTATATGCCTTCTCTGCATATTCCTCAACCATACGATGAGTGTTGAAATGCGCAGCTAAAGAAATAGCACTTTTCATCTTGAAAAGCCACTCATCATGGTTCATGTAGGTGGGGATGATCTCATTTTCTAAAGTATCATAGATCACAGCTGAATCAATATCCCAATCATTTGACACTCCTGGATCATCGGGATTAGAATCATCAGGTCCTATTGCCCATCCTGCATTGGGTTGTTGCTTTATTGCTTCTAGCCACCAACCATCTTGTACACTAAAATTCAACACACCATTTAAAGCGGCTTTCATTCCACTAGTGCCACTTGCTTCACGATACCTTTCAGGAGTGTTTAACCAAATATCTACTCCAGATACTAGCATATGGGCAAGATCCATATTATAATTCTCAATCATTACTACTTTCACCCCATGATTATCATATAGATATTGACTCATTTCATAAATTTTTTTGATATAATCTTTTCCCATTTGATCTTTGGGATGCGCTTTACCAGCAAAGATGAACTGGAGTTGCCCCTTAGCAATCTTTCCCAATCTATCAATATCATGGAAAATTAAAGTTGCTCGCTTATAGGTTGCAAATCTTCTCGCAAAACCAATCGTTATCATTTCTTCATCCAGTAAGTTCCAAGAATGCCCTTTCTGATAACTTATCAAATTGAATTTATTTTCAATATGTGCATCATAGAGATCGAGATCATCAATCTCTATGGCATTCTGCAGAATTGAAGGATTGGCTCTCCAATTTGGCCACTTCTTACTAAACATTTTTCGAAATGGCTTGGAAACCCAAAAAGGTAAGTGAACACCATTGGTAATATAATCTATATCATACTGAGGGAACATTTTTCTAGAGATATCCCCATGCTTTTTAGCAACTCCATTTCTATACCGCGAAAGTGCCATCCCAAGATGAGTCATATTAAATCTCCCATTATCATCCGCAAGCTTTCTAATTTCGGACGGCAATCTATTCTTAAATACTTTATCGATAAGTTCCTGGTCAAACCGATCATGGCCCGCCGGGACAGGTGTATGCGTTGTGAAGACCACTTTTTCTTTTACCTTTTCGATGCTCTTCTCCATATCATAAAGTTCCACCATTGCAAAAGATCCATGGCCTTCATTGAGGTGATATGTCTTGATATTATTATAGCCCATAGACTTTAAAAGTTTTACACCCCCGATTCCTAAAATCATCTCTTGAACAATCCGATTCCACCGTGATGTAGAATCATAAAGTGATCCCGTCATATTCTTCATCCAGTCCTCATTTCCCTCCACATCAGTAGTTAGAAGATAAATAGGTAAAAGATGACCTGATTGACCAATTACGTTGTATTGCCATGCGGAAACTTTCACCTCTTTATCCTCTATTTTCATAGTAATAGGATCGGGAACTCTTTCAAACTCATAGAAAAAATTCCATTCAATTTCCTTTTCTTTTTGTTCACCAAATTCATTGAAAAACTGATAGAAGTATCCCGAACTATAGCATAGACATATACCGACCATAGGTAGTTCTAAATCTGCTGCTGATCGTATCGTATCTCCCGATAATATGCCTAAACCTCCGCTATAGGTTGGAATATTACTATCGACACCAATCTCCATGGAGATATACGCCACGGTGGTATTATTCTTTAGTTCCTCGTCAACTTCCATATTAAATCAAACGCCTTAAATTCTTTTAATGTGCTTAATATGCAATTTTATATATTAATCTTAAAAACCATGGTTTAAAATATTATCTTAATAAAAAAATGAAAGGGTAAATAAGTTCTATCAGATTAAAAAAAGAAAAAACGAGATTTAGAATTTATACCTTTAGCGATTTATCCGTTAATATTTCAACTTTAATATTTGGATCTTTTTTATTTAGAAGTTCTTTAAATTCATTTAAATCCTTATCCCAATTATGCATCGGTACTGCAATCTCAGGTTGAATATCTACCGCACAATCGGTAGATTCATCAAAATCCATTGTATATGTGCCTCCACATGGTAATAAGGCTACTGTAATGTTCTTGGTGGCTAAATCTTTCATTTCAGGAATCCTTTCAGTATCACCAGCATGGTAAACACTTTTACCACCCGATCTTACAATTGTTCCAGCCCATCCACTTGCTTTAGGGTGGTTTGGCTTCTTAATGTTATAAGAAGGGATAAGTTCAATTGAAAGATCCTTGTAATCAAACGATTGCCCCAATTTAATCGCTTGACCATTAAATTCCTTTAAATTACTTGCTATACTTTCTGGACCAAGTACAATCGTATCATCCTTCATTAGCTTCTTGATCGACTCTGAATTAAAATGGTCGAAGTGTGAGTGGCTCGAGACGATAATATCGGCTTTCTCCTCGCCATCCTTAATCTGATAAGGATCCAAGTATATAACTCTTCCACTTCCAGTTTTAACTCTAAATGCTGCGTGTCCTAACCATTCGATTTGAAGTTGATAATCTTCTCCCAATAGATTCACCTTTTCATTATTTTGATGATATAATTATAATTTATTATTATGATTTGATGCCTTATAATAATAACTTAAAACTAGCAAATTATGTAGAATAAGAATATAAAGACGAGAAATTAATTTTATTCGTCTTTTTTGAATCTTAAATCAGGTTTTTCCAGAGCTATTTTTTTGGTTATCCCAAAATGATCATATTTCGTGATATCTAACTCTTTAATCCTTTCTTGGAATAGGTGGTTTTCAAATCGAGGTAGATCATTAATGAATCGAGGTTGGGGAATTCGGGTTAGTAAATCCGGAGTTAAGTCAGGTCTACCTTTAAGAATTTCTCTCTTAATATTCTCATCTAAATTTTGATTTTCTTTAAAGAATAAATTACCTATTTCGGGTATTTGGCTTTTCTGCTCCGGGAATCCTTTTGTGGGTAGAGTAGATTTCAAAATCCGGCAAGTAGGGCAACTTTCCTCTTCTAAACCATGAATGCAAGGCATATTTTACACATGAAAATTTTAATTAATTTCTAAGTATTTCGAATTATTAGTCTCTTTTATTTTTTTTTATTATAAATTGTTAATGTTAAAACCTTGGCTCAAACTCGTTGCATTATTTTTTATAAACTTTATAAATTTAAGCTAACTTTACTTAATATTCAAAATAATAATTTTTTTTCATCCCATTTATAAAAAAAAGTGAATAAATATGGCAGAATGGCAAGTAGATGAAAATAAAGCTTGGTTTAAAAAGTGGTGGCCAAAAGACACGCCGAAGAATTATGAGTTTGAAAATATTTCATTAGGAGAGTTTTTTGAGCGACAGAGAAAGAAATACGCCAATGAAAATATGATGTGGTTTTTAGAGACGTGGATAACATACGAAGAAGCGGGGCAAATCATGGATTCCTTAGCGACAGCCCTCCATAAGCTCGGTGTAAAGAAAGGAGATGTAGTGGCATTCTTAATGCCTAACAGTTTTCAATATGTTCTAAGTTTTTACGCCACAGCAAAGTTAGGGGCTATTGCAACGGGAATAAACCCAACCTACAAACCATTAGAGGTTTTACATCATCTTAGATTAACGGGAGCAACAGTTTTAATCACCCTTGATGCGTTATACGAAGAACTCGCAGGACCGATTATCGATAGGACTAATGTTGAGATCGTGATTTACACAAATATAGCTGATTTAGCATCAGGACTATCGGGAATTAAAAAAACATTAGGGAAACTAATTGGAAAAATTCCTAAAGGAAAAGTTGATTTTCCAAGCGCAATCAAGTTCTCAGATCTACTTAAAACAGAACCAGATCTTCCAAAAGTTGACTTTGATCCAACACAACATACCGCGACATATATCATGACTGGTGGGACTACAGGAGTCCCAAAAGCTACAATTTTAACCCATTTTAACTTAGTTTCGAATGCAACTCAAGCCATGTTATGGGTTGGCGGAGAAGACCCAGGAGTAGGGGATATTGGAGTATTACCTTTATTCCACTCTTTTGCGATGACAGCAGTCATGAATGTAGCAATAGCATTAGGTGGATGGATGATGTTATTGCCAAGACCACCTTCCGCTGCTCAAACTGGAGATTTCTTAAAAGAACTTACCCATTTTCCTGCACCTAAAGGATTATTTTACGCAGGGGCAGAAATTCTTTTTAAACGGATAGCAGATTATCCTCATCTTGATAAATTTCCAGAATTAATGGGTAAATTGAGACTTTCAATTTCAGGAGCAGGACCTCTGCATGCACCTGTTCGAGATGCATTCGAAAAGAATACTGGTGGTAATATAGTTGAGGGTTATGGACTCTCTGAAGCAAGTCCAGTTGTAAGTGCAGGTAATCTATTCGGTGAAAGCCCTATCGGAACCATTGGTATGCCGTTCCCTGGCACTGATTGGGGTATTTTTGATGCGAGTGAATTTGAAAAAGGACCAATAGCAAACGGATCAGAAGGTTCAAAGTATGGTGAAGAGCACACAGGTGAGCTTTGTGTATACGGACCTCAAGTAATGAAAGGATACTTAGGGCAACCTGAGGAGACAGCTGATACTCTAAAAACTTGGGATGGGAGAACCTGGCTACTTACAGGAGATATTGGTTTTATGAATGAAGATGGGACTGTCGCTCTCAGAGATAGAAAGAAGCAATTAATCAAAGTAGCAGGTCATTCAGTATTTCCCGCTGAAGTTGAGACAATGCTTATGAGTAATGAAGCCGTTTCGGAAGCTGCTGTGGCAGGACTTCCTGATCCAAAAGGGAAACTTGGTGAAATTACAAAAGCTTGGGTAGCATTGGAACCAGAATTTGTAGGTAAAATAACTGAGGCACAATTAATTGCTTGGACCGAACAAAACATGACGAAATGGAAATGCCCAGCAATGATTGAATTTGTAGAAGAGATACCTAAGAATATCCTTGGAAAAGTTCAGAGACGTATCCTTCAAGAAGCTGATCCATTATATAAAAAATAAACATCATTTTTTTTTTATTTTTTTTATAACTTGTCTAAATAGCTTACACCCATTACTATTTGGATAGGTAAATCATAAACTTTTGAAGTAAAAATACATATTATTCATGTATGGAAACATCTGCGACTAACCGCACTTTTAAGAACTATTTATTTTTTTGGGGAGGCCAACTAATTTCACTATTAGGTTCTTCTATTATTCAATTTGTTATAATTTGGTGGATTGCTGAAGGAACAGGAAGTCCTGTTATAGTATCAGTCGCTTTTTTCTTAGGTTCACTTCCAATGGTAATCGTACCTCCTATAATTGGCGTGTTTATTGATAGATGGAACAGAAAACTTACGATAATAATAACTGATTCACTTCAGGCTTTCTTTACTTTTTTACTTATTTTCTTTTTTTTAGCCGATATAACAAATATTTGGCTAGTAATAACCATGAACTTTTTGAGAGGAATTTGTCAATCAACTCATTTTATTACAGTAAACGCAATTATTCCTTTAATGATTCCTAAGAAAAGTTTAAGTAGAATGAATGGGATTAACTATTTATTCACTGGAATTATTCGAGTAATAGGTCCAATTGTTGCCGGATTCTTACTTCTATTTATAGAAATAGAACAAATACTATGGGCTGATATCGTTACGTTCTTCATCGCAATAATACCATTACTTCTAATAAAAATACCCTCCATATTAGGAAAATCAGCCATAGATCAAAAAAAGTCGTATTTTAAAGATTTCAAATCAGGGATCACTATTTTAAAGGGAGTAAAAACTCTCTTGATTTTAATAATATTTATTTCTATTATCAATCTCTTAAATATGCCCTTTACGGCCCAAATGTCTTTATATATTATTATTAATCATTCTGGCGGTGAACAAAATTATGCAATGGTTAGTGCATTTTTGCAAGGAGGGATTGTAATCGGCGCAATTATCGCTCTCTCTAAGAAAAATTGGAAACATAAAGAATTAATTATTCTGTCCTCCGTAGTTATTGGTGTCACAGGATACTCTCTTACTGCGCTTGCTCCGAAAGGAAATTTTCTGATGATAAGTATCGGAGCATTGATTCATGCCTCAATGATTCCTATTGCAAACACGATGTTTCTTACCATACTACAAACGAGTGTTCCTGCAAAAACGCAGGGAAGAGTATTTTCTATAGTAGCAAGTATCGCCGCGGCCGTTACTCCTTTAGGAATGCTAATTTCTGGACCATTAGCAGAAATTTTTGGAATACGGTTACTTTTTATAATGAGTTTGTGTTTTCAGTTGGTTACTCTTATCCTAACCTGGTTTCTTACCAGTTTGAAATCATATATTAAGGCCCAACAAAAAGATGCAATCACCGAGATTCAAGAGGAAACAACGTAATAAACAGAAAGATGAATACAAGTGATTCTTTAGATTGATTGAAGTACATAAATTTTAATTTCTTTCTAAATTAAACTTCAATATCCTTAAATTCACATATTAGTTCACTAAATCACGATATTTTAAAAATGACAAAAGGAATAATAATCTCTGGTGGGTGGGGTACTAGATTAAGACCTTTAACTTGTACTATCCCAAAATCGTTAATCCCTGTTGTTAATAAACCAGTAATTGAACGGCAGATATTACTATTAAAATCAGCTGGTGTAAAAGAGGTAATTTTAGCTGTGAGTGTCATGGCTGAAATTTTGAAGGACTATTTTAAAGATGGGAAACAGTTAGGAGTAGATATACAGTATACCGATGAAAAAATTCCGATGGGTACGGCGGGTGCGATTAAACTAGCTGAAGAAAAATTAATTGATGACAATTTTTTTATGATAAATGGAGATGTTATTCTTGACTTTGATTTTCGACAAATGTTAAAAGCTCACCAAGAATCTCAAGGACTAGGATTAATAGCCAGTAAAATTATTAAAGATCCTTCGAGATATGGTGTTTTAATGGTTGACGAAAACACTAACAGAATCGATAATTTCCTTGAAAAAGATGATTATGTACCTCATGAGGACAAAGTAGTCCCTATGCCAATTAATGCAGGAATATATCTACTAGAACCAGAGATTTTTTCTTACATTAAACCAAAAAAGAAGATGTCATGGAAAGTTGTTCTTCTTATCATTCTTCTTATCTTGTTATTAGGGGGACTCATAATAACCTTATTTTTTGGAGAATCAATATTAGAATTTTTCTTTGGAGCTTAATATGATATATTTCCCAAGTC
>Ga0209536_100010816_pt1 | contig 13418 bp, 11 predicted proteins | sample DeeMarSeWOR28_12_FD_187461 | JGI IMG/M metagenome (GOLD analysis project Ga0209536, IMG submission 187461) | Marine sediment microbial communities from White Oak River estuary, North Carolina - WOR-2-8_12 (SPAdes) (version 2) | ecosystem: Environmental > Aquatic > Marine > Intertidal zone >...
TACGATTCACAATTCACGGGTGTCAAATGTTCCCTGGCCGTCTCAGGGACAGGAAAGGGGATTCGCATGGAGCGGGTCCCCTTTCCGCCTTTAAAGAAGCCCAAGGCCCTAAGGCCAAAGGGAGTATCAGTGCAGAGTGTAGAGTGCAGAGTGTAGAGGGGAATTCAGTTGAGAGTCAAAAATTGAGGGTTGAGAAAGGGTTCTTTTGAAAGCAGAGTGGAGCGTGGAGAGTACAGTGTGCAGGGGGAAAGGATAGGGGTTAACCGGGAAACGACCGCACAGGCCACAAAAAGGACGATCCTCGATTCTTAAGCCTCAACTCTCAATTTTCAATTCTCCATTCTCCCTTCGCAACAGCTGTTTTTGCCGGCGGGAAAGAACTACGAAAATCATCACTCCGGCAAGAACAGCAACCAGACTTATCCACTGGCTGGTGGTGAGAGTGATGCCCATGAGATGGAAGGTGCCCCTGGGATCAGACCTCAGGAACTCGACACCGAAGCGGAAGAGCCCGTAGAGGAATAGGTAAGCGGCTGCGCCCTGACCGTCAAAACTCTTTCTCGGCTGGAGCCAGACGAGAAAGCCGGCCAACCCTGTCAGGAAAAGGAAGGAGTACAGCTGGGTCGGGTGGACCGGTTGGTTCAGAACCTCCGCCGCAAGGCATCTTGGATCGGTAAAGGTCACCGCCCAGGGAAGGTCCGTGAGTTTTCCATAGCAGCACCCGGCGGTAAAGCAGCCAAGCCTGCCCAGACCGTGTCCCAGAGCGATGGCTGCCGCACCGATGTCCAGCATGGACCAGAGGGGCAGCCGGTAAAACCTGATGCACGCGAGAAGGGCCAGGATCCCGCCCAGCAACCCACCATAGAAAACCAGTCCCCCTTTCCACAGCATAATGATCTCGAGGGGGTTCGATGTGTAATAGGACAGGTTGACAAGGACGAAGAGAGTCCTGGCGCCGATCAGACCGCAGATCACTATGATAAGGGCCATATCGATGACACGACCTGGGTCACCACCGGATCGTCGATACAGGTATTCGGCGAGCCCGACACCGGCCATGATGCCAAGGGCGACCATCAGTCCATAGGTGTGGATGGTCAGCGGGCCGATGGTGAGAAGTTCAGGAAACATCGGAATTCTGTTTCGGGCTGAGCAGATCGGCTTCCCCTGTAAAATACAGGTAGGCCAGGATGATGGCACCGATGCAGATGGCCGAATCAGCGACGTTGAAAGCGGGCCAGTGCCAGGAACCCAGATAAAAGTCCAGGAAATCGACAACTTGTCCTGAAGCAGCTCTGTCGTACAGATTACCGACGGCCCCGCCCCCGATGAATGCGAGGGAAATCCTGAGGAGCGGGGAGGAACCGGCCGCAGACTGTCTGTAAAGGTACCACAGAAGGCAGATGGCGGCTATGGAGGCGATGATAAAAAAACCCCTTCGCATAGGGCTGTTCCAGGTAGAAAGGATGCCGAAGGCGCCGCCGGTATTCCTCACATAAGTGAGATTGAACAGGTTGGGAATGATCGATATGGACTGGTTCAGGTCCATGAAGCTGGGAACCATCACTTTTGTCAGACGGTCCGCTGCGACGATGGCGCAGAAAATAAGAGCGTCCCGTATCATCCCTGCTCCATAACGGTGTGGCATCTCCCGCAGATCGTGGGATGATCCCGGAAACTGCCCACATCCTCAGTGTACTTCCAGCAGCGCTCGCATTTGACCCCAGATGTCCTGACGACCTGGACTCCGACACCCGGGGTTCGTTCGTCCCGGGCGGTATTCTCGGGAAGGGTGTCGGTCATCTCCACGACAGCTTTGGAAACAATGAAGAGGTCGGCAAGATCCTGCCCGAAGGAAAGGAGGAATTGGGACGTCTCCTGCTCCAGGCAGTAGATTCTCACCTCCGCTTCCAGGGCGTTGCCGATTTCTTTACTCTGCCTCACCTCTTCAAGGGCTTTGGTGGCTACCTCCCTGACCCTGAGCAGGTCCTGGTATCTTCGCTCCAGTTCGGGATCTTCCCACTTGTCTTCGGGGGCAGGGAACCTCGACAGGAAGACGCTTTCAGATCTGGTGCCCGGTAAATGCTCCCAGACCTCCTCGGCGGTGAAGGAAAGGATCGGCGCCATAAGACTTACGATCCCCTCAGCGATATAAAGGAATGCCGTCTGGGCTGAGCGCCTCAGGTGGTCATTCCGGACCGATGCGTACATCCTGTCCTTTAGAACGTCGAGATAAAAGTTTGAAAGATCCACGACACAGAAGTTGTGCAGCGTATGGAATACCGTGTGGTACTGATACTTCCCGTAGGCATCGAGGACGCGTCCGGTGACCTGGGACAGCCTCAGCAGGGCCCAGCGGTCGAGTTCCTCCATCTCCTCATGGGGGATCATGTCCCTTTCGGGGTCAAAGCCGTCCAGGTTCCCGAGAAGATAGCGGCACGTGTTGCGGATCCTCCTGTAAGCCTCGGACAGGCGCTGGAGGATCTCCTGGGAGATCCTGATATCATCCCTGTAATCCTCTGCCGAAACCCACAGACGAACGATCTCCGCACCGTTCCTTTCGGTGATGTCCTGTGGTGATATGACGTTACCCATGGACTTTGACATCTTTCTCCCGTTCCCGTCCACGACGTAGCCGTGGGTCAGAACCTCCCTGTAGGGCGCTTTTCCCCGGGTCCCCACGGCGGCGAGAAGAGAGCTGTGAAACCACCCGCGATGCTGGTCGGACCCCTCGAGATACATGTCGCTGGGCCAGGTCAGATCGTCCCGGTCCTCGAGGACGGCGGCGTGGCTCACCCCAGAATCGAACCACACATCGAGGATGTTTGTGTCCTTGCGGAATGTATCGCCTTGGCAGACGGGACACTTTGTGCCCGAGGGCAGCAACTCGTGCGCCTCCCTGGCATACCAGATGTCGGCCCCGTTCTCCTCCATGAGGTCTGCCACGTGATCGCAGATTTCCTTGCTCATGAGGGTCTCTTCGCACAATTGACAGTAGAAAATAGTGATGGGCGACCCCCAGGACCGCTGCCTGGAGATGCACCAGTCCGGACGGTTCTCGATCATGGAATAAATCCGCTGCAGCCCCCATGACGGTATCCAGGACACCTTGTTGATCTCCTCGAGGGATTTTTCCCTGAGGTCCCCATCGTCCATGGAAATGAACCATTGCTCCGTTGCCCTGAAGATAATGGGTGATTTGCAGCGCCAGCAGTGAGGATAGGTGTGTTCAATGAGAGATTCAGCCAGGAGCGCACCAGCTTCCTCAAGTTTTTCGATAACTTTCCTGTTGGCCTCAAAGACCTCCATGCCCGCGAAATATTCCACATCCTGGGTAAATCGGCCGCTGTCGTCTACAGGTGCGTAAACCTCCAGACCATATTTCAGACCGGTCTCGTAGTCGTCCTGACCATGTCCGGGGGCGGTGTGCACACAGCCTGTCCCCGCCTCAAGGGTGACATAGTCAGCCAGGACGATAACCGATTCCCTTTCATAGAGGGGATGCCTTGTCCTGAGCCCTTCGAGGACCTTCCCCTGAAAGCGGACGATGGGTTTCTTCGACTCTATTCCCGCAGCTGCGGTGAAGTCACCAGCAAGTTCATCCGCCACTATGAGTGCCCTTCCGTCCATGGGGAGGGCCGCATAGATGAGGTCAGGGTGAAGGGCAACGGCAAGGTTGGCGGGAATGGTCCACGGAGTTGTGGTCCAGATGATAACATCCGTTGGCACCCCGGCCAGTTCCGGTACCCTTTCAGACAGGTCATCGATGAAGGGAAACCGGACGTAGATGCTCGGGGATGTGTGGTCGTGGTATTCCACTTCGGCTTCGGCCAGGGCTGTACCACAGGAAGAGCACCAGTAAACGGGTTTCTTTCGCTTATAGACCAGACCCTTTTCGATGAAGGTACCGAACTCACGTGTTATCCTGGCCTCGTAGGGATGTGCCATGGTCAGGTACGGGTTCTCCCAGTCACCGAAGACACCCAGGCGCTTGAACTCTTCCCGCTGTATGTCGACGTATTTATCGGCGTATTCCCTGCAGGCGCGGCGGATCTCCAGGGCCGGGAGACCCCTCTCCCTGGCTTTTAGCTCGGAGTCCACCTTATGCTCGATGGGCAGTCCGTGGCAGTCCCATCCGGGAACATAGTGGGAATACATTCCCGACATCCATTTGGACTTGACGACAATATCCTTGAGGATCTTGTTTAGGGCCGTCCCCATGTGGATGTTACCGTTGGCGTAAGGGGGCCCGTCGTGGAGGGTGTATACCGGGGAACCCTTCCTGTCCGCCAGGATCTTTCCGTAAAGGCCCATTTTCTCCCACATGGCCAGCCTTTCCGGCTCCTTCACCGGGAGGTTGCCCCTCATGGGAAACTCCGTTTTCGGCAGGTTGAGACTGTCCTTGTAGTTTTTTTTGTTGTCGGTCATTGTTAACTCACAATCTCAGATCTCATATCTCAGGTCTCAGATCGAATATAAAATCCAAGATCCAAAATCCAAGATCCAGCATGTGGTGAATCGTGAACAGTGAGTAGAAGCAATACCGTTTATGGTTCACCATTCACTTTTCACCACAAAAAAAACCGCCCCTCCAGGGACGGATCTTCCGCGGTACCACCCCGGTTGCCCGGTCACAGTGTCGATGCGGCCGGACCCCTCTGGCGCTGTAACGGGCGCACCCGGCTTCCCCTCCGCCTTACGGGATCGGGGAAGCGGCTCAGGGGTGATCTTCCCTGTCCCCCCGGTTTCCGGGCTTTCACCGCCCCCGGATCGCTGGGAACCTGGATGAGGGCAGGTACTGTCCCCTTCATCGCCGTATACCAAGAATTGAAGGGGAAGAATATGCCGAAGATACCGTGATGTCAAGGGGCCCGGGACATGTTCCGGGCCGCTCCAAGGTCCAAAATCCAAAGCCCAAAGGATAAGGAGCAGAAGGTCTATGAACCTGGTTCCGGGGTCCAGGGTCTGGAAATAAGGAACCCAGAACCCAGAACCTTCCCTCCCTTGCCCGTTGACCTTGCTCCACGATAGCGTTAACATTCCTAGTTTCCATATGACAATTCATACCCGGAGAGGTGGCTCTTGGCCAAGTCGGCTGCGGACGGCAAGAAGTTTGAAAAAAAGGTGGCGGATCTGGAGGAGATCGTGTCCAGACTCGAATCGGGTGAGACCCCCCTTGAGGAATCCCTCGTCCTTTTTGAGAAGGGTACAAGCATTCTCAAGGAACTGACACGCATCCTCGAAGAAGCGGAACGCAAGGTGGAAGTGCTCACCAGAGACATGTCGGGCAGCCTCCGGACCGAACCGTTTAAAGAGGAAGAGGACGAGTGAGCACCGCCAGGTATCTGGAAGATTCCAGGCAAAAGGTGGATCGGGCACTTACGGATCTGCTGCCCCGGGAAACGGTCCATCCTGCGCGGCTTTTATCTGCAATGAGGTACAGCCTTTTCGCCGGCGGGAAGCGTATCCGCCCCATTCTGGTGCTGGCTGCTGCAGAAGCTTCAGGCGGGAAGGTCGAGGAGGCCTTGTCGCCTGCCTGCGCTGTGGAGCTGGTCCATACCTATTCTCTGATCCACGATGATCTCCCGGCTATGGACGATGACGATTTCCGGCGCGGGAGGGCTACCTGCCACAAGTCCTTTGACGAAGGAACCGCCATCCTGGCTGGGGACGCACTGCTTACTTTGGCCTTTGAGGTGCTGGCGGCCGGCGGGGAGGGGATAGGGGATAACATCCGTCTTCAGATGGTGCGGGAACTGGCCCTCGCCGCCGGATGGAGAGGTATGGTGGGCGGCCAGCAGGTGGACATGGACAGCGAAGGGTCAAAACCAGAACTTCCCGTGCTCGAGTATATTCATACGCACAAAACGGGTGCACTGATCCGGTGTTCCGTGTTGCTGGGGGGGCTGTGTGCCAATGCAGATGAGGCGACATTAAAGGCGCTGGGAAATTATGGAGAAAAGGTGGGGCTGGCCTTCCAGGTGATCGATGACATCCTGGACGTGACCGCCACCACCGAGGAAATGGGCAAGGATCAGGGTAGTGATGCCGAAAAGGGTAAGGTCACCTATCCTGGTCTTTTCGGGCTTGAGGGTGCCAGGGAAAGGGCCATTAAACTGGTCGAGGATGCAAAGTCTGTGATATCCGGCATGGACTCCACTGGCCGGTTGGCCCAGATAGCAGACTTCGTCCTGCTCAGGAGGTTGTGAGGTTTGAGCGGCAAGGTAAAAGTATCGGAAAGAGATCCGATTTTACCGAACATAGATTCCCCGGCTGATCTGTGGGACCTGGACGTCAAACAGCTCAAACAACTGGCCGGAGAGGTGCGTGCGGTGATCCTCGAGGTTGTATCAGCCAACGGGGGGCACCTGGCTTCCAACCTCGGGGCTGTGGAGCTGACCCTGGCTCTGCATTACGTTTTCAGGATGCCGCAGGACAAGATCATCTGGGACGTAGGACATCAGGCATATACACACAAATTGCTTACCGGCAGGAGGGAAGGCTTCCACACCCTTCGCACGAGGGGAGGGATCAGCGGGTTTCCCAAGAGGAAAGAGAGCGCCTACGATGTGTTCGACGTCGGGCACAGCGGCACCTCTATCTCTGCCGCTCTGGGAATAGCCGAGGCGATGAGGCACAAGGGCGAGCCGGGCAAGGTTGTGGCCGTCATCGGCGACGGAAGCATGACCGCGGGCCTGGCCCTGGAGGGCCTCAACCAGGGAGGAGAACTGGGTGACAGGCTGGTCGTTGTTCTCAATGACAACGAGATGTCCATAGCTCCCAACGTCGGGGCCATGTCCTCCTATCTTTCCCGTACACTGACGGGGAGTCCGGTGAACCGGGTTAAAAAGGTGACGGAGAATTTCCTGAAGAGCATCCCCAAAGTAGGAGAGCATTTTCTGCATGTGGCACAAAGGGCGGAGGACTCCTTCAAAGCCCTCATCTATCCGGGGATGGTTTTCGAAGAGTTGGGGTATGAATACATCGGTCCGATCAAGGGCCACAGGCTGGACCGTCTCATCGAGGCGCTAAGGAACGCCCGCAGGATAGAGGGACCTGTTCTTGTTCACGTGGGCACTGAAAAAGGCAAGGGCTATCCCCTGGCTGAAGAAAACCCCATGGCCTTTCACGGTATCGGGCCCTTCGATCTCGAGACCGGTGCACCTCTTAAAAAGAACGGTCCGCCGTCCTACACGACGGTGTTTTCCAATGCTATCGTGCAGGCTGCCAGGAGAGACGACAGGATCATAGCAATCACAGCGGCCATGCCCGAGGGGACAGGTCTTGACGCCTTTGCGAAAGAATTCCCCGACAGGTTCTACGATGTCGGCATCGCCGAGCAGCATGGAGTGACCTTTGCCGCCGGTCTGGCCACGAGGGGATACAGGCCTGTTGTAGCTATCTACAGCACTTTTCTTCAGCGTGCATACGATCAGATCGTACACGATGTTTGTCTTCAGAATCTTCCCGTGATCTTTGCCATGGACCGGGGCGGATTGGTCGGAGAAGATGGGCCCACCCATCACGGCGCCTTCGATCTCTCCTATCTCCGGCACATACCGAATATGACCATTATGGCACCGCGCGACGAGGCCGCTCTCGTCCATGTCCTGGCAACCTCCCTGTCCCTGGACGGTCCCTCGGCATTCCGCTACCCACGGGGCCAGGGAGTCGGAGCGAAGGTTCCCGAGCCGGTACCGTGGGAGGCCGGTACGGCTGAACTCCTAAGGGAGGGAGCCGATGTCCTGCTCGTGGGTGTGGGATCAAGGGTCCACCCCTGTCTTAGCGCCGCTCAGGCTCTGGAAAAGGAAGGTATTTCTGCAGCTGTTATCGATGCCAGATTCATCAAGCCTCTTGACACTGAATTGATCTTTCGCTGGGGCAGGGAGTGCCGATTGACCCTGACTGTGGAGGAGAACGTGCTCCAGGGCGGATTCGGGTCGGCTGTTATCGAAGCAGCCACCGACCACGGAGAAGAATTCAAGATCCATCGCCTGGGTTTGCCGGATACATTCATTGAACACGGTACACTGAAGGAACTGTGGGCGGATCTGAAGATCGATGCCGAGGGGATCACCGCAACCGTCAAGGAATTGCTGTCCGGTGGCCGCATCCATAAGGGCTGATCTTCTGCTGGTTGAAAGAGGACTGGCGGAAACGAGGAACAGAGCCCAGGCGCTCATTCTCTCCGGCCGTGTCTTCTCGGGTGCAAGGAGGATCGAAAAACCGGGTACCCGCCTGGATCCCGAATCGCCGCTGTCCATAAAGGAGTCACTGCCTTTCGTCAGCAGGGGAGGTTTGAAACTCCACGCTGCCCTGGAGCATTTCGGGATCGAACCGGCCGGATGTCGATGCCTGGACGTGGGGGCGTCCACCGGCGGATTTACGGATTGCCTTCTGCAGGCCGGCGCCGCTCATGTTTATGCAGTTGACGTTGGCTACGGACAGCTGGACTGGAAACTCAGGAATGATGAAAGAGTCACTGTCCTGGAGAGGACAAATTTCAGGAACCTTGCGGCAGATGCGCTTCCCCACGACCTTGACCTGGCGGTGGCGGATGTCTCCTTTATTTCACTCAGGCTCATCTTCCCAAGGCTGAAAACATACCTGAGCAAGGGTGCCCATGTCGTGGTCCTCATAAAACCACAGTTCGAGGCCGGCAGAAAAAGGGTTGGAAAGGGGGGGATCATCAGGGATCCGAAGGTTCGCGAGGAAGTCCTTCGCAATATCCTCGAGGCGGCTACCGGAGAAGGTTTTGTACCTAAGGGAACCATGGAATCGCCCATCAGGGGTGCCGGCGGGAATGTGGAATTTTTGGGGCACCTGGTGTGGGAAGGGGAAAAATCCATTGAGGAATGAGAATTACGAATTGAGAATTATGAACAGGTCAGTTAAAGATTAATGGTGACGAGTAGAGTTAACGGCTGGCAATGTAGGGGTGATTCCTGGTCTTTGAGCCAGGATTAATACTCAATCCGGAATCCTCAATGCTCCATGAACGGTTCACTGAATCACGGAGTTCCCATGTCCGAAATCAAAGAGATCGGGATCGTGACGAAGACATCCAGCCCCCACTCTGACGAAGTGATGGGGAAGCTCGTTCCCTGGCTGGCCGGGCACGGTGTGAGGGTCCGCATGCAGGAAGATTACAGGGGATTGGCAGATGGGAATTCCATCGCTGTTCCAAGGGAGCATGTTCCAGACGGTGTAGATATGGTGCTTGTCCTCGGAGGTGACGGGACCCTTCTTTCCGTCGCCCGGCTGCTGGAGGGGACAGAACAGCCCATCCTGGGGATAAACCTTGGTTCCCTCGGGTTCCTTACTGAACTGGGACTTGAGGAGCTTTTCGGATCACTTGAAAAGGTCCTGAGGGGGGAGTATACCATCGAGCCAAGGGTCCGACTTGAGGCATCCCTCCATCGCGAAGGAGAGGAGATAGGTCATTACCAGGTTTTGAACGATGTGGTCATCAATAAAGGTGCACTGGCCAGGATCATCGACCTTGAGGTATATGTAAACGAACAGAAGGTGACCAACTACCAGGCGGACGGGCTTATTGTCAGCACACCTACGGGATCGACAGCCTATTCCCTGGCGGCCGGAGGTCCGATCATCGAGCCCACCCTGGATGTGATCGTGATCTCACCCATATGTCCCCACACTCTGACCAACCGCCCCCTGGTTATACCAGGGGGTTCTATGGTAGAGCTGTGCCTGCTCAGTGACTCCGGTGCCGTGTTTCTGACCCTGGATGGGCAGGAAGGCACAAGGCTCAACCAGGGAGATAAAGTCCGCGTCAGGGCATCGGAAAATAAAGTTAACCTCATCAGGACCGGCGTGAGGAATTTCTACGACGTTCTGAGTACGAAACTGCATTGGGGACACAGATAATACCGGCACAGCCGGTATTATCTGTGCAATTGCGGATTGAAAATTGCGTATTACGAATTAAAACAGTGGTTGTGAACAATCGCCAAATGACGTATCCGCAATCCATAATCCCTAATCCGGAATATTGAGGATTATTTTGTTAGAATTTCTCTCCATAAAAGGCTTTGCCATCATCCACGAAGTGGAGCTGCCGTTCAAACCCGGGTTAACAGTGCTGACCGGTGAAACGGGGGCCGGAAAATCGATCATCGTGGATGCGTTAAAAGCTGTCCTCGGGGAGAAGGTTGACCTGTCCGTTGTGCGGACCGGTGAAAATTCAGCCAGGGTGGAGGCGGCTTTCAGCCTTTCGGACATGGAGCTTCCCAGCGGGATCGATGCCGCCGACGAGCTGATCGTCAGTCGTGAGATCCGCAGAGAGGGGCGTGGACGGACCACGGTCAACGGAACCATGATCACCATCCCTCAACTCAAAGAGATGGGGGACCATATGGTGGATTTGCATGGCCAGCACGAGCATCAATCCCTTCTCAAAACCGCTGTCCATCTGAAGGCCCTGGATTCCTTTGCATCCCTTGATCAGGAAAGGCAGGAGTTTACCGGTGTGTTCCGGGACCTGATAAAGACAAAGGCGAGGCTCGACTCACTCGAACAGGACAAAAGAGACCGTCTTGCCAGGTATGATTACCTGCGTTATGTCATCAATGAACTGGAGTCAGCGAACCTGGATCCAGGCGAGGAGGGAGATCTTCGCGGTGAAGAGGCCATTCTTGGTGCGGCAGAAAAACTCCTCCACACCGCCTCTGCCGCTCTGGAGGCGATATACCAGGGGGAAGGTTCAGCCGTGGAAACGGTTCAGGGTTGCGCAGGGGATCTGAAAATGATGATGGAAACAGACGGCAGACTGCGTGAAGTCGTGGAACTTGTCGAGGGTGCCGGAGTACAATTGGAGGAGGCCGGACATTTTCTGAGAGATTACGCTTCAGCAGTTCAATCGGATCCACGCCGGCTAGAAGAGATCCACGAACGCCTGTCCATGATCGGAACTATGAAAAAGAAATATGGCCCTACCATGGAAGATGTTCTGCGGACGCTGGATGAGTCGAGACAGGAGCTCGCGCGCATTGAGGAAGGTGAGACCGATCTGGAGGCTCTGAAAGCCAGGGAAGCAGAGCTGGCAGGCCAGGCCGCGCAACTGGCTCTGAGCTTGAGCCGCAGCAGGAAGAAGAAGGCCTCTTCACTGGAAGAGGCGGTCAAGGCGGAGCTTCAGGACCTGGCTATGGATAAAGTCAGGTTCGTGGTCTCTTTTGAAGAGACCGGGATGAGCGACACCGGGATCGATGGTGTGGAGTTTCTCATTTCCCCCAACCCGGGAGAACCCCTGATGCCCCTGAGAAAGATCGCGTCAGGCGGTGAACTGTCCCGGGTGATGCTGGCCTTGAAACGGATCCTCGCGGGAGCCGATGCGGTCCCGACACTGGTATTTGATGAGGTGGACGCCGGGATAGGAGGCAGGATTGCAGCCGTTCTCGGCCGCAAATTAAAGGACATCGCCACACACCATCAGGTTATCTGCATTACGCACCTGGCCCCTGTGGCGGCCTGCGCTCATCACCACATCATGGTGGAGAAGGCTGAGGAAATGGGCAGGACGGTTGTTCGAACGAGGTACCTTGAAGATGAGGAAAGAGTGAGCGAACTGGCCCGGATGATGGGGGGTATCGCGGTCTCCTCGGGTATTGTCAGGTCGGCGAGAGAGCTTTTGGAGGAGGCACGTGGCTGAAAAAACTATCAATCTGCGCAAAGCCAGGATCGGCGACGTTCCCCAGATCCATACCCTTGTGAACTCCTTCGCTACTCGGGGTGAGATGCTGGGCAGATCTCGCAGCGAGCTTTATGAAGGGCTGCGTGATTTCTTCGTCGTTGAGCTGGACGGTGCCATCATCGGGTGCTCGGCGCTCCACATCAACTGGGAAGACCTTGCCGAAGTGAGATCCCTCGCCGTGGTACCTGAAGGACAGGGCAAGGGTATGGGTAAGATGCTGGTGAACGCATGCATCGAGGAAGCCCGATCGCTGGGAATCGCCCGCATTTATGCGCTGACATACAGACCGGGTTTTTTCGAAGGTGTGGGCTTTTCAAAAGTTCCCAAGGATTCCCTCCCTCACAAAGTGTGGGGGGATTGCCTGAAATGCCCGCAGTTTCCAAATTGTGACGAGGATGCCGTGATCATGGAGCTTGCCTGAGTGTCCACAAGTAATGTCGAGAAGATAGCCGCTGCTATTGAGGAAAAGGCACGTGGGGCCGGTGCCCAGGAGGCCGAATGCATGGTCCGCCGGGTCCACTCCCTGCGTGTCGAGGTAAAAGGTGGCAAACCTGAGGGAGTAAGGCGCAGCGTGGAAACCGGCGCAGCCCTGAGAGTCCTGCTCGGCGGCAAGCGGGAGGGATTCGCCTTCATGACAGCTCCAGATGAGGCGGATTTTGCCGACCTTGCCCGTGATGCCATCGACGCTGCACGCCTGCTGCCGCCCATGGAGGAGAACCGGTTTTCCAACGCGGAGATCATGGGTTCTAAAGAAGGCCTGTACGACTCTCAAGGGTTTGATGTTTCTTTCGAGAACAAGGTGTTGCTTGCCGCCGAGGCGGAAGCGGCGGTACTGGATGCCGATGAGCGGGTTGACCAGGCGCATAAACCGGCCTTCGGGCAACAGCGTCGCAGTACAGCCATCGCTTCGGGAGGACGCGTCTGGTCTTATGAGGATTCGGTTTTTTCTCTTTCCGTACAGGCCATCGCCCGTTCCAAGGGCGAATCCCAATCGGGGTATGATTTTACCGCATCAAGGAGGTTCTCGGACCTATTGCCCAGTGCGGTAGGACGAAATGCTGCTCAAGAAGCGGTGCAGCTCCTCGGCGGTCAGCCGCCTGATACAGGGACCTTTCCGGCTTTGTTCCCTCCTAAGGTCGCCCTGGACCTGCTTGGGACCCTGGCATCTTCTTTCTCAGCCGAGGAGATCCAAAAGGGGAGATCCAGGCTGGCCGGAAGGAAGGGGGAGAGGCTTTTTTCAGAGGTTCTTACCATTGTCGACGATGGAACCATTCCCTGGCGGACAGGTTCGATGCCCTTCGACGATGAGAGGGTCCCCCCCGTGCCGCGGCGGCTCGTCGACGGTGGTGTCGTGGCCGGATGGATGCATACACTCAAGACCGCCGCAAGGTGGTCTGAAGAGCCCACCGGCAGCGCTTCAAGAGGTGCTCTGACCGGTGCTCCGATGCCCGGTCCGTCAAACCTTTACATCCAGGAAGGAGCTGGTCCCATAGAAGCTTTAATGCCCTCCGGTCCGTCGGTGAAGTTCCACAGCCTGATGGGAGTCCATATGATGGACCCGGTTTCAGGGGATTTTTCCCTTGGAGCGGCCGGGTATCTCCTTCATGGCGGGGAGCTGGTAAGACCATTCAGAAACGGCACGGTAAGCGGCAACCTTTTTGATCTTATGGCCGGGCTCGCGGGTGTGGGTGATGATCTCACCTTT